>OLRL01000626.1_pt1 | contig 21182 bp, 18 predicted proteins | sample 1643201 | NCBI WGS metagenome assembly OLRL01 (sample SAMEA3136649, study PRJEB25190) | human gut metagenome | biome: human gut; feature: human-associated habitat; material: faeces | place: Austria | collected 2013
CATCTCGGAAGTAACGTTTCAATGTATTCTGATTATCCACAAGGGCAACTACTATGTCGCCCTCATTGGCTTCTACCTGCTTTTTGACAACCACAAGGTCGCCGTCATCAATCCCTGCTTCAATCATAGACTGACCGCTTGCTCTTAATATAAAGAAATCTCCTTTGCCGAAAATAGCAGTAGGAAGTGATACATATTCTTCAATATTTTCTTCCTCATACTGAGGACTGCCACAAGGAATAGAACCTACAATCGGCGTCTGTGTCTGTTCGCCACTGTACTTACGGGTCACATTGGTGCGAATCTCCTGCCCGTCGTACTCAATCATATTCTTCTCATCCATCTCTACCAAGTATTTATATGCTGTACCTCTGGCAATGCCAACCGCTTCAGCAATTTTTGTAGTCGATGGGGATTGTCTGTTTTGCAGGTAATAATCCTCTATATACTTTTTTATCTCACTCATAAGTTCAGGACTCTTTCTTCTCATACCTGCACCTCGCTTTCTTTTCTATCGGAAGCAGTCTGCTTTCGATAGTTTTATTATACCTGATACGAAAAATTTTTCAAGTAGGTTTTTCGCAAAAGAAAAGAGGTGTCGCAATTTGCTAACACCTCAAAATCTATTCACTCGCACTAAAATTATGAACTACAATGGTTTGCTATTTTCTCTATTCTTATCTTTTCTTATACAATACAAGTTCCGGATTTTTACCATCTTCTTCATAAGTACAAATAAGAATAAAATCCATATCTGCAACAACGCCGAAACATCTATCGCCGCCGTATTCACATTCAAGCTGATTGCCCAGATATGTCTTTGCCTCATTCAAAAACTTAGCCGATTGCCCATTCGGAAGCCGGTACTCAAGATTCACATACTTTCCCACAAGGGCATTCAGTTTTTCCACCTTTGGCATTCCGTCAACATTCAATTCATTAATTTCATTGATTAACTTTTTCTTGAATTCTTCAAACTGACCGTTATCACTAAGCTCATCATATTTCTTCCAGTAATCCAAAGTAGGAAGTAGCTCTTTCATATAAGAACGGGCTTGTTCCTCCGTGAAATTCTCGCTTACCATATTCTTAACACAAACTTCAATCAAATCGTCCATATCATTGTAAGTATATGTTCCATCGGCATAACACCACTTACAATAGTCCTCGTTGAAGGAACCATCGTGATTGTGTCCGATAATATCATCATCTTCAAGCGGCATTCCACAGCATTGGCAAATAAGCTTTCTCGGTGAGCCTAAAAGTGTATTTATGGAAACATCTAATACTTTTGACAGCAATTTCAATGTTTCCGTATTCGGAACTGTTTCTCCGTTTTCCCAACGTGAAACTGCCTGACGACTTACAAAAACTTTTTCTGCAAGCTCATCCTGCGACATTCCCTTTTGAGTGCGAAGTTCAAGTATAACCTGTTTTGTATCCATTATGCAGTACCTCCCTTACACCTTTATTATAGTCTCACGCATTATCTCAAACAAGCAACTTGCAGTTGCTGTCCTTATTACTCAGCTTTTTCGTTCACAGTTAGATTTCCTGTTCTTTGTTTTCTTTTTGCTGCATATCCTCATCAGCTTGTGCAATCATCTGTCTGTACTGTTCTTTTACACTTTCCGGTGCAAGTATCTGTACTTTGCCATTGAAGCCAAACACCCAACCAAAAAAGGTCGGACTGGCTGATACTTCGCTCTGTACCCTGAAAGAAGTCATATCATACGCAAGGGTTGTCACATCTTCTCCGAAACGGTCAACCATTGTTTTCATCAGGCTGTTATCACATCGTAAATCCACAAGGACTTTTTCGCCGGAGAACATAAAGAAAACTTCCTTTGTGTAATTCTCAATATCAAAATCATCAGGCACAGGAATAATATCCTTATCCAGTATCTCCGGCTTGGAAGCAATACGGTCTACCCTAAAATTGATAACCTTGTTTTTCTTCTCAGAATATCCGAGAACATAATAATAGTCCCCACACCAGAGAAGTTTATACGGACTCAGCTTATAAATCTCGCCCTTGTTCTTCAGAACCTTTTTCTTTAATCCGGTATAATCATAATACTGGAAAGAAATCTGTTTGCCTGCATTGATGGCATCGTTTATAGCATCAATGATATAATATATCTGCTCATTATCCGGCTTAATACGATTGACCACATAGTTATTACGCTTCAGCTTTGCCACCTGCCCTGGACTGGTCATCGTATGTATCTTCTCAATCAGAGTTTCGCTTTTCTTCTTTGTAATGAACTTCGATGACTCTACTGCATCTATCAGCAATTTCAATTCCGGCAATTCAAACTTACGACTGGCTACAAAGTATTTGCTCTGAGTAGAATGGATAGTAACAATGTCCATTCCAAACTCCTGAAGTGCTGCAATGTCTTTTGTGACCGTCGTTCTATGTGCAGATATTCCGTATTCATCATTCAATATATTGATTAACTGTGTTGTGGAAAGAGGATTTTCTTCATCGGTTCTTTCCAGTAAAATCTTTTGTAAATATAAAATCCTTGGCTTTGTTTCCATAATTTTTATATACCTATCGCTCCATCAATAGTATCTGTCTACTTTTTCTTTTTAGGCTTAGGTGCTGGTAATTCATCGTACATTGCATTAAATAGTCCTGTTAAAAATTTCTTATTATCCACATCTTCTACAAGCAGCATTTCCTTTGCCCCATTATACGGCAATTCATAAGTAGCTGTCGGCATATATGAAATTGCTGATTTTATCGGTTTTACAAGTAATCTGTCATCATAAATTCCGCCGACAATTTTACCACGATAATAAATAATATATTCTCCCATCATCGCACGGTAAGTAATCTCGTCCAATTCTGCCAACTGCTCTAATACAAATTCCAAATATTCTTTACTTGATGCCATTAGTTGTCCTCTGACCTAATTTCATTTTACTCAATTTATGCTTTCTTTATCGGGTGTCTTATTACCGTTTTGCATTTCTCCGGTGCAACTTTTCTTGGGTCTGATAAATAAATTTCGTGATGGCGTCGCTCATCAGTAAAATCATTTACATAACCGTTTTCTTCAAGATATTTATCCATCATTGCCACGGTTGCAGGTTCATCATCAAAAGCTCCTATATGCATTATCTGTACGCACAAACCTTCGTCAATACTCAAGAACTCTGCACCAGAGCAATCCATCTTTTTCTTTTTTGAAGCAGTTTCCACCGCCCAATCAAAATCTTTCTTTGTGATAAAATCAGGCAGACGAATAACAGAAATCCAGTTGAAAGCTGATTTATCGGTATAATCTATACTTTCAACATTGTCCTGCCACCAAAAGCCCTCAAGCGGTGGTACAACATATTCAAAAAATCCTTCTATTTTATAATCCGTCTTATAGCTCATCTTGAGAGTATATGCAACAGCATACAAAACACCAATAGCAGTTTTATATTCTCCGCCTTCTTCATTAGGATTTCCTTTACCTCTTACCGCTATATAATTTGCCTTTGGAATTGTCACAATCTGCGGCTTATTCTTCGGCATATAGAACTCTTTATATTCTTTCTTAAAATCGAATGTCATTTGCTTTGACATCATTCTATGCTCCCTTCTAAATATTCCTTCGAGTAAATTATGCTATCGTTAGTGTCAATCCTCGGTATAGAAACCATCCAATACATATGTTGTGACTGGTGTTATATACAATTCATATTTAATAACCAGTCTGATTAAATCATTTCCGTCAATCAATGTTATCGGTGTACCTTCTCTCGCAGCCTCTCTTGCCTTATTGGTAAATCGGCTGTTAGTAATAAATACTCCATAATCGGCTTGATATTTGTTCATCGCCCCAAGAAATTGATTGATATCCGGCTCACTCACTGGATTTGAATTAAATCTTTTACACTGAATAACCACTCTGGTTGTTCTAAAATCATCGGCATCTACGTGATATCCATAACCATCAATACCACCATCATTTGACACCTGAACGCCTTTGTTGGTAAACTCCACTCCCATCTTTGTAAGAAGTGCTCGTGAAAATTGTTCAAACTTTGCTGGAGACATATTAGCGATTGCACTCTGAAGTTTTACCTTGAAATCATCTAACAATTCGTCATCTGTGGATTCATTCTCCTCGTCTTCAACCCCCAGTGTTTCTACTGGCTTGTTTTTCGATTTGTTCTTAGTCGAATGTTCCTCCCAATAGCTTCGAGCCTTATCCCTTACTTCTGTCTTAACATCAAAATCTGTTAAATCTACATTTGCTCCATCTTGAGTAAGTGTAATCTTTGGATTGAATTTCACATAAGATATGAGTCCGACATAACTAAGCTCTTTAATAGCAAAATTAAACTTAAAATCAAATTTTTTGTACTGATTTCCTGTTTTATTAGATGTATATAGTTTCTGTTCAAATTCAGCAATATGCTCATCTAACTCACTAATTCTGTCTCTAATTTCAGAACGCTCTAACTGTCCACCTGCTTCCTGAAGGACTTGAAGGATTGGTTTAATAAGGTATGATACTTGTTCTTCTGTATTTAAATCGTCATAAAACATATTTACATTTACACCTCTCATTTACTGTGCATACTTCTTGAAATTCTCTGCCTGCTCAAGAACTTCCTTGTAAACATCATCAATGGTTACTGGCGGATAGCCGAACTCATCAAGCAGCAATATCAAATCCACTTGCAAGTTTGCCTTAATATCATCACGGGCAGACCAATCGGTATAGCGTGACTTATCATCAACAATCAGCTTTATCCTCTTGGATAGTTCAATCATTTTATCGTCCGGATATTCAAACTCAAACTTCTTGGAAACTGCTTTCAAAATATCATAGAAAGCTTTTTCTTCATAATCTATACCCATATTCTTGAAGGAGTTCTTTTCTGTTTTCAGTTCAGACAACAACTGTGCAAGCTGCTCCGCAACATCATCAAGGACTTCGTTGGCATACGCTTCATCACGACGACGGTTATTATACTCATCAACAACTTTCTTGAGTCTGTCTGCAAATTCCACACCCATAATCTTATTGACTTTCTTAAACTCGTCAATCGCCTGAGAAAGAAGTCTTTGAAGTATCTTGATTTTCGTATTCGGCAACTGAATAGCATTTATCTTATCCATATACTCATCGCTGAAAATATCCACCGATATATGCTTTCCGGTTTCAAATAATTCCTCAATGCCATCCGACTGAATTGCTCCCTCAAGCATTTTGCGGACACGAGCATTCATCTGCTCAATATCCGGTGCGTCGCCCTTTGTCAACTTGAAAAGGATAGAACGGACAGCACAATAAAAATGGATATAATCCTTATCTTCATCAGAGAATTTCTCACTTGAACTACAAAGATTAAATGCCTGCTTCATTCTCTTGACTGCTGCCATAAATCTTCTTTCCAGTTCTTCAGACAACTGCACATACTCAACTGCACGGTTCAGGCAGGCAAGCTGTTCAGTAGGAGAACCGTTGAAAAAATCACTACTGTTAAAGTTGTGGAACATCTGACCAAGAACTTCTAACTGGTCTTTTACAATCGTGATAGACTGCTCCACACCTTCAAATTCTTCGCTCTCAAAATTCGTATATTTCTTGAGGGCAGTGTTCATATTTTTCTTAATACCTATGTAGTCAACAATTAAACCTTTATCTTTGCCCTCGCATACACGATTTACACGAGAAATCGTCTGAATAAGGGTATGCTGCTGAATAGGCTTATCAATGTAAATCGTATCAAGCTCCGGCACATCAAAACCAGTCAGCCACATATCTACAACAATGGCAATCTTAAAGTTTGATTTCGGATTTTTGAACTGACGGTCAAATTCTTTCCTATCCTCTTTTGTGCCAAGCATATCAAATAGGTCTTTTTCATCATCTTTATTACGAGTCATAACCAACTTGATTTTTTCCATTGGCTTCAACTCTTTTTTATCTTTCTCACTCAGAACAACACCATCATCACAAATCTTCTTTTCTGTCCATTTCGGTCTGAGTTCCTTTACTATCTTATAGAAATCGTATGCTATATTTCGGTTGGAACATACAAACATTGCTTTGCCTGCTACGGTTGCACCTTCTGCCACACGGGTTTCATAATGCTTGATAAAGTCCTCTGCAACAGCACGAAGTCTATCAGGGTCGCCAATAATAACTTCCATTTTGGCAACTGCTTTCTGACTTTCTTCTACTTGATGTTCATTTGCTCCCTCAAGCTCACACTGTGCATAATATTCTTCAATCTGTCTTACCTTGTCCTGATTAAGCATAACCTTAGCTGCACGACCATCGTAAACAAGATTAACTGTAATACCGTCCTTAACAGCTTCCGTCATTGTATATGCGTCTACAACACCACCAAAGACTTCGATTGTTCCATCAACCGGAGTTCCGGTAAATCCAACATAAGTTGCATTTGGTAAAGAGTCGTGCAAATACTTGGCAAAGCCATAGGTTTTCTGAACACCTGACTCTGTAATCTTAACCTTTTGGTCGAGATTGATTTGGCTTCTGTGTGCTTCATCAGAAATACAAATAACATTCGTTCTGTCTGTAAGAAGCTGCAAATCCTCTGTGAATTTCTGAATGGTAGTCAGATAAACGCCACCACTCTCTCGTCCTTGAAGCTCCTCACGAAGTTTCTCACGGGACTCAATACTTACAACCGTTTCATCCCCGATATATTTCTTTGAACCTACAAACTGTTTGGAAAGCTGGTCGTCAAGGTCTGTTCTGTCCGTAATAATAAGAATAGTCGGAGAAGAAAAGTATTTGCTTTTCATCAGCATACGGGTAAGAAAAAGCATTGTATAACTCTTGCCGCAGCCTGTCGCTCCAAAGTATGTACCACCTTTACCATCTCCTTCGGGGCGAAGATGAGCCTTGATATTCTCATACAATTTATTTGCCGCAAAGAACTGTGGATAACGACACACTATCTTCAAATCCTTATCTGAGTTATCCGGAAAATAAATAAAATCTTTAATAACTTCAAGCAAACGGTCTTTTCGGAAAAGTCCTTTTATCATTGTTACAAGAGAATTGATACCGTCCAGTTCTTTATCGTCTGAGTTTATCTTTCTCCACGCATAGAAGAAATCATACGGGCTGAAGAAAGAACCATATTTATTATTTGCTCCGTCACTGATAACAACAAACGCATTGTATTTGAAAATCTCCGGAATATCTCTACAGTAACGGATTGTAAGCTGCTTATATGCGTCCATTATGGTCGTATTCTCTTGTACCGCACTCTTAAATTCAAGAACAACAACAGGAATACCATTTACGAACACAATGCCATCAGGAATACGCAACTGATTATTTACGCCTTCAATTTCAAACTGATTAACCGCTTTGAAAATATTGTTTTCGGGAGTGTCGAAATCAATAAGTTCAATATAGAGGTCTTTCTGCGTTCTATCCTCACGGTTAAGAATAAATCCATCGCAGAGCAACTTAAATACAGCTTTGTTTGCTTCATAAATTGTACCGGAAATATTACGCAGCATTAGAATGACACTATCCACCTCACTCGGTGTGATACCATCTTTCGCATAGCGATTATAGAGGTATTGCTTCAGGTCGTCCGTAAGCAGAACCTCCGTCCTTTCTCTGTGTATCTGGTCGCCACTGACATAGGTGTACCCCTCGTCTTTGAACAACTCCATTATTGACATTTCCAATGCGTGTTCATTAAAATTTGCCATTGCGTTCACTCCTTTTATACGCTCTGTGTTTTATAAAATATCAGCAAAATATCTGTTCTTCTTTTTAGTAAATACAACTTGTGACGGGAATAAATTCTCTCCCATATTCGCCATTCCAATAGCCGTCAATGCCCAATCGCTCAATTCTTCCGGCAAGCGATAACAAATCGGATTATCCTCATTTGAAATCGTAATCAGTGGAATACCCGATTTATCCATTCCAACAGATAAAACCGTTTCCTTTTGACTGCCTTCGGCAATTTGAAGAATAGGTTGCTTCGTAATATCAAAATAAACTTTTGCTCCACGACGATTTAGGAAATACTCCTCATCATTTTTATCAATAAGGTCTATCGGTAATTTACTTCGCCTGCGGTTAAAATAATCAGATAACTGCCGACAAACATATCCATTAAAATATTCGCCCTGCATTTCAAGTTTCTCATTGACAAGCTGTTCGGCATTTGCAAAATGAGCCATATAGCCAAGTAGTCCTATAAAACATACCAAGTCATCGGAATAAATTCCTGCATACGACTTATACCAAGCATTATCCCATTCACAAATTATCTTATATAACCTTTTATATAGGTTCAGTTGAGCTTCATTAAGCTGAAACCATTTTGTGCCTAACAGTTTCTTCTCCGTTCCCTCTGCAATGGAATGATAGTGCAATTCATCACACAAGGCTTTTAACAGCTTTGAAATGATACCCGCCATCATATCAGCCATACGCAAACCGCAACTGTCTTTTGAATTTTCCTCTGTCACATTAGACAGTCCCATTTCACACGCAGCCTGCATTGTCCTACTGGCTTCGTTCTGTTCTCCCTCTTTATCTAAAACTAAAGCATAATTCTTAATCTGTTCTTCCTGCAAGTATTTCGTAAAACCACTAAACGGCATACGATAGTCCCATTGCAGTTCTGGAATAGCTGAAATATCGTCCAAAATATACAGTATATTTTCAAAGGCTTCATTCTCCTGCTCTTTCAGACTCATATTTGAACGATTACATTCAATTCGTTCACTAAAAAACCTTTTCAATTCCTCTACAAATTCTTCCGGATTATCATAAATACTTTTGATAACATTCTGCGGACGATATGCAACAAGAGCCTTTGTAATGGAATACTTAACTGCATCTGCATCTATAATGAAGTTATTCTGATAACCTATAAAAAGCTGCAAAACCAAATATTCTATCTTACTTGCAACAGAAAAATACAACTTGGTGCTTTCATCGAAAATGAATAAGAAGTCCATTATAAACTGTGTGTTGGCTTTATCGAGAGAAGCAAATCCACATTCAAACTTCTTTTGCTTCAAGGTTGTGCTTTTTAATTCTCCGTTTCTATCTTTACGGTCAGCATATTTATTTTCAAAATCTTCATATTTTTTGAAAACTTCTTTTTCCTTTTTTTTCGCCCAACCAACTACAACCGTAACAAAATTATCGTAATAATTTGGAGCAGTTACGGTATTATAGTTGATTTTTCTACTGTGTTCTGACTCATCGTAATAAAATTTATATGTATCCATAACTGTTCCATCTCCTTTCGGTTAAATGATAATTTAGCGGCTTAATCGTGCAAGCAAAATACTTGCCAGTTCACTTAAGTTGCCAATTTCACGCTTGTTGATAGATATTGTTTCTTCAATTTCGAAAAAACGATGTTCTAAGTCATCAAGGACATTTTGAGATTCAGGTATATCAAATGTAATGTTCTGCAAATCCTTGATTGGAAGTTGTGGTTGTGCAGAACCTGAGCGAAACTGTTCAATGGCAGATTTCATATAATTACTTTTTAATAGTGCATATATGAAATAAGGGGACAAATTTATTCCTTTCGGTCGTATGATAAGCATGCCTGAGTTTATACGAACATTTTTATATTTAATATTTTTATCGTATAAAGCAACATTGCCAAGTGTTCCACGAGAAGTAAACACAAGATCATTTAGCAATAAATGTCCATTACGCATTATTTTGTCCTTTTCTTCTGTTACAAACATACAAGAGTCAAAATTAAAACCAGATGAGGTAACATTTGAAGCGTTCAGGAACAAGCAAAAACCAGATGTTGAAAATTCATCAAATGTAGGATAGTTTTTTCCTCTATCTCCATCTATAAATTCAGCTATTTCATTCAAAGATAGTGGTATTGTTTGATTTTTTGAGATTGCTTGATACAAAATAAGTTGTTCGGTATTTGCTAAATTATCATTTATCTTCTGTTTCAAAGCTATTCTATCGGTTATTGTCTTGTAGGCTTTCACAATTTCTCTCTGCTTTTCAATATCTGGTACTGGGAGTTCCACTTTACACATTTCCTCCCAATCCATTACTTCACGTACACTGCCGTGCGATTTAAAACGAGCATATCTATCAAATTCAGGGCGGCTAAACCACAACATTAAATATTCCGGCAAAAGTTTCTCTGTATCTATTACCTCAAATACTGTATAAACATTGCTTACAAGCCCTTCTTCATAATCTTCAAGCAATGCAATAGCGATTTTATCCCCTCTACGAGAGGTATCTGGTATATATGTGAATTGTCCTTTTTTAACTACCTTATATTTTGTAAAATCTGTCCCAACAGTATTTGCAATAGACTGAATAAACTGCTTTTGTACAGAAACACCTAAGAGATTTTCTTTTTTTCCTTCCTTATTGCGAATATCTACCTGTCGTATATATTCCCTAAGAAATCTGTATCCTTCTTTCATTCTTACCACCTTAACCAATGTATTTTCTATGAGCAATTTTAACATTACTCTGCTTAACCATTGCATATTGCAATGTCGTATCTATTCTTCTATGCCCCAAGAGCTGCTGAAGCTGTTCTATTGGCATTCCTTTGTCTATTGCCATTGTCGCAAGTGTTCGCCTGAATTTATGAGGGTGTACCTTATTTAGTCCCAATCGTTTTCCAAGCTGTCGTAATCTCACTTCAATACCTCCGATATTCATTCGATTATGTGGAGATTGTAATGATACAAAAAGTGCCGGATTATCGTCCTTTCGACTGTTCAAGTAATTCTGCAAATGTATTTTTGTCCTTGCATCAAAATATACTATTCGCTCCTTATCGCCTTTGCCGAAAACAACACATTCTCTTTCGTTAAAATCTATGTCCTCACGATTTAATAACACCATTTCTCCGACACGCATACCCGTTGAAGCGAGCATATCAATCATTGCCAAGTCCCTGAGTTCCGTGCAATTATCCCTCATCAATTCAAGTGCTTCATCTGAATAAGTTTCTTTAATGTTCGTTCCGGTCTTAACCTTATGTATTCGCCTGACCGGACTTTTCAAAATATAATCCTCGTCCTCGAGCCAAGAGAAAAAACTGGAAAGTATTCGTCTTATATTATCTATCGTAACTTTACTTGATTTTTTCTTAGCTTGATATTCGGTCAAATAACAACGAATATCGTCAGTTACGATATATTTGATACCCTTTCCAATACCATCAAGCATTGCCTGTATTGTTGTATTATAGTATTTCAAGGTTTTCTCAGAACAGCCTTCAATACGCTTTGCCGATAGGAAAGATTCTACTAAATTCTGTTCTGAAAGTTCCTCATCTTTTTTTATCTTTGTTACCTCATAATCAAAAAGTGTATACTGCAACACCTCTTGCAATCTTTCTGTCTGTGCGTTATTCAGATAAGGTAACATTCCTTGAATAACATCAGTGATTAGGTTCTGTTTCATAGTCAATTCTCCTTTTCTTTTTTAAGAGAACGACTACCAGTGGCAGTCCCTTGTTTTAACTCCCGCCACTGATGGGAGTTCTATTGTAAATGATAATTTAGAAGCGACCGCTCAGGCATATTTTGACAGCCTGTTTTTTGATGAGTCAGAACCTAATTGCACTTTGGCTGATATTGCCCTTGTCAATCCTGTTCGACCTCTTGCTAAAGGTGTTGAAGCTCGTTATTTTGAAATGGCAACGCTTCCAACAAATGGCTGTATTCCAACAGGCGATTTTATTAAGCCTTATAATGGTGGAGTTCGTTTTATTAACGGCGATACACTTATTGCACGAATTACTCCTTGTCTTGAAAATGGTAAAGCTGCATACATAAATATTCTTGAAGATAATGAGGTTGCATTTGGTTCAACTGAATATATCGTTTTTGCATCTAAGGGCAATATGCCATCAAGCTTCTATTATTTTCTAATCAGAAATGCAAAATTTGTCACTTTCGCATTGCAATTTATGAATGGCTCAAGTGGACGCCAACGAGTTTCAGGAGAGGAATTAGCTTCATTTCCACTTTGCCGCCCATCTTGTGAAAATCTTGAAGCATTTGATAAGGTAGCCTCACTTGTTCTTGAGCAAATGAAAGATAACACCTATGAAATTCAGAAGCTGAAGCAACTACAAGAGGTCATAGCAGCAACCATTTCAAGCTGCTAAATTATCATTTATCTTCTGCTTTAAAGCAATTCTCTCCGTAATTGCCTTATAACTGTTCACTATTTCAAGCTGGTTTTCAATAGGCGGAATAGGCAATTCTAGTCTGCATATATCATCCCAAGTAATCCCACCACGAACGCTCCCGTCAGTATGTAACCAACAAATTCGGTCAAACTCCGGTCTGCGAAACCACATCATCAGATAATCTTCATTCAAAATGCTGTTATCTATTACCTCAAACATAAAATATGCCGGAGAAACAATAGCAGGTTTTTCTTCATCATACAATGCAACCGGAAGTCGTTCATCACGACCAACATGCATTGGATTACACGCAAACTTTCCTTTTGTTATCAGTTTATATTTACTCAAATCCGTACCAATGACATTTGCAACCGACGGCATAAAGAACTTGTCTATGTTAATTCCAAAAACTCTGTCTGTTATGCTTTCTCTGTTCCGAGTATCAATCAGTCGGATATGGTTTCCTAAAATATCATAATTCGATTTCATACCCTAACTCCTTAAATACAGCAAGCAAATCTGATTTGGATTTTTCCTCTTGAACAAGAAGTTCTTTAAGTTCTCCCTGCAATGACTTCATTTTTGTATCAAAGTCGATGTTCTCATCACGGTTGACAAACTCAATATATCTGCTTGGTACAAGAGTAAATCCTTTTTCTTTTACTTCTTCAAAAGAAGCAGAATAGCAAAACTCCGGCACATTCTCATAAGTTTCCTCATAGCCTTCCTGCTGCCAGTTATGATATACACTTGTAACTTTGGCTCTATCTTCCTCTGTCAATTCAATGTACTTCTTCTCATAAGGACTGCCCATCTGTCGTAAATCCATAAAGAGTATTTCATCTTCTCGGTCACGATAGCGTTTGAGCTTTCCGTTCTGTTCCACAACACGAGCCTTTTTATTCTTATTGAGTACCCAAAGGGTAACGCTGATGTCAGTGGTGTAGAAAAGGTTTCTCGGAAGAATAATAATCGCTTCTACCAAGTGATTTTCTATAAGCTGCTGCCTGATTTTCAGCTCTGTACCATCATCAGATAATGCACCATTGGCAAGCAGGAAACCTGCCACACCGTTTTGTGAAAGTTTAGAAACAATATTCAGTATCCAACCATAGTTTGCGTTGCTTGTTGGTGGAACTTCATATCCATTCCAACGAGGGTCGTCTACAAGCTCATTCTCGGCTCTCCACTGCTTCTGATTGAAAGGTGGGTTTGCCATAATGAAATCTGCTTTAAGGTCTTTGTGTTGGTCGTTGGTAAATGTATTGGCTGCCATCTCTCCAAGATTTGCAGAAATACCACGGATAGCTAAGTTCATTTTTGCCAGTTTGAAAGTGGTATTTGTGTATTCCTGACCGTAAATAGACACTTTCTTTTTATTACCGCTATGTGCTTCTACGAACTTGATGGACTGCACAAACATGCCGCCCGAACCGCAACAAGGGTCATAAAGTATTCCATCGTAAGGCTCAAGCATTTCGGCAATCAGATTTACAATACACTTTGGTGTGTAGAACTCTCCTTTACCTTTTCCTTCTGCAAGAGCAAACTTACTAAGGAAATACTCATATACACGACCTATAATGTCGTTCTCTTTATCATCTGTATTGATACGATTGATTTCATCAAGCAAAGAAGCCAACTTTGCCGTATCAATATGTAAGCGGGAGTAATAGTTATCCGGCAAAGCACCTTTCAGTGCCGGGTTGTTCTTTTCAATCGTATAAAGTGCTGTATCTATCTTTAGGGCAATATCGTCCTGCTTTGCATTTTCAATAATGTACTTCCAACGGCTTTCTTCAGGAAGATAGAATACATTTTCCTGAGTATAAAACGGCTTCATATCCGCATACTTTTCGCCGTGTGTAGAAATAATCTTATTACGGCATTCCTCAAACTTGTCACTGGCAAATTTAAGGAAGAATAAACTCAGAACAACGTGCTTATACTCCGCAGGCTCAACAGAACCTCTCAGTTTATCAGCACTTTTCCAAAGTGCTTCTTCCATTGATATTTCTTTCTTTGGTTTAGCAGCCCTTGCCATCTATAATTACCTCCGTGTTTTAATCTTCGTCTAAAATAACTTCGCATATATCTCCAATGTCACAGTGAAATACCTGACATATCCTCATCAGTACTTCAAGAGATACTGGCTCATTCTTATTTATCTTCGTTGCAGCGTATGATGTAATTTCGGCTGCACGCATTAAATCCTGTCTTTTCATTTGATTGTCAATCATAAGTTTTTGAAGTTTGTTATAGCATATCTTCATCAGTAACACCTCTTCATCTTATAATTCTTCTTCGTTACAGTTAACCATTTAACATTATATATTAAATTTTCAGGCATTTCAAGATTTCAGACAGAAATGCAACCTTTCAGACACTAAGGTGTCACTTTTTGCAAACACCTAATGCAACTCTTCTAAAGAATAATAAAAAAGAGATGCCGAAGCACCTCAATTATACATTCTATTATTAACATTCAACGCAATCATTGCTATGACCTTTTCTATCGGCGGCTCTTTTCCGTCCGGTGCAACTGCTTTCCAAAAAGCGATTGCTTCCGGTTCAGCACTTTTCATTGCTTCCCGAATGGCAAACTGCATTTCCTCTTTTACTGCTTTTTCGGTTGTTCCATTTTCTTTTGCTATTTGTCTGAAAATGTCGTTCACTTCTACTTCCTCCTATGTCTATTAGTATGTGTCTATCACTGACAGTTGTTGTTATAGCATATTCTCTCTGTCGAAGTCCCGAAAAATTTGTCGATAGCAGAAATTTTTTATACCGAAAAAAAGAAAGCTCGTCGATTAGGACGAACTTCTGTGTTTTATGGAAGTATTTGCTTTGACTGCTTCACAAGTGTATCTATGACTTCATAAATTCTGTTTCTATCTTCAGGAGCAAGTTTCTCAAGCTTCTCATTCAGCATTGAGTTCTTGACTGTATATCCCGTTTCCAGAACATCTGTAAGAACCATATCCGATGATACACCTAAAGCATTTACTATCTTTATGAAAGTTTCGAGTGACGGAATTTTCTCTCCACGCTCAACCATACCAATATAATTTGTTGTCAAATCTGTTTTCTCAGCCAAATCTTCTTGGCGTAATTTTCTCGCAAGTCGGAACTTTCTTATATTCTTGCCGATTGTATCGAGCTTCATCACATCACCTCCCTTAGTGTGTTTCCATAACTAATAGTATAGGTTAAGTCGATTTCAAATCACACGCACCCAAAGGAAGTCAAACCAACTATTAGTGATGATTCTCAACTATTTTTATGTTATACTATAAAAGTAGTAATTCACGATTGTTAATGGCGAAAGACAAATCACAACCCAAGAGCCAAGTTAAACAATCTCCATAGAATAAACTTAGGGGTAAAAGGAATGGACGAACAAAAGATAATATTCAGTAATCGGTTTGAAAAAGAGAAATTTGAGGATTACAAAACAGATTTGGGAACTGACAGCTCAGTCACTCCCGACTTTACGGAAGCTGATGATTTTTTAAAATTTATACAGAAGAACCGCAGAAGTGTTCCAAGTAAAGAGCGAATTGCTGACAAGGATAAATTTATCAAAATCGTTTACGAACTATCCAATAGCTTTGAAATTGACGCTGACCTGATAGAATTTGCCGAGGGATATATCGCCAACATCTATGTAGATTATGCCTGCTACACTGGATATATCAAGAAGCTGTTAGCAATTCTTTTTATCCTTGCCGATGATATTTCCTTTTTAGACGGCAGTAAAGAAAATGCCGATATGCTTTTCAGCTTCACTTATCACACACACCATATTTTCCTGAATAATAGAGAAACAACTGATTTCTCATAATGTACCCGATGGCTACTCAACTGAGCAGCCATCTTTTCAATTTTCCAGACACCGTCTGGAATTTTTAATATGCCGGAATACCGTATCCATAGATATTGCTGCTTCCGACTGCGTACTGTCTTTGCTTGCAGGCGTCGCCTGAGTTGCCCTCTACGGTATAAACTGTGCCATTCTCACACTTCTCTACGATACCAACGTGGTCTGTTGTACCGTCGCCTTCCCAATCAAAGAAGATAATATCTCCTACCTTTGGTTCATAAGTGCGGTCTTGCCATTTCCCATTTGACTTAAACCAGTTTGCACCATCCACGCAACCTGCAAATTTCGGAACAAGTCCGCTTTCAATATACCCGCATTGGTCAGCACACCAAGATACGAAGCAGGCACACCATTCCACTCTACTATTAAAGCCGTACCAGCTCCAGTAAGGTTGTCCGCCCTGATTGCCTAGCTGTGTCAAGGCAACCTCAACAATCGCCTGATTACCTCCGGCAGTAAAGGCTCGCCCATACGGATAGTATCTCAGAACGTGAGCCGGATATTGGGTATCTCCATAACTGTCCCAACCAAGCCTTTGTGCCTGCTGAGTGGAAAACTCCACTGCATTGGCATAAGAATAACCGCCATACTTTGTTTTTGCCCAAGAAATATACCCATTACCGAAGTTGTAGCCTTGCAAGGCAAGTTTGATATGCTCCATATCTATCGGACTTTCCACTTCTGCCGAAGTAAGAGCCGCTTTCAATTCCTGAACTCCACACTGGATAGAATATTCAGGGTCTTTAATTCCATTAGGTTCGTGCGGATACCTTGTATTAAAACTTCCCTCTGCTGCCTGCATAGGGTCAAGTCCTCTGCCACCGCTTTCCTGCATCATAACCGCCTTGATAAGTTCCACATACTCAGGAATGCCGTACTCTTTGGCATACTTCTGTATGATGGGTTCATAGGCTTCTACCTCTGCACTTACCGGAGTATAGGAATTACTGTCACTTCCTCCTCCAAACATTACTACGGCAGCACCAAACAGCACGACAATCATAATAATCAGAACCGCTATCCAACCGCCTGCGGCGATTGCTGCTACAAGTGCTTTTGTCCCTGCAATAATCGCTTTGACTGTCGCAACAGTAGCTTTCGCTGTGGCTTTAACGGTATCTGCTGTGGCTTTCGCCGCTTTCTTTGCCGTCTGAGCCGCTTTCTGTGTTGCTTTGGCTGTTGTTTTTGCTGTTTTCTGTGCTATAATGGCAGCTTCTTTGGTGGTCTTAATAGAAGTCTTTGCCGTTTGTTCTGCGGTCTTGACCGACCTTTGAACAGTATTGGTTGCACCTTTCGATACAGTCTTGACTGTCGTATTTCCTGCCGACCTTGCAGACTGTTTAATTGTTTTCTCCGTACGCTCCAGAGTTCGGATGCTCTGTTTTCCGACAGGATTGACCGATTGTTTCTGAAGCTGTTTCTCTGCACGCTTGGTCTTGAAATTCTCAATTCCCGTTTTGGCTTTCTGATAATTCTGCCTTGTTTCACGCATACCCCATCTGCCGACTTTATCCGCACGGTATGCAGTTTCGTGAACAGCCCTATCCGTTGCCGCTTCGATTTTATCGGAAGCATATTCCTCTGCGGAATTTTCCGAAGCATTGGTGGAATGTTCTGCCTTATCTTTCGTCATCACATAGGCTTTCTTCATTCGCTCCGTGGCAACTGCTGCCTTATTTATGGTCTTGATTGTACCTTTGCTTGTATCTCTTGTTTTTATATCAGCCATCGGTTTCCTCCTTTCTCGAAAAATAATAGAGAGTGGGGTTTAATCCACTCTCTTAGCGACAACAACAAGCCTGCCATTGTTTCTTGAATATTCACAAGTAGAAAGAGAAATCAGCTTGTCGCCATATTCTGCCGATACTCCGGTATCATACAAAGAAAGTTCCTTGCACTTAGCAACATACGCATCAAACTCTGCCGCATTTTCTGAGTCCGTAAACTCATAATACTTAAAGCTATCGGAGCTGTCTGTATAAACGACTGTCTTAAAGACTGCAATCACTTCATACTGGTGTCTGTCCGTCAGTGTATCAAAGGTAATCATCTTATGACCTTCCCAAAAGCTCTTGTTTCTGTACTTCATCAGTCCCGTAAACATCAAGCCGTCATTCATATGGTGTCCGTATATAATGATGTTGTCTGAAGGTTTCTGCACATCACAATTTTCCTGCACATATGGACAGCCATAAGCGGAATAGGTCTTATCAAACTTGTGCTTCAGGTAGAAGTTCGGCTCATTTACAGACTGCACGACCGGATAGTTGATATTGGTATCCTTAACCTTTATCCAACCCACCATATCCTCATTCTGCCGATAGAGTTCAAGATATTCCGCAAGATAGTCCTTATCTTCCGAAAACGTCACGCCCTCATTTTCCTTTGGCGGCTCGTCCTCCACAATCTCCGCAAGGTTATCATAGACTTCATTCTGCTTGGCAGAGTCAATGTGATTACGGATAATAAAGAAGGTGCTTACAGACAACACTACCGTAAACACCATCGCAATAATAATATAGATTTTTCTGCTCATTTTCTCTTACCTTTCCATATCATTTCTCTTAGGTGGAGTCAAATCTCTGCAATACTCCGGATACCTCAACTTGATACCCTCCATAAAATACGGAGCATATCCGCAACAGAACAGTTCCTCCGGTGTATAGAGATTTTCCCTGCCTTCTTCCGTAAATCCATTCCAGAGATTAAAGGCAAGGTGGCAGACCTTGACTGTGCCACTTGTCTGCCAACCGCCGTGCATACCTTCCGGTATAATGCAATCCCTCTTAAAATCAAACATCTTTCCGATGTTCATTCTTGTTTCTTCTGAAATACCCATCACATAGAAAAATGCTCTGTGATAGCAGTCGTTGACTTTGCACTTATCCAGATTTTCCAATACAAAATCTCTGTGTGCAGCATTGCGAAATTGAATCTTAGACATTGTAAATCCCTCCTTATACTTCGCCTGGTTTGGTTGTCATCAGTTTATAAAGTTTCGTGTTCTTAGGGAATTTGTTTGCAAACGGTACAAGCGAACTTCCCACCTTGATAAGTCCGTGTCCTGCTTCCACATTCGTGATATAGGACATCTGGAGGTCAGAAATATTCAGAAGTTTTGCAAGCTCAAGCCTGTCTGTGGAAGCCTGATTCAGCATAATGATGAACTCTGAGTTTGCAAGCATTGTTCTCGCTGTGTGGCTCTGCAAAAGGTCATCGACATTCTGAGTGATTCCACTTGCGTATGCACCGTATTTTCTCACACGCTTCCACAAGGTAAAGAGGAAGTTTGCAGAGTATTCGTGCTGGAACAGAAGATAAATCTCATCAATGAAGATAAAGGTGTTCTTACCCTTTGCACGGTTCTGTGTGATACGGTTCAGGATAGAGTCAAGGACAACAAGCATACCAATCGGCATAAGCTGTTTACCCAAATCAAGAATGTCATAGCAGATAAGGCGATTATTGGTATCCACATTCGTCTGCTTTGCAAAAGTGTTCAGAGAACCATGCGTAAAAAGCTCAATAGCAAGTGCCAGTTCCTTTGCTTCCGGTTCGTCCTGCTGCAAAAGTTCTGCCCTGAAATCCTGCAAGGTCGGTATATGTCCCTGATAGTCATTCTGCTGATAACTGCGGTACACGCTTGCCGTGCAACGGTCAATGATAGACTTCTGCTTTGCTCCGAGATTTGTTCCGCCGATGAGCTGTTCACAAAGGGACATAATGAACTCAGATTTCAAAATGACAGGGTTTGCACCGTCGCCGTAATCCTTATTCATATCCATTGCATTGATGTGATTGTCGGAAGTAGCAGAAATATTGATTACTTCTCCGCCCATCGCATTGACAAGCTGTGAATACTCTCGCTCAGGGTCGATGATGATAATATCCGCATCTGAAGAAAGCACCTGATTGATGATTTCTCCCTTTGCCGCAAATGACTTACCGCCACCAGATACACCGAGAATAAAGGAGTTACCATTCAAAAGCTGCTTACGGTCTGCGATAATCATATTTTTGCTGATAACATTCTGACCGTAATAGATACCGTTCTCATGGAAAATATCCTGCACCCTGAATGGAATAAATACCGAAAGGCTCTCTGTTGTAAGTGTTCTGAACGCATCAATCTTTCTTGTTCCAAACGGCATTACCGTGTTGAGTCCATCTACCTGCTGAAATCTCAGTGTTGCAAACTGACAAAGATGTTTTCTTGCTGTGGTAAGCAATGCTTCCGTATCATTCTCAAGCTGTTCCTTACTGTCTGCTGTAATAACCATTGTGATAACAGCGAACATCATTCTCTGGTCACGGGTCGTAAGGTCATCGAGGAACTCTTTCATTTCTTTCTTCTGCTGCTCCATATCATACGGAACAGTTGCAGAGAAGTTGTTATTGGCATTCTGCCTACGCTGCCAGTTTGTGATATTGGTTTCCACACCAAGCAAACGGTTCTCTGCTTCCTTTACTGCTTCATCAGTTGGAACGGGAACAATATCAATGGACATCATCAGATTTCTGTTCATATCCGTAAGTTCCGCTACCATACTGTCTTTGATATAGGACGCATATTCACGAAGAAAAAGGACTCTTCCATAACGGTTTCCCATCTTGAAATAGTCCTTTTCAAATTCCATTGTGTCGGGGCAGATATAATCCTTAAAATCGTGTCCCTTTTTTCTTGTTTCCTTAATATCAAAGTGGAAAGAGCTTTCTTCTCCCACACGATAGAAGTCGTGGAAAATACGAAGTCTTTCGTCTGTTTCCAGTTCCACACACTTACTTCCAAGCCTGCCGAAGTGAGCAATCAAATCTGCACCGACACGGGCAAAATAAGTTCTTGCGTCCTCCACACTCTTTTTGTTGATGGAAATGGTAATATACTTATCCTGAACAATAGAGTTTGCCCCCGTTGCCTTATCAAGAAGCATTTTGTTATATTCCTCTCGATATTCGTCCAAATTATCTCCGGTTGTCGGAATAAGGATTGTCTGCTCAAAATCCAGTCTGTTGAGCCGACGGTTATTGATTGTGATTTTTGTCGTTGCACCACTATCAAGGGAGTTCAGAAGTTCGGAATATTCAAGGAACATCGCTTCCTTATCCTCACGACTTGCCACTG
>OLRL01000629.1_pt1 | contig 21131 bp, 14 predicted proteins | sample 1643201 | NCBI WGS metagenome assembly OLRL01 (sample SAMEA3136649, study PRJEB25190) | human gut metagenome | biome: human gut; feature: human-associated habitat; material: faeces | place: Austria | collected 2013
ATCAAGGTTCTTTTTGTTTGTGCTCTCTTGCGACAGCCATATTAGAATATCATATATTCAAATCTTTGTCAACAACTTTTTTTATTTTTTTAAGTTTGTTTTTCTTGATTTGTTTGCCGTCATCAGCAACGTGTTATATCTTATCATCATAGTTTGGAATTGTCAATATTGTTTTTATTATTTATTTATTTTGAACAATTCGCACACTTTGTACATTTTATCTTTAACAATAATCAACAATCTCACACTATACACAAGGTATAATGTGAGATTCTCCTTTACTGAATCGAAGTAGCTTTTCCTAGTACAATAATTTTCTCTTCTCTTTTATCCTATTTCCTATTGTTTTTCTTTTATACTCCCTAGAATCCCCATTAATTTTCTTGCAACTTCCAATTCAGATTCCGTTTCATTTATACATTTTAATATTAAATCCAATTCAAACGGGATTGGATATACTTTGTACTGAGGCATAGCCGACGGACCACAACTTCCACTTCCTAATCCTGAATTTTTGTAGTCTAGATTCCAATAATAAGTATTTTTTTCTTTTAAGTCACTATTATGCTTCGCTTTTTCAATCTCTTTATCACTATAACAACGTATACTCATATCGATTTTAGAATATGCAGAAACTACCACTCCTTCCCCCTTTTGGTTTTTAAGCGTCGCCCACTGCACACCTGTTCGATTACCATTCTCTTGCGGACAGCTATATTTAAAACCCATATGTTTTGCTATCTGTTCCCAAATCCCTTCCATTTGAGCGTCACAGCTATCACCATAACATTCTCCCGGTCCAAGTCCCTTCCATTTTATTATTTGAAATTCCTCTGGAATTTCTGATTGTGTTCCAATTTTAGGTAATTCACTTGGAACTTCACCATAAAAATCTCCTTGAATAGAAATTGCAATCTCTCCACCTCTTAGAACATTATATATGATATTTATATTGGTTCCCCACCCCATGGCCTTTGGAGAGAATCTGCCTCGGCACTTAATACAAATCCCGTCTTTTTTTTCCTCATAACAAATATGTGAAATATTCATTTGCATAGAATGCAAGTGCTTCTCCATCCAATGTATTTTATTTATCTCATCATTATCTGTAAACGGACGATTATAATTTAAAATTGGTCCTGCATTTATAAATATTTTTTCTCCTCTTCTATAATTATATATTCGCCCATCTGAAAGGAAAATTTCTACCGAAAAATCATCACCTGTTATATAAATTCTATCATCTCTAACTTCAATTTCCGGCATTCCTCCCCTCACTTCTTCTGCAATAGCTTTTTCATCTTGATAAACGATTTCTTTCTGCCCAACTTTCCATCCATTCTTCTTCCGATGACAAACAGGCTTTTTGGATATAAATTCCAATTCCCATACTACAAGATGATTTTCTCTATAAACTCGATACAATTCTATAGGAAGCGCCATTTCTCCTTTACATTTAGGATTTACTTTAGGTAAATCTATATATACGATATTTTCAATTTTACCATCTACTATGACACTCAACTTACACATAAAGAATGATAAATCAATAAAGTCAAATTTATTCTTTATAACCACAATTCTTTTCTCTAATTCTACCTCTTCTACTGTAATCGGCTGAATTACTTTACTGTATTCCAACAATCCAGGAGTCGGTACTCCATCCGAACGCACCAATCCATCCATACAGAAATTTCCGCTATGGAACGTTTCACCAAATTCTCCTCCAAATGCATAATCCATTTTCCCATTTGAAAATATTTTTTCTACTCCATGATCTTTGAATTCCCATATAAACAATCCTTGAATTCGTTCGGATTCTTCGCAAACCCGAAAATATTCTTTTAAACTTCCCGGTCCATTCCCCATAGCATGACCAAATTCGCATAAAATATGCGGTCTTTTAGGATTCAATTGCAAATCCAGCTCCTTTAATTCTCCAATTGTAGAATACATGGTACTAGAAACATCTACTGATTGATTTTTTAAATCCCCTTCATAATGCACAGGCCTAGATGGCTCGTTTTCTTTACACCATTGATACATCACACGAAAATTTCTTCCATAGGATGATTCATTACCTAACGACCATAATAAAACACATGAATGATTCCGATCTCTAGATACCATTCTCTCTAAACGATCTAAATACGCTTTTTCCCATTCTGGATCATCACATAGTAATTTTTGCAAACCGATCGGCTCTAACCCATGTGTTTCCAAATCACATTCATCAATCACATATATTCCAAGTTGATCACACACCTCATAGAAATAAGAATTATTAGGATAGTGAGAGCAGCGAATCGCATTACACCCCATCTCTTTAATTAATAATAATTCTTCATATATTTGTTTCTTCGTTATCGCTCTGCCTGTTTTAGGATTATACTCATGACGATTCACCCCTTTCATAAATATCCTCTTCCCGTTTAATTTCAACTCTCCAGAATGAATTTCAATATGTCGAAATCCTATCTTTTGACGTATAACCTCCAAAATATTGCCCAATTTATCAAATAACTGTATAGTGACTATATACAAATTAGGAGTTTCTGCGGTCCACGGTAAAATATTTTTTATCCTTAAGCTAGATATTTTTTTATCTAACTCAAAAGAAGTGACCAACTTTTCATTCTGCGACCATACGGATAATCTTACCCTCGCCTCTAAATTCGAACATTCAATCTTCGGATTTAATATACCTTCTCCTGTTTCCACATCAAAATCAGGATCTAAAACACAATTTTTTAAATAAAATTCAGGACGATAAATTACGACTACATCTCGAATAATCCCACCTAACCACCACATATCTTGATCTTCTAGATAAGAACCATCACTATATTGATACACCACAACCGTAATCTGATTATCCCCATAAACTAGATATTCTGTAATATTAAATTCACTCGGCAATCTACTCCCTTGAGAATATCCAACCAATCTCCCATTTACATATACATGAAAGGCACTTTCTACTCCTTCAAAGCGAACAAAAATATTCCCCTTCAAATTTTCGACCCGAAATTTTTTCCGATAAACTCCAGTTTCATTTTGATTCGAAACAAATGGTGGATCCACAGGAAATGGATAAAGTAGATTTGCATAACACCGTTCTCCAAATCCTGCATATTGCCAATTTAATGGAACATATATTTTAGGTTCATCTTCCAAAACCTTTTTGTTTATTATTTCTTCTGTTACCCTCCAAGGACAATCAAACCACTCAAAACTCCAAAGTCCATTCAGTATTTCAATTCTCGAATTACGCTGAATATCCCCCTTTTTCGCACTTTCCAAATCTTCAAATGGATAAAAGTCAACTCTAGCCGGCTCCCGATTTCTTTCTAAAATCCATTGATTATTCCAATCATATTGACTCCTATCAATTATCTCCACTACTTTATCCATTTTCTTTTTCTCTTCTCTCATAAATCATCTGTTCCAATTCATTTGCGGTTTCCAAACTACATATATCAACAAAATTTCGAGCTGGATAAGACAAAAACAGAGATTGTCCCATTTTTTCAACCTGGCTTATTTCAAACTTTTCATTTTTTTCCATACGATCCTTAATCATTCGATTATAAATTTTCTCTCCTAATTCGGAAGTATTCGGATCAGCAAGTAACTGCAATAAATTCACCTCTCTGCCTAACCTTGCACGTTCATAATCACCTGATTGAACTTGAATTTCTAAACTACCTCTAATATCTCTGCTGTGATGACCAATCTCAAAAATATATGTATCATCTTGTACCAAAAATCTCTGTTCACTTTCAGACCAAATCGCTAAATCATTCGTTTCTACAGAAAAATTCACTTCTCCAGTATCTCCAGCATCTAACTCAATTACTTCAAATCCTTTTAACTGCCGTATATACCCCCATTTCCCAGATTTCTGAGATATATATAATTGCACAACTTCTCTTCCTCGACGTTTACCAATATTCTGAACAAAAACTTTTATAGTAATTTTATCATTGCATCCCAAAATTTCTTTCGAAGCACTCACTTCACCATATTCAAATTTTGTATATCCTTCTCCTTGTCCGAATACAAATTGTGGATCTATTTTCCTTTTATCATACCAACGATAGCCAACAAAAATTCCTTCTGAATAATCTACAACTTTACCATCCCCAGGAAAACATTCAAAACTTGGAGTATCCTCAAGTCTTCTTGGAAATGTTTCAGCCAGCCTTCCTGTTGGTTCTGTTTCTCCACACAAAATACGACTAATCGCAGAACCAATTGCTTCTCCTGGAAGATACGCCATCAATATAGATTTAACCTTATTTTCCCACGGAATTTCAACTGCAGAGCCCGCAAACAGAACTACAACAACATTCTCATTGACTTTTACCACTTCTTCAACCAAATGATTTTGAACTTTTGGTAATTGTAATGTATTTCTATCATAACATTCTGTTTCCTCCTCTTCTGGCAAACCAACGAATATAACAACTGTTTCTACTTGTTTTGCCTTTTCAACTGCTTGTTTAATTTTTTCCTCAGATTCGTCTCTATAGAGAAAATATCCTTCTTCATAAATCATATTTGGAAATATTTTTTCTAGGGAATGTAGCGGCACTTCTAATCGCTTTGGTTGTACATGAGCACTTCCTCCTCCTTGATATCTTGGAGTTTTTGCAAATTCCCCCAAAACCAGTAGATTTTTATCTTTAGAAATCGGAAGTAGCCCTTCATCATTTTTCAAAAGAACCATCGCTCTTTCTGCAATTTCTCTTGCCAAATCATGATGCGTTTCTTCAGAAAAACTTTCTTTTCTTTTTCGATTTTCTATTCTATGTTCTACTAACTTTAAAATACGCATTACACAGGCATCTATTTGTTCTTCCGATAAAGTCCCTTCTTCTAGTCCACGATATATATCTTCATCAAATTTCCCATGAGAATCTGGCATTTCTAAATCCATTCCTGCAACAACACTTCTATCTTTATTACTAATGGAACCCCAATCACTAATTACAACTCCATCAAACCCCCATTCATCTCTTAAAACTTTCTGTAAAAGTGGACTTTCCGACATTTGAATTCCATTTAATTTGTTATATGAACTCATCACTGTATCAGGTTTTGCATGCCTTACCGTTTTTTCAAAACACTTTAAATATATTTCTCGCAATGCACGTTCTCCAACTCTTGCATTCACTGTCATTCTACAAAATTCTTGATTATTCACCGCAAAATGTTTCAGGCACGCACCAACTCCACACTCTTGCAGTCTTTTTACATAAGAATAAGCCATTTCCGATGTTAAATATGGATCCTCTGACAAATATTCAAAATTGCGTCCACATAACGGGCTTCTTTTAATATTTACACCTGGACCTAAAAGAAGATCTAAGGACGATACCCTACACTCCTCTGCCAAATCTTCCGCCAATTTTTCAGCAAGCTCTCTATCCCATGTAGATGCAAGCGCTGCCATCGCAGGATAACATGTTGCCGGGAAACTGTCTCGTGTAAAAGTATCTTTTTCTATTCTTAATCCATTAGGTCCATCTGCCATAAAAATATGAGATAATCCTAATTCCGGAAATTCCTTTGTAAACCAATCACCATCTCCAGATAACAATGAAACCTTTTGTTCCAACGTCATATTACATAGTATTTTTTCGCATTCCAATTTTCTCACCATGCACGCCTTTCTTCTAATTTATAAACCGAAACTATTCTTTAACACCACCCAATGCAATACCTTGAATAAATGTTTTTTGAAAAATTAAGTACACTATCAACACTGGTATTACACATATACTAATTCCGGCAAACATCGGCCCATAATCAGCAACAAACTGCCCTTGTGTCATTGCTAATCCAATAGGTAAAGTATATTTTTCTGGGTCGCTTAACATTAAATACGGCCATAAATAATTATCCCATTCCCATAAAAATGTGAAAATCGCTAATGCTCCTATTGCATTAAGCATCATCGGCAAAACAATTTTGTGAAAAATTTTAAGTTCACCCGCCCCATCAATTCTAGCTGCTTCTATTAACGAATCAGGAATAGAAAGTGCAAACTGTCTCATCATAAACACGCCAAACGCTGAAGTAAATGCAGTATATAAAATAGAAATATCTGTATTTAGCCAATCAAACCAAACCATCATTTGATAGCTCGGAATCAACGTTGCTGGCCATGGGATCATCATTGTAGACAAAATCATCAAAAAAATAAATCTGTTTCCTCTAAATTTAAATTTTGCTAATACATAACCAATCAATGCAGATACATACAAAACAATTAATGTTTTTAATACAGCATATTTCATACTATTCAAAAAGAAAATTCCAAAATTATATTTTGTCATCACATCAATAAAATTCTCAAAATTTGCCCAGTTTTCTGGAAAAAAAGCTGGTGGAATCTGCGTGATTTCTGCTGTTGTTTTCAAACTACAAAGGAGCATCCACAAAAACGGGAATACCATTATTAATGCAATACTAACCAAAAAGATGTGACATAATACAACTTGCCATTTAATCGGCTTTACTTTAATTTTTTTACCCATAATTTTGTCTCCTTACGATTCTTTATCAAATCTCATCTGTATTAAAGAAAATACAAATATAATTGCAAATAACAAAAACGATACTGCTGACGCTAGTCCAAAGTTATAATATGTAAACGCCTCTTCAAAAATATAAAAAGACATTGTCCAAGTGCTCTTTCCAGGTCCACCTTCTGTAATAAATTTTACTGGTGTATATACTTGCATATAATCAATCAATTTAGTAATGATTAGAATTGTCATTGTATTTCGAATCAACGGCAGTGTAATACTAAAAAACTGTCTCGCTGTACTTGCACCATCAATTTTTGCACTCTCGTAAATGCTCGGATCAATATTGTTTATTCCAGCTAATACTAAAACCAGAGCATATCCAATATCTTTCCATGTTTCCACTATAATCAACGCGGGAAGCGCTATTTTAGCATCTTGAAGCCAAGGAACCTTTCCCACACCCATTTGCATTAAAATAGAATTAAACAAGCCATCATCATAACTAAACATGAACTTCCAAAGCATCGCAGTTGCAACCATAGAACTAATAACTGGCAAAAAATACAGTCCTCGATATACACCTTTCCCTTTCTTAATAGCCTGCATAACACCGGCAATTATCAAGCTGAACCCTACTGTTAATAGTAAGCTCCCCAAAGTAAATAATATTGTATTTTTTAACGCAGTCCAAAACTCCGGACTTTTAATTACATACGAATAGTTTTCTAGTCCTACATAGTCAAACTGACTTTGAAACGGGTTCCAATTATAAAAACTAGTCCATAAGCCATATAAGATCGGGAAAAACACAAAGGTTCCATATACAACAATCACAAACCCCATTGTTCCTCCAATCATCAACTTTTTACCTGGCTGACGCATTTTTTTCTTTTTCTTATTTTCTTTCATCTCATTACTCATGTGTTTTATCCATCCCCTTAATAAGAATCACCATCGCTGGCTTTGCAGTTAAATTCATTTTATTGTCACATGCCCCATATGATTTTCAAAAGCCACATAGCATTCTCTTTCAAAAACACTATGTGGCTCCATTTTGGGACGATTATTTAATCATTTCATTATAATATGCATATTTATCTTCTTCAGCACGGAAAACAATATTGTTTTTCTTAGCATCTTCAGATAACTGTTTTACTACCGAAGGAATAACCTCTCTTGGATCTTTTCCATTTACAAAAATATCGCTGCCTGCTGCTCTCATTGCTTTATTTCTCGCCTCACAAATTGGAACATTTCCTGGATACACTAAACGCTCTGCCACTTCAGCAATTTTCTTCAAGTTTGGTTGATCATCCCACTTCGGATCATCTTGTAACTTCTTATTCGCACAAATACATCCAATGCGAACTGCATGATCTAAATAACTTTTCTGCTCACAAGCATAAAATTTTAATAAGTCAAAAGCAACCGCACGTTTTGCTTCATCTTTTGCTGAAACAGATAATGTCCATTCTAAGTCAAATCTGTCATATGCTGCTGGTTGTTTTCCATCTTTTGTAGGAACTAAGAAAAATCCCCAATCAATCTCTGGATATGTTGCATTAAAATATCCTGCAACCCAATTCCAATGACCTATCATTGCAACCTGCTCATGACCAAACTCATCCTCAGCATCACCATCCGAATACATCATGAATTCATCTTTCCATCTTTTCATCATTTCAAGATTTTCATATGTAACTTCATTATCAAGGTTATATGTAACTCCATCTTCCTTAAATGCCGCGAGATTCGATGAATAGTTCATCGTATCAATAAATCCTTCAAAAGCATGATCTACTGAAAATCCATACTGAGTAACATTTCCTTTATCATCCTTTTTCACTAATTTTTTTCCTACTTCTTCAAATTCATCCCACGTCTTCGGAATATCATCTTCTGTTAATCCTGCTTCTTTCCACATTTTTTTATTATAATAAATTCCTGCTCCAGTTGTCATTCCTAGTGGAATCGAATACAATTTTCCATCAAATAGTGTTTGATCATAAATTGGGAAATCAGCTTTTACTTCCTCTGCAGGGAAGACATCTTCAGGTAATTCATAACTATAGTTTTGCACATTCGGAAAACGTGATGGATGTGAACGATATAAATCAGGCCCATTACCTGCCTCTAAGGCTAACGGCAGTTTAGTCCAATAATCATCCCACGGCTGAGACACAACCTTAATCGTTACATTATCATGAATCGCATGATATTTATCCGCAATTTCTTGATAAAACGGCTGTGGTTCTGGGTCCGTCCAAATTGTTAATTCAATCTTTTCCCCATTATTTACAGGTACACTTGTGTCATATTTCAATGTTTCTCCTAAAATTTCACCTTTTTTTGGTGCATTTTCAACTTTTTCTGAAGACTTATCAGATTTACCGCAACCGCCAACAGACAAAATCATTACACCTGCCATCGCAAGTGATAAAATTCGCTTCTTTAGACTCATCTTTTTTTCTCCTTTTTTTAATATGATGCCATTTTTTATACATCATCTAAATTTTTTTAATAGAATCAGCTCATTCCGAGAACCTTTTTGTGTAATATGCATATTTTACTTCTTTTATTCTATTATTTTATATGAGAATTATACCAAAATTAATCAAATAAATCTTGCCACTTGTCTCTTGTCAACTGCCAAAAAATGCTATATAGTATAATTATATAGTTTTACCAAGGAAAATAATTATTTTTTTACCTGAAAGGAGATTTATAATGCAAGGTATTTATGAACACGACCGTGATAGTCGCAATTTGCCTATTTGTTGGCACATCACAAATGATGAATATTTCCCTCACTTCCATACAAACATAGAAATTGCATACATTATCTCCGGAGAAATGATGGTTACACTTGGAAACAAACAACAAATTTTACACGCCAATCAAGTAGCCATAGCTCCTAGTTATGTAATACATGCATATCAAACTCTTGGATATTGCGAATCTTTTGTTTTAATCATTCCTCCTGATTGGGTCCCTTTCTGTAGAAATATATTTGAAGAATACACATTCGAAAAACTTATTTACGACGATAATGATAACGATAAAATACTTGCAAACAGCTTACTTGCCCTTACAAAACTATTACATGACAATGAGTTTCCTCAAAACCCCACTATGGTTCGTGGGTATTTATATCTAATTTTAGGAAAACTAATTGAAGAAGCAGGAATTAAAAGGAAAGATGCTCCTCAGAATACTCATTTTATCCAAGAACTGCTTTCATTTTTGCAGGAACATTACACAGAAAATCTTTCCCAAAAAACTTTGGCTCAATACTTTTCTTATAGCCCAAGTAGATTTTCACATATTTTTAACGAATCTTTCGGATGTACCTTACCAGAATATATTTACTCTTTACGATGTAGGCGTGCTGGAGAGCTTATTTCTGATGGATTTTCCATACTAGATGCCGCTTTTAGTTCAGGTTTTTCTAGTCCAAGAACATTTTATCGTTGTTTCAAGCATTACTTCGGGATGACTCCAACTGAGTATTTAAAAAAACATCAAGAAAATCAAAGTTTAGGAAAACAAAGCATATAAATAAAAGAAACAACCTAATACAGGTTGTTTCTTCTACATATTAACCTACTGATTCTTTTTTCTTTTTTGGTTGAATTTCTGAAATCAGCACTGCTGATAAAATAAGAATAGATCCAACAATCATTTTTGCTGTTACGCTTTCATCTAACAAAATAACAGAGAAAATTGTTCCAAATACAGCTTCCATGGATAAAATAATAGCCGATTTTGTCTCATCCACATATTTTTGTGATATCGTCTGAAGCAAGTAACAAATAGATGTACTAACGACACCTAGGTACAAAACAGCAAGAATACTTTTCATCGATGGTTGAAATTTAAAGTCACCACTTATAAATAACCCTATAATCGATAACGCACATGCTGTAAGCATCTGAAGAAAATTTAAAACCGACGCTTGAATTTTACCAACATATTCTCCTGTCAAAAAAATCTGAAATGCAAATCCAATTGCACAAAGCAATGTTAAGCCATCCCCAAAATTCACCGAAAAATCACTTTGCAATGATAAAACTCCCGCTCCTACAATTGCCATTCCCGCTCCAATTAAACTTCGTAGAGGAATTTTTTTCTTGTAAATCACTAATGCAATAAACGGAACAAACACTACATTTGTCGCTGTTAAAAACGCATTTTTAGATGGGGTTGTATATTGAAGTGCAATAATTTGAAGCGCAAAAGCTGCAAATAACGCTGTCCCAAGTAAAAATCCGCATTTTACTTCTTCTTTTTTTATTGTACGAATCTGTTTTCCTGCAAGAATTCCCATAAACAACGTTGCAATCAGAAAACGTACTGCCATAATTTGAAATGGAGTTAATGTTTCTAACGCCATATCACTCGCAACAAAACCACCACCCCAGATAATCGTTACTGCTAAAAGTCCTAAGATGCCTAAATATTTTTTCATATCCTTCTCCATTTCTCTACTCATTCCCAAAACAAGAGCGCCTCTCTCAGAAAAGCGCTCTTAAAGAACTTATTTCCCATATGAACTTAAAAATTCTGCAATCAACTCAATACATCCACTTACATCATTCATATCTGCCACTTCAGCTGGCGTGTGCATATTTCGAAGCGGAATCGATACCAACACAGTCGGAACACCTTGATTCGAAAAGTGAATTTGATCCGCATCCGTATAGCTCAGCCTGCTTGCAGCTTCTCGCTGTGTGTGAATTCCTATTTTTTCCGCACATTCTACCATACGCTCATTTAATTTTTTTACAACAATCGGACTATTACATAACACAGGACCTCCTCCAAGAATCACATCTCCAGCTTCTGCCGGATTAGAAAGGCCGCTATAGTCCGTACAATATGTAACATCCACAACAATCGCAAGAGCTGGTTGAATTCTAGTGCTCGACCAATACGCCCCATTTTTTGTTGTTTCTTCTCCCACAGTTGCCGCAGCGTATATACCTACTTCAGCCCCTTTTTCTTTCGCTCTTTTTAAAGCTTCCATAATAATAAATACACCAATTTTGTCATCTAAAGCGCGTGCAGTAATTCTATCATTTAGAAGCTCTCTCATTCCCGTATCTAACACAATGGTATCCCCTAAAGATACATATTTCTCTGCATCTTCTTTAGACGTAGCACCGATATCGATTAAAAAGTCTGCCGCTTTTAGGTCATCTTTCTTATATAATTCTCTATAACCTTCAATCGCTCCATACACAATTCCATTCTTTGTTTGAATCCGTACTTTCTGTCCTGGGTAAGTCGCCTGAATAATCCCTCCTCGCTCAATGGCCTGAACTCTTCCTGCTTCATTAATCCTTGTAACAAGGAGACCTATTTCATCTGCATGTGCCGAAAGCATAATGCGAATCGGACTATTGGGATTCGCGATGCAAGTCACACTTCCCATATCATCTGTTCGAATCTCATCCGCATAGTTTTTCATATATTCTTTGAGAAGATTCTGTCCCTCCTCTTCACAACCTGATACGGAAATCTGATTCAAAAGATTATTTAAAAACTGTTTATCCATATTTATTCCCTCTACGCTAATTCTTTTACACTATCTCTAATATGTAATTTGGCAGGTAGTGTCACCTTCATACATAATTCACGATCTTCAAGAATTCGTTCTTCTAACATATGCACTGCATATTCACCCATAAATTCCATTTGCACTTTTACCGTTGTAAGAGGTGGAATCATGTATTTCGCAGTTGGAATATCATTAAATCCAATAATACTAATATCCTCTGGAATCTTTAATCCTATTTCATAGGCTGCTTTGTAGCATCCTGCCGCCATCGAATCATTTGCTACAAATATTGCTGTCGGAACATCTTCTAATTCATATAATTCCTTAAAAAGCTTATATCCATATTTTGCATAGTATAATCCTGTTTTTATGTATTCCGGACGATATAAATCTTTGGAAATCAAATATTCTTTTACTGTAATCGCTCGTCCATCTTCGAGTTTTCTTCCATCTCCATCTGTCTCTGCACATCCGATAAACCCTATCTTAGTATGACCTTTTTCAATAAAATAGTCCAAGACTTCAATTACAGCCTGTTTATAATCAATCACTACCGAATCAAATTTTTGTATATTGGCATTTGCATCAATAAACACTGTGGGTTTATTCCAAGACTCTATTTTTCCAAACATACTTTCACTAAATGTTCCCGTACATATAATTCCATCTACTTTATTCAAAGATTCAGGAGTATCATCCATTGTGATCGGAACCTTTTTATAACCTTCTTCATCCAGCTCGTTTTCAATAGCTAAACGAATGCAAAGATAGTATGGATCTTCCAACTCCTCTGCTGGTGTATATGTATACAATACTCCAACCTTTAATCTTTTTTTTCTTTTTTTCTGAGTCTTCAGTTCATACTCTAGCTGCTCTGCAATCTCAAAAATTCTTTGTTTTGTTTCTTCTTGCGCATTCAATGTTTCATCATGATTCAAAACCCTAGAAACAGTCGCAATTGACACCCCTGCTTTTGCAGCAATCTCTTTAATCGTCGCCATATCAACACCTCTTACAACCTTTATATTCTGATTTTCTTTCCTAAACGTTTATTTTGTAACTTTCAAAAGATCACAAAATGTCGTTAAATTATATGTTGCAAGTCCACTCTCTACAGCATCGCCAATTGCAGCACAATCCATACCACCTGCAATCGCCGCTTCAAGACCCGCCTTCGCATCTTCTACAACAAGGCAGTTTGCCGCATCTTCTTCAATAAACTGTGCAGCTTTTACAAATACTTCCGGATCCGGTTTGGAATTTGTAATATTGTTTCCATCGGAAATCGCGTCAAAGAATTCGCCAAGACCAAGCTGTCCAAGAATGAATCTCGCATTTTTACTGGAAGAACCAATTGCAAGTTTCAATCCTTTTGCTCGCAAACCCTCCAACGTCTCTTTTACCTCCGGAGAAAGATCTGCCGGACTCATGTTCTTTAAGAGTTCTTTGTAAACTTCATTTTTCTTTGTTGTATATGCTACTTTATCTTCCTGTGACATCGTTCCTTCGTAACGCTCCAAGATAATCTCGAAACTTTCCATACGACTTACACCACGAAGTCTATTATTGATCACCTCATCGAAATAGATGCCGAGTTCATCAGCAACCTGTTTCCATGCCTGATAGTGATACGCATCTGTATGACAGATTACTCCGTCCAAATCAAAAATCACCGCATTATATTTCATATGTGCCTCCTATACTCTTACACTTTCTCCATTCACCTTGATTTCCATACTTTCGCCTTCTAATACTTTTACCTCTACGCTATTATCCGCTCTAACAGCAATCTCAAGCCATGAGTTCAAGTAATGAATACGGAATGTAAGTCCATTCCATTCCTGTGGCATGTGAGGCTGGATACAAAGTATTCCTTCCTCATCAACAGATACTCCTGCAAAACCAAATACGACAACCTGCCATACTCCACCTGCATTTGCTGCATGAATTCCTTCACGAGTATTTCCCTGAAGATTTACAAGATCAATAAGCGCCGCTCTTCTTAAGTAACGATAAGCTTTAGAATCATCGCCCACTTTTAATCCCATAATGGAATAAATACTTGGGCTCAATGAAGAACCATGTAAAGTACGTTTCTCATAATAGCTGTAATTGAGCTTTGTCGTTTCCTCATCAAACTCTTGTCCCATTAAATGCAACAGCATTACAACGTCAGCCTGTTTGATAATCTGTGTCTCACATCTTTTTGTTGTTTTTAAAATTTCCGGTCTGATTGGCCAGTCATTTTTGTCATATTTCTCAATTACAACTTCTTTTAGATCAAAGTATCCTTCAAATTGTTCCAACAACTGTGTACCTTCTTTTCTTGGAAGGTATACTTTCTCCTGTACTGCATCCCAAGCCGCAATCTCTTCTTCTGTAAGTCCAACTTTTTCTACAAGCGCTTTGTACTCTTCCGGGTGTTCTGTTTTTAACATCTCAGCAAGGGCGATTACATAGCGCAGATTCCATCTCGCAAGATAGTTTGTATAGACATTATTGTCTACCGGCTCATGCCATTCATCCGGTCCTGTCACCTGATGAATCTCATAGCGGTCATTTTCTTTTACATACTGAAGTCTGCTTGCCCAGAATCTTGCAGTTTCTACAAGAATCTCTGCTCCTTTATGAAGGAGAAACTCAATATCATGTGTGATTTTTACATAATTATAAATACCATAAGCAACTGCTGCTGTTACATGATGCTCATATACAGCAACATAGCAACGGTAACATGTTCCGTCCGGTTCAATCGTCCAGTCAGGACACTGCTCTGTTCCATCATCTGCAGATTCCCAAGGATACTGCGCTCCTTTATAACCATTTTTAGCAGCATTGGCTCTTGCCGCTTCTAACATACGGTAACGATAAGTCTCCAGATTCTTCGCTGTATGTGGAAATACATATGCAAAAAACGGAAGCATGAAAAGTTCTGTATCCCAAAATGCATGTCCACCGTATTCTTCTCCACTTAAAAGCTTCGCTCCGATATTTACACGATCGTCATGTTCGTTTCCTGTACTCATAAGATGATATACATTAAAACGAATTGCACGGTCTAATTCAAAATCTCCCTGAATCTGAATATTTGCTTCTTCCCACATCTTTGCATAAACTTCCTGATGTTCTTTGAATTCTTCCTCAAATCCAAGGGCTCTGAATGCACGGATTTCTTCTATCACAGACGCAAGAATCTCTTCCTTTTTCACATCACGCTCTGTATAGATACTTACGTACTTTGTTACCTCTACTGTTTCACCCTGAATCGCATCAAAATCATTAAACTCTACAGCCTGCTCGCCAAATGCACCAAACTGTGTTGTCTTGATTACATCCTCGCCATTTTTCACTGCTTCAAGATAACTTCCCACACCAACATGTAAGTCGTTGTCTCTTGTTGCAACTTCAATATATGCACCTTTTTCTTCCAACTTTTTATTCTCTGTCAGATACGTGTGTTTTACTTTGAATCTTGGCGCGTCACAGAAATTGATCACGGAACCATCTATGATATTTTCAACTTCAATGATACCATTATAATTCAATGGTGTCACATATATTTTAATCCCCATACGATGTACATGCGCACGGCTCACAAAACGAATTCCTTCAATCAGAGTTTCTCTTCCTTTTTTATCACGAAGGTGAAATCTCTTTACAAGGCAAGAATTTTTCATATCTAAAGCTCTTGAAAATTCAAGCACTTCACAATTCTCAACTCCGATCAATTCCTTTTCTACATACAACTTTAAACAAAGCCAATTTGGAAGGTTTGCCAACTCTCTCATAAACGTCTCTGATTTATCAAATACTCCATTGATATATGTACATGGAATACTTGTAATCGTGCCCTCTTCATGACTACCTCTTGTTCCGAGGTAGCCATTTGCAAGGCAAAAAAGACTTTCATATTTTAAGTTTTCTTCCGGATTGTATTCATCCTGTAAAATAACCCATGCGTCATCGCTCAAAACATTTTGAAGATGATTGGAAAATCTTTCTTTTATCATTTTCTTACTCCTATAGTCCTAGAATCTACGTTTGATTAATCCTGATATTTTTTGCAGGCTGTCTGCACTTCTTCTCCAACTTCCACAGCTTGAAGTGTAAATGTCATTCCAAAATCCTGTCTCTTTACTTTATATTCTTCCAGTTGTTCTTCACCACAACTGTTGCTTCCAACACCTGACTGACGATAATCAATATGGATCGTAACATCTTCTGCCTTTTCAAGCCGCCATGGATGTTTTGCATCCTCAATCATCTCATCTGTATAGTTGGAGAGATTAATTCCGTATGGCTCTTCCATTGTCCAAAGCATACTGTGTGTTTCATCCCCAATGCTGAACCACTTCACATCTTCACGATGTCCGTTTTCTTGTGGGAATACATAATTTGTTCCCATATCATCTACGGTACTTCTGTATACTCCGATTGGACATGCTGCTAATGTATCCACATAGTTTTCTCCATTTCCTCGACCATGCCACATTGTATTCTGTAGATTCTTATGTCCCTTTAACATTACGCCTAATCTTGGCAGGAATTCTGGTTCAAGCTTGCCATTCTGTACTTCCTTTGCATTCAAGTGTATCTTCACCTGTCCACATGGATATACAACATATTCATAAGTCGCCACATATCCCCAGGATTGATTCAAGCATCCAAAGTATTTTTGCATCGTTACAACAGCTTTTTCATCTGATATTTCATAAGAGAATGCTTCTAACTGTTCACTAGATTTCTGGATAAAATACTTATTTATCCAATCATCCTTCTTATACATATCGTTATCAATTGTCGGTCTATATACTGTCATCTGAGGACCATCTGTAATGTAAGTTTTTCCATCTATCTCAACAGATAACATTTTACCAAAAATTGTATGGAAAGTCACACAAATCTTTTTATTTCTAATAGAAAGAATACCTTGTGATTCTTCGGCTTCTAATTTTTCTCCTCGCGGACGTGTTTCTAATACTGTCAAATGTTGAGGAAGCGCAAACTGGGTTCGTGAAATCTCGTGATTTTTTTCTGCAAAAGCTGTAGCTTCTTTATAGCAAATAGAAACATTCAGGTAATAATCTGTATTTGCCTGTGGCATAAATGCTGTATATGGAATCACAACTTTCTGCTCCTCACCCGGCGCTGCATAAAGTTCTTCGATTACTCCTTCCTCTACTGTTTCCTCATTACCACCGATCCACCATTTCAAGTAAAGATGGGATAATGGCAAGAAGTCATACCAGTTTTTCAAGAGAAGTTCATTACATTTTCCTTCCACCTTTTTCACCTCAACTGGTGCAATCACCTGTTTGTACTCAAGAAGAGAAGGTGATGGTGTGCGATCCGGCATCAACATTCCATCAATACAGAAGTTACCGTTTGTCGGGAAGTCTCCAAAGTTTCCACCATATTTATAATAGGTATGTCCTTCTTCCTCTGTGTAGATACCATGATCGTACCATTCCCAGATGAAACCACCCTGAAGGCGAGAATATTTACGATACATATCCTGATATGCCTGCAATCCTCCCGGACCATTTCCCATTGCGTGCCCATACTCGCACATAACATGCGGTTTGTCACCTTTCACCTGATATTCTGCAATTTCTTTCAATCCCTTTAAGCGAGTGTACATTGTAGAATATACATCTGTAACTTCTGCTTCAAAATCTCCTTCATAATGCACAAGTCTTGTCTGATCCAGTTCTTTGATTGCTTTTGCAGTGCTTCGGAAATTGCATCCAAAGCTAGATTCATTTCCCATAGACCACATGATGATGCTCGGATGATTTCTATCACGTTTTACCATACGCACACTTCTATCTACATAGGAAGCTTCCCATTCCGGATCATCTGTGATCCAGTCATAATTTTCTACCCACTCAAATCCATGACATTCAAGGTCTGCCTCATTGATCACATATAATCCATATTCATCACAAAGATCATAAAAATATTCATTTGCCGGATAATGAGAGCAACGTACTGCGTTGATATTGTGCTGTTTCATTAAAATCACATCAGATTTCATCTGTTCGTAAGATACCACGCGGCCTTCCTTCGGATTGTAATCGTGATGATTGATTCCATTTAATAAAATCACTTTATTATTTATTCTAAAGTTCTTATCGATGATCTCGATTTTTCTAAAACCTACGCGAACTTTCACTTCATGACCATCTACTGCCACTACGACCGTATAGAGCTCCGGAGTCTCTGCTGTCCATGTTTTTGCATTTTCTACGATTGTTTCTACATGAGCGCTATGCTCCTCTGTTGCAAACTTACCTTCTGCGATTTGAGCACCATCTTTTTCAAGTCTCCATGTTCCTTTGCACTCAGCATTCTTTGTACGAAGATCAAGCGATAACACTCCATTTCTATATGATGCATCTAAATCTCCGTTTACCTGGCAGTCCAAGATTGCATTTTTCGGTTCATTGATCAATTCTACATCACGATAGATTCCTGAGAGCCACCACATATCCTGATCTTCCAAATATGTTCCATCTGACCATTTGTATACACGAACGGTAATATCATTTTCCCCTTCAGATACATGTTCTGAAATATCAAATTCACTTGGAAGACGGCTTACTTTGCTAAAGCCCACATATGTTCCATTCACCCATACATCAAAGGCACTATCTACTCCATGAAACTTTAATACCGTATCATTTTCCATCCACTCTTTTGTTAAAACTACTTTCTTTTTATAAATTCCTGTTGGATTCTGACTTGGCACATACGGTGGATGAATTGGAAAAAGATACAGCACATCTGTGTAGTGCATCGCATCATATCCCCGTAATTGCCAAACGGATGGGACGTCTATCTCGCCCCATCCGTCTGCATTGCTGTTCATAAATCCTTCAGGAGAAAGTTCTGGAGCTTCCAAATACAAGAATTTCCATTGTCCATTTAACGAAATCTTTTCTGCAGATTCCTCATAAAATGCTGTACGAGCTTCTCGTCTTCCTATGTTTGTAATCGTCTGGTCTTCCCATCTTTTTTTAACTCGCTGCTTCATATTATTTCTCCTTAAAAAATTTCAGTTTTCTTATTTAATAGAACCACTTGTTCCTTCTACAATGTATTTCTGTGCAATAATAAATACAATAATTGGTGGCACAATCATAATAATCGTAATACACAACATCGGAATAATTTGCGTTGTATGAACACCTTTAAACTGCGCAAGTCCTAATGCTAATGTATATTTACTTCTGTCTTGTAAGAAAATCAATGGTCCCAAATAATCGTTCCATGCAGTAATCATGTTGAGCACTCCAACAAGAATTAATGATGGTCTTAAAATAGGCATAAATATTTTCCAATAGATCTGGAATGCATTCGCACCATCGATTCGAGCAGCTTCTTCAAAATCTTTTGGCACTCCCATAAGGAATTGACGCATTAGGAAAATGTAATACGCCGAACCAAACCAAGCCGGCACGATCAATGGCTTTAATGTATTAATCCATCCGAGCATGTTAAATTCCATATACTGTGGAATCATCGTAACATCCCAAGGAATCATCATCGTCGAAAGCAAAATCATAAATAATACATTTTTACCTTTAAAATTAAATCGAGCAAATCCATACGCAACAAGCGAACATGACAAAACTTGTCCAATTGTTGTTCCAACTGTGACCAACACAGAGTTCATAAAATATGTTCCGAATGGCTGTGCCTTCCAAGCTTCTACAAAGTTCTCAAATCTCCACTCAGACGGAAATAATTTCGGAGGAAACGCAATCGCTTCCGCTTCTGTTTTAAATGCTGAAAACAACATATAAACAAATGGTGATAAGAAATAGACTGCTACTAATCCCAAAAGAATGTAAATAATGACTTTTGAAACTTTTGACATTTTCATTATTTATTTCCCCCTTTCTTTTTCTTCTTCTCCGCTCCACCTGCTTCTGTCTCATAAAATACCCAGGCTGAAGAAGATTTAAATACAAATGCTGTTAAAATCAAAATAATCACGAACATTATCCACGCATTCGCACTAGCGTATCCAAGCTTATGATGTTTAAACGCATTGTTGTACGTCATCAAACCGTAAAAATAAGTAGATTTTAATGGTCCTCCACCAGTCAAGAGCATTACTAATGTTACTTGCTGGAAAGAACTAATAATGGATGTAATCAGGTTAAATAAAATCGTTGGTGTGATAATCGGTAATGTAATGCTGAAAAACTGTCTAGCCGGAGAGGCACCGTCAAGACTCGCTGCTTCATACACGTCAATCGGAATATTTTTGATATCCGTATAGAAAATCAACATCATACTTCCTACACCAAACGCACTAGCAATGATAACTGCCATCAAAGCCCATGCCGGATCCACCAACCACTTCGGACCTTCAATCCCAATCAAAGACAATAAGTAGTTGAGTACACCGTAATCACCATTTAGAATCCATCCCCAGATGATGGATACCGCAACACCTGAAATAACTGTTGGAATGTAATAGATTGTTCTAAAAATCTTCACTCCTTTTACAGGCTGTGTGATCAACATTGCAAGGAATAATGCGATGATCATATTCAGTGGTACAAAAATCGCCGCATACTTCAGAGAAATAATCAAAGATTTCCAAAACTGTTTATCTTTTGTAAACATCTCCAAATAATTGCCAAGTCCTACAAATTCCGCATCTCCCACAAGTGGCCAATCGAAAAAACTCATAATTAACGAAAAAATAAGTGGTCCGATTGTAAACACGAGGAAACCGACGATCCACGGCATAATAAACAAATAAGGTGTTGCCGTTTTCAGAAATTTCTTTTTCTTCATAATTTCTTCTCCTTTTCTCCTTTTACCTGTTTTACTAGTAAAATAATTATAATATTTTACCAGTAAAATGTAAATAGTTTATAATAAGGATATGTCTTTTTCTATGTTTTTCATAGATATTTGTTAGGTGTTTTATGCATTTTATACAAGAAATTGTTTTTTTATAAAAAAGTGTCTCCGACACTTCAACTCCCCTTCCCCTCATTCTTGAGGGGTTA
>OLRL01000634.1_pt1 | contig 20951 bp, 20 predicted proteins | sample 1643201 | NCBI WGS metagenome assembly OLRL01 (sample SAMEA3136649, study PRJEB25190) | human gut metagenome | biome: human gut; feature: human-associated habitat; material: faeces | place: Austria | collected 2013
GAACCTCTACTAACAGAGTCAGAGTCTGCTGTGCTGCCATTACACCAATCCGCATTACGTAGTTCTCTGTTGTGTTCGTTGTTTATCTTTTGTATTTCATCAGCGAACAAATATTATTATATCAGCAAATTCAAAAATTGCAACCCCTTTTTTTAATTTTTTTCAACTTTTTTGTATTTTCTTGTCGAGCGTCTTTGAAAATGCCCATTTTACGCGGGTTTGCGATGGTTTGCAAATTTACAATTTTTTCGTTTCTATATTATTATACCGTTGATGTAATTGCATTTTCTCATAAAAACACTCCAACATTACAATAACTTCATAAAATCAAGAAAGACTGTTATAGCATGCACACATGCTATAACAGTCTTTCTTATTTCTGATAATTCTTACTTCAAGTCCTCAAACAGTTTCTCAGCGTATACGCCGTCTTCGATCAGTTTGGCAAATGATTTTACAACATAGTCTTTGTCTTCTTTGTATGTTACGCCAAACCACTTATCATGAGAATCGAGCACCTTAACAGATACTTTGTCAGCCTGTAATAGTTCATCAATATAAATCGGCAAAAGATATTCTGCTTTCAGGATGTCTTTGTCTCCCATTGTCTCAAAAAACTCTTTGAATCCATCTTCCAGCACACCAATAAACTCCGGTGTCAGTCCCCACATATTCATAGATACATAAGATTCCGGATTGATGGCTCTTAGTCCGTCTTCTGTATCGGCTGCTGCACCGTCTGCTGTCTTCACAATGTTATGTGTCTCATGAACTGCTGTCAGATAGCCTTTCTCATTCAGTTCACACACACCTCTGGTAACAGATCCATTCTCACTTAATGTGTTCTTCAGGATGAAGCCTGCCATGCAGAATGCATTCGCCTTCTCCGGTGTGTAATCTACGAGGAAATCATGAAGCTTAGTAAATGCTTCCTTTCCATAGTAATCATCTGCGTTGATAACTGCAAATGGCTCTTTTAAAACATCTTTGCACGCAAGAACTGCCTGTCCGGTTCCCCACGGTTTCGTACGTCCGGCCGGAAGTTCGATTCCTTCCGGAAGTGCATCCAGTTCCTGGTATGCATATGCAATCTCTACATCCAGATCCGCACAGATCTTCTCAATACGATCTCCGATTGCTTCCTTAAATGCTTCCTTAATGTCCTTACGGATAATAAAGACAATCTTATTAAATCCTGCTTCGATTGCATCATGAATGGAATAATCCATGATAATCTCTCCATGCAGTCCGACCGGTGCCAGCTGTTTGATTCCGCCGCCAAAACGGGATCCGATTCCGGCAGCCATAATAACTAATGTCGTTTTCATTTGTACCTCTCCTTGTTCCAGCATCTCTCAAACCCGCCAGCGGCAGTTTCCTTTAGATGCTATATTGCTCAATATTGCGATAATATTATAGCATTTTCATCACAATATTGAGCACCCTTTTTTATTAATATTCTCTTAATATTTTCTAAATGACCGCCTTTTGCAGGAAGATTACTCTACTGTAACACTCTTCGCAAGGTTTCTCGGCTTATCTACATCCAGACCTCTTGCAACGCTGACATAATAACCAAGGAGCTGTAACGGGATGACTGCCAGTGATGTTGCAAATAACGGATCTGTCTTTGGAATATATACCGTAAAGTCTGCTGTATCTTCAATATTATACTGTCCAAAGTTTGTAAGTCCCATAAGGTAAGCGCCACGACTCTTGCACTCAACCATGTTAGAAACTGTCTTCTCATAGAGATTCGGCTGTGTCAGAACACCGACAACAAGAATGCCGTCTTCGATCAGAGAAATCGTTCCATGCTTCAATTCACCTGCAGCGTATGCCTCAGAATGAATATAGCTGATCTCCTTCATCTTCAGACTTCCTTCCAGGCAGATTGCATAGTCAATACCACGACCTACGAAAAATACATCTCTTGCATTTGCCTGTTTGGATGCAAACCACTGGATTCTCTCTTTGTCTTCAATAATCTTCTCAATCTTCTCCGGTAAGGTTTGCATTTCCTTGATCAGACCGCTATAACGCGCTTCGTCAATCTCGCCTCTTACTTTGGCAAACTGGATTGCCAGTGCATAACCTGCAATTAACTGTGTGCTGTATGCTTTTGTTGTTGCAACGGAAATCTCCGGTCCAGCCAGTGTGTAGAATACATTATCTGCTTCTCTTGCAATGGAAGAACCTACTACATTTACAATTGCAAGTGTGCGCACACCTCTTGCTTTGGACTCGCGAAGTGCAGCCAGCGTATCTGCTGTCTCACCGGACTGGCTGATCAGTACAACCAGGTCCTTCTCATCCAGTAACGGATTACGATAACGGAATTCGGATGCCAGCTCTACGCGCACCGGAATTCTTGCAAGATCTTCCATTACATACTGTGTTGCAACTCCAACATGATATGCAGAACCACATGCTACAATGTGAATCTGACGAATATCTTTGATCTCTTCTTCTGACAGACCAACCTCTGACAAATCAATCTTGCTATCTGTCGTAAGAACAGAGTTAATGGTATCTCCTACAACTTTTGGCTGTTCATGAATCTCTTTGATCATGAAATGTTCATAACCGCCTTTTTCAGCGGCTTCTGCGTCCCATTCAATTTCCTTTGGTTCAATCTCAATCTCTTCTCCGTCCAGATTGTAGAAAGTGATCTCCCCTTTCTTTACACGCGCCATCTCCAGGTTGCCAATATAATATACATTTCTTGTATATTTCAAAATAGCCGGTACATCAGATCCGATATATGATGCTCCGTCAGCAACTCCGAGAACCATCGGACTGTCTTTTCTAGCCACATAAATCTCTTCCGGATAATCTTTGAACAAAACTGCCAGCGCATAAGAACCTCGGATGCGGACGATTGCGTGATTCATCGCATCAACCGGTGTTCCTTCATATTTCTTATAGTAGTAATCGATCAGTTTTACCGCTACTTCTGTATCTGTATTGGAATAGAATGTATATCCTTTTCTTAACAGCTTTTCCTTTAATTCCTGATAATTTTCAATGATACCGTTGTGAACAGCAACTACATTGCCATCATCGCTCTTATGCGGATGTGCATTGTTCTCAGACGGCTCCCCATGTGTTGCCCATCTTGTATGGCCGATTCCACATGTTCCCGGGACAGCGGCACCATTATCTGTCTTCTCAGCCAGAATCTTCAGACGTCCTTTTGCCTTAACAATCTCAGCATCGCCATTTGCATCTCGGACAGCAATTCCGGCCGAATCATAACCACGGTATTCCAGCTTGGACAGTCCATCCAACAAAATCGGTGCTGCCTGATTATTTCCCACATATCCTACAATTCCACACATATTTCTTAATACTCCTATCTTTTCTGTCAGATCTTACGACCTTATCATCTATCTACATTTTCTGATCCTGAGAGCCAGACTATCTTGTCTTCTCTTTTTCATTAATCACATTCACTACATCATCCACATATTTCTGGCAGATGTCATGTGTCTCAGCCTCTACCATTACACGTATCAGTGGCTCTGTACCAGATTCACGGACAAGGATTCTTCCTGTATCACCCAGCTCGTCTGCAACTTTCTGTACTGCTGCCTGCACATCCGGATCTGCCTGTGCAACAGCTTTATCCTGTACACGTACATTCACAAGCACCTGTGGATAAATGTGTAAATCTTCTGTCAGCTGGCTCATTGTCTTCTTTCTTGCCATCATAACTTCCATCATTTTCAGACTGGTTAAAATACCATCACCTGTTGATGCATATTTTGAGAAAATAATGTGACCGGACTGCTCTCCACCAATTCGGCAGCCATTCTTCTGCATATATTCATATACATATTTATCTCCGACAGCAGTCTTCGCATAACCGATACCCTGCTCATCAAATGCTTTGTAAAGTCCGAAGTTAGACATAACTGTTGTAACAACTGTATTTGTCACCAGTTTTCCGCGCTCTTTCATATATCTTCCATATACGTAAAGAATCGCATCTCCGTCTACGACCTGCCCTTTTTCATCCACACAGAGACAGCGGTCAGCATCTCCGTCATAAGCGAATCCAACATCCATGCCTTCTTCTACCACGTACTTCTGCAGTCCTTCAATGTGTGTAGACCCTGCATTGTTATTGATATTTGTTCCATTCGGATCCGCATTGATCACATAAGTCTTCGCTCCCAGTGCGTCAAATACAGATTTGGCAATATTCCATGAACTTCCATTCGCACAGTCTAATGCAACTTTGACACCCTTGAACGAATACATTCCAAGAGAAATCAGATATCCGACATAACGGTTCCTTCCTGATACATAATCTACGGTACGACCAATCTTCTCTTTGTGTGCATACGGAACTTCTGAATATTTCTCTCCAAATAATTCTACTTCTCCGTCCAGATATGCTTCGATCAGGCTGATTGTTCCTTCATCCATCTTCTCACCATTACCATTAATCAGCTTAATTCCATTGTCATAATATGGATTATGACTTGCGGAAATCATAATACCACAGTCAAACTCATCTACTCTTGCCACATAAGCTACAGACGGTGTTGTTGTAACATGAAGCAGGTATGCATCTGCACCGGATGCTACCAGTCCACCGACCAGTGTATATTCAAACATATAGCTGGAACGTCTTGTATCCTTACCAATTACAATTCTAGCCGGAGTGTCATCTCCATTCTGTCTTTTCAGCTCTCCATAATACCAGCCGAGGAAACGCCCAATCTTGTATGCGTGATCTGCTGTCAGGTTCCTATTAGCTTCCCCACGGAAACCATCAGTTCCAAAATACTTGCCCATCGTTCTAAAATCCTTTCTACTTTGGTATATTATATTTGGCGTCCGGCAGATCCGGACTTGATTATTATCTCTTTTTAGTAATTTCTTATTTTTTCCTATAATCTTATCTATTATAGCGTAAATTGCCGGAATTTACTAGTCCCTATTGTTTTCTAAGTCATTATCCTCAGTTTTATTCCCCTTATCTTCCAGATTTTCGTCAAAGCTTGCCTCGATATGATCCTCTGAATTTTCGCCACCGAATCCATGTAACGCCTTTACAATTCCTGAAATGTTCATAAGCCGTGACATCTTCGCCGCAGTTGCGATACTGTCACGCATTGTCTGTGGTATACGAAGACTTTTCGCAACTTCCGATACCACGTCTTTTTGCATGCTCGCAGCTATAGCCGCCGGTCTGACTGCTGCCATTACTTCCTGCTGGCTACGCCGCATATCAGATAATACTTCCACTATCATCTGCGTACTTTTTGTAACCGGTGAAATTGCATTCAATCTGGCAACATTTTCCACAGCTGCCGGTACTGCTGATATTGCAGACACCGCTGCCTTTGCAGCATCTGTCATAAGCTGAATATTTTCCAATACATCGACAAAACTTCCCAGCATATCTGCCCGGCTCACATCTGTGAAGTTCTGCTTCTGGATCTCTCCAATCGCATGCTTCAGATTCCGGTTCAGACTTTGTAATTTTCTGGTTGTCTGCTTATATTCCGCGCCGCTGATCCGTTTCTGATGTGCCACTTTATTGCGTACCGGATGTACCCCAACAATTTTCTCTTTCCACTTTTTCTGACTTCCAAGTGATTCAAAATGCCGCTCCCACAGGCTTGTCGGTCGAAGTTCTTCCAGCAACCGGCATAATTCTTCTTTTGATAATTGTTCAAAATCTGCTGTTTTACCAGCCGTCCCATTTGCATTTTCACCGCTACCTGCGACAACCTCCTCATACACAACTTCTCTTTCTGCAAATAAATATTCTTCCACTGTGGATAAATCCATTTGCTCCAGAGTCTCACTGATCGGCAGATTGCCTCTTGCATTCTTCTTAAGATCTGCCATCATCTCTTCCGGCACGGTCTCTTCCCGCCATGCACTTCCATACGCCTTCGTCACGATCAGAGATACCAACGCGCGAAGCAGCCGCTCAAACTCTGCATATTTAGGATAGAGCCGCTTACAATAGCTTTCCGAAATCCCATCATACACACGAATTGCCGTGTAATACTTCTGCTTCGGCGATTGATAAATGGTATCATCTAATGTCTGCAGTGCGATCACAGCTCTGTTCACTCTGGCTTTTGTACTTAATTCCAGGAAATATTGATCCGCACCACTCTTGCCGGAGATCTCATAAAACACTTCTACATCCTGCAAGCAAATGAAACCTGACATTGGCAAGTTGCCTGACTTCATCTTGCTGTCCTCCACACCCAGCAGCTCAGCGATCTGCTCACACATAGATATCGAATCCTGCGTTTCTTTTTCTATAAAAATATAATTCATCTTCATTTCCGACATAGCAACCTCCTGCTACCATATAAGTAACAAAACCGCCTGTGTATCTTCAAAAACTCTGCGAAATACACAAGCGGAAAACTTTATCCCATATATTCTTTTACAAAATCTACCACTTCCAGATTTTTGTTCCTAATGTTATCATCTTTTTCCATTTCTTCTATACTCATCCAATAATAATGCTTTCCATTTACAACAAAATCCTTTTCCATTTCCTGTTCTGAAAATCTATTAACCTGAAGCTCATATAAACGATGATTATAAATTCTATTTTCACGATGACTTACTGAATATTTTTCCTGCAACTTTGAAGTAATGTATCGACATTTTACTTCTTTCTGATTAAGCTTCAACTCTTTCACTACATTTGCAATAATCGCAGCTTCATCTCCACGTTCCTGCGTTTTATAATTCAAAAACAATTTGCAATCCCATATGATTTTTACTGCATATAAAATACCAATTGTACAAAAAAATACTTTTATTATTTCTCCAGATATTCCAAAAATCTTCTGATATTGCGCTGTCATTACTGACAATAAAAATGAAACACCTGCTATTACTGTATCAATAGTAACTTGATTCCCAATGTATTCTTTCTTTTGTTCAAGTAATAATTCTAATTCTTTCTTATCAATTACTAATCTCATTCAATATCCTCATTAAGATACAATAAATATTATCATACCTCTGTATTGTTGTCCAATTTAATTATGTTTCCTGCAACTTTTCAACACTTTCTCTACTTTTCCAAATCACTCAACGCCTCCAGATACCCCATGGCCCTCTTCTGCATGTCCGGCTCCAACTTCTGGTATGTCTCAACAAGAGTTCCAATCTCAGTTCCCTTACTAATCACGTAAGTATCTGCACTTCTGCTTCTACTTCCCATATGTTCAGCCCCGGACAGGAGATCATAAGGCGTTACGTTCAAAACTTCGCATATAATCAAAATCTTATCCGATACCGGATTCGTTCTCTTCTTTTTCCAGTCGCTGATCGTGCTTTCTGCAATCCCTGTCTTCTTTGAAAATTCTTTCTGGCTCATCTTCCGTTCTTTTAATAATTCAAAAATTCTATCGCTTACCGTCTTCATAACGTCTTCCCTTCCGTTTCTATAAAATCAGTTGCATAATTATTCATAACTAATCAGCCAGCTGTTCTATCTATATTAATTATCTCTAAACGCGTCTGACAGCATAATTTCCAACTACACTGCCAAGCAAACAACTGATCCCATTATGGATCATGTCATCCCATTCAAACCAGCCAAGCTTGAATATAAGCTGGCATCCTTCAATCACTACAGCCACAGCAACACCCGACAGGAAAGCATATCGTAATTTCACTTTCCGGTCCGTGATCCATGGTAATAAAAATCCCATCGGCGCAAGCATCAAGCAGTTCAAAACATTCTGCTCCAGTAGTAACTTATCATCCAGAACAATTCCGGTATACCACGACCAGAATGGGATTAATTTGACGATACGTCCCTGCATCGGTGTTCTCGTAAATGTTGTTGCTCCCAAGATAATGCCAAGAAATAAAGCCAAAATCCATGCTGCTATCGCCTGCGATCCATGTAATCTCTTCTGTCTGACACTATATGTTAAGCCAATTGCAAACACTACTAACAAGACTACAAATATTGCTATCTGCCTCATGCTCCAACTCTGAAATTGTGCTCCTGCCATTTCAAATATATCCACTACTCTGCCTCCGTAAAGCTTTTTATTCATCCGCTTATACGAATCATTCTCCTAATTATGCCATGTCACTTCGGCACATGATTGAGGATGCATTTTCTTACTTAAGGGAGTATAATGAGATTGTTTCTAAAAATCGAAAAGATAATAATTTTTATTGAAACCACTATTAATCAATGAAGGACGCCAGGAACGGCTTCTCTTTCCACTGATACACACACTTTACAACGAAAGGATTTTTACTATGCAAAAAAAATGGTGGCACACAAAAAACGCCTATCAGATCTACCCGAAAAGCTTCTGTGACTCCAACGGAGACGGCATCGGCGATCTTCCAGGCATTATCAGCAAGCTCGATTATCTCAAAGACCTCGGTATAGATATTATCTGGCTCTCTCCAATTTACTGCTCTCCACTTGCAGATCAAGGCTATGACATTTCTGATTATTACAATATCGATCCACGTTTCGGTACAATGGATGACATGGATCTATTGATTGCCGAAGCAAAGAAACGTGATATGCATATTTTGATGGATCTCGTCGTCAATCACTGTTCGGATGAGCATGAATGGTTCAAAAAAGCCTGCGAAGATCCGGACGGAGAATACGGAAAATATTTTTACATTGAAGACTGCCCTAATGGGAAACTGCCCTGTAACTGGCGTTCCTACTTTGGTGGCAGTGTGTGGGAGCCACTCCCTGGCCAGCCTGGGAAATATTACCTGCACATGTTCCATAAAAAGCAGCCAGACCTGAACTGGGAAAATCCAAAGCTGCGCGAGGAAATTTATAAAATGATCAACTGGTGGCTTGATAAGGGACTTGCCGGCTTCCGCATCGATGCGATCATTAATATCAAAAAACCGCTTCCGTGGCAGAATTATCCGGCAGACCGCAAAGATGGAATGTGCAGTCCGGACGAAATGCTGAAACACGCAGTCGGGGTGGGTGAATTTTTAGGAGAAATGCGTGACCGCACCTTCCTTCCGCATGGTGCATTTACTGTCGGCGAAATCTTCAATGAAAAAGCGGAAGAGCTTCCGGATTTCATCGGTGACAACGGCTACTTCTCAACGATGTTTGATTTCAATGAGACTATCTTCGGTGCCAGCGCGAAGGGCTGGTATGACCAGACAGTAATCACACCAAATGATTACCGTAGCTGCTGCTTCGCCAGTCAGAAAAAAATTGAAGACTTCGGCATGCTCTCCAATATTATTGAAAATCACGATGAACCGCGCGGCGTTTCTCGCTATATCCCAGAGGGCGAATGCACCAACACTTCCAAAAAGCTGCTTGCCACAATGAATATCATGCTCCGTGGTCTTCCATTTATCTATCAGGGGCAGGAAATTGGTATGGAAAATGTAGAATTTCAGTCGATTGATGAGGTCGATGACATTTCTACACTCGACGAATATCAGGTGGCATTAAATGCCGGTCTGACACCAGACAGCGCCTTAAAGGCAGTAAACCGCATCAGCCGCGATAATGCCAGAACTCCTTACCAGTGGGATGCTTCTGCAAATGCAGGCTTTACAACCGGTACCCCATGGCTCAAGGTAAATTACAATTACAAAAAGATCAATCTGGAAAGTCAGAAAAATGATCCGGATTCTGTTTACCAGTACTACCGTCGTCTGCTTGCACTGCGCAAGGATCCAGCTTATGCTGAAACGATCGTATACGGTGATCTCCTCCCTGTATTTGAAAATCAGGACCGTGTCATGGCTTACTACCGAAAATCTGCTGACCAGACATTGCTCGTGATTGGCAACTATAAAACCCAGCAACAGACTTTAACACTTCCATCAAAGCTCAAACACATCGTGCTGAACAATCTGCCGCAGCTTAAGACTGAGGGCAATGAGATTATGCTGGAAGGCTATCAGGCAGTTATTCTGGAAATGCTTTCATAAAAAGCAACAAATATTTTTGTTATTAATAACATCAAGGGAGTAATTATGAAAAAGATCTCTTATAAGAAAATGGCGGATACAATTATTGCCAAAAGAAAAGAGCAAAAACTTACGCAAGACGAACCACTTCTTCAAAATCAGTAATGTCGCTACGTCCACTGACCTGCCACATACCGGTTATTCCCGGCTTAATTGCCAATCTTGCACGATGGTGCAGCTCATACAAATTTGTTTCAGAAATAAGGGGAGGGCGAGTACCTATAATCGACATATCGCCTCCTTATGTCAACTCAGGAACAACTTTTTTTCAAAAATATCTCATAAAGCACAGTATTATCAACTTACCCTCAAAATAAGCACAAAAAAAGAACCCCTGATTTCTCAGAAGTCCCAAACTCTTCGATTCTATCTCTATTCTATTTCTCCAAATTGCACTATCCTAGCCTGATTCAAATTAAATTCCACCAGATTATATTCAGGATAATGCGTTCCTGCTATTCGATACGTGTCATTTTCATTCCACTCACAAACTCTCCAGATTATCCTCAGCATTTGAATACTGCAAATTTTAAAATCCCAGTCTTTAGGATTATATTTAGGCACACGAAAACACTCCGCTTCTTTTCGGCTGACAGACTGAACTGCTAAAGTTCTTTTCTCCGGGTTAAATAAGAAGCGAATATACCTCGGATCACCCAATTCTTTTATCGTTGATCGAAATATTCGTATTATTCCTTTTTTTTGACACAGAGATACCCCTGTGATATTTGCTGTGGTTTTCGGCATCTGCACTCCTCCCTTCCAAATGAGCGCACTTTCTCCTATCACCTTGTTGCTGAAAATTCTATATAGCCGTCTGTTAAATTAGTTTCCAGTGCCTTTTTATGTTCTTCTACTGATAAGCCAAAAGAATCCTTCCAATCTTTAGGATAAAATGGTATTCTATTCAACTTTCTCGCCACTTTTGCTGCTATCTCTTCCTGATTCTGTTCCGGTGTCTGATCTGTTTCTGCAGTAACTAATTCTTCCTTTTTCTCCACTGAATCTGGATTTGCTTTTTTCTTTCTTTTTGTATCCATGAATATCTCTGTTTCTAACAAATCAAAAATATACATAGTTTCATCTTCATGTGTTATTTTATGCCCCAAAATCTTATATCGGCAGTCTGTATTCCATTCCATCATGTCATACATCATTGCTGAAAATAATTTATTTGACATTTTTCTACTTTTTCTCTTATCAGGTTTTTCAATACACCATCTCAAAGCATCTTTGTCGTTTTCTTCGCATTTCCGCACTACCATTCGCTTATTATCCTGGTTAACAAGAATCTGTATGTAAACTGCATCCTCTAAACCGGCAATGCAGGCAGTATTAAATGTCACACTATCTCTTCGGATTACAACGGCTGGCTCCCGTAAATGTGCAAAAAGTTCCCTTCTTACAACCTGGTAACCCTCATAACTAAAATCCTGTGCCAGTTCCAGTGCCTTCTGATCTATGTTTTCTGTATTCTCAATAGTTTGATTTATCATCATTTCACTCATACTGCACACCTCATCTTTTCTATCATGTTCTGTGCTTCTTCATTCAGCTTATCCAATAAATTTTCTGATATAGGTTCCAAACCTTCTACTATTTTAGCTGGACGCAGCACATCCCAATTTCCACAATACTTAACTCTATGTAAAAGAACAACATCTTCCGGGCTATCGCCAAAATGATTCTGCCACTGCTTCGGGAAAAGTGTTCTGACAATCTTCTTTGTCTTATTTTCAGATATATCTACTATATTCTCTTCCGTTTCAGTCGTATCTGTATCAGGTAAATTCTCTTGAATTATCTCATGTTTAATCACTTCTGGTTCTTCCAGGTCAAACAATAAGATCTGTTCGTTATCTTCCTTTGAATATTGACCTCTAAAACGATATTTACACTCATTATTCCAGTCCATTAATTCAAATAGTGGTTCTGAAAATCCCCGGCAGCTTTTAGGCAGGACTGCCCATTTACCATTTCGTATCGTTCCCCATTTTACGGCATTGATGTTATCTTTATCGCAGGGTCTTACAGCGATACATCTTTCTATCGAATTAAAAAGAATTTCTACATATTCCACATCTTCAAATTTCTTCAAACAGGCAGTATTAAAGGTAATACGTCCTTCTGAGATTGTCATGGCTGGATTCAACCTTGTAGAAAAGAACTGTGCCCGAACAATCTCGTATCCAGATAAATCAAATCCTCCGTCTTGCTTTTCTTCTTTTGATTCTTCAATATCTTGTATACTATTCTGATCAGAATACACGCTCTGACTTGCTTTTTTATAATCTTCTACTGTAAATCCTGTCCAAGACCGATTAACCGACACAAAACCTTTTAACGCTCCACCATCTACTACCTTGAGATTAGGAAATAGAAAGCCTTTTTTCGCATACTTTGTTACTGTCAACATCTTCTGTGCCGCATTATAAATATCCCTGTCAACAATAGCCTCATGGTGATCTGTTTGTCGGTACTGGTTTCGATCATGACGATTCTTTTTTGATTTATGATCAAGATAATTAGGCGTAAATGTCTTTCTGGAAAGTACATCTCCACAATATCTCTCATTTTTCAATAAACTTCCCACAGTACCACTTGACCATTTAGTATTTCCTAGTTTCGTTTTCCGCTTTAATTGCATCAGTATTTCTGCAATTTCCGCAGTTGGAAAACCGTTAAGAAACAAATAATAGCATAAACGCACTGTTTCTGCCTCTTCTTTATTAATTACCAGATTACCATCCTCATCCACATCATATCCCAATAATTTTGGTGTAAGAAATATGCCCCTGGAAAAACGTTGTTCTATGGAAATATTCATAATCTCACTTTTCGTATGAGACTCTTCCTGTGCAGCTGCGGATAATACTGCCAGCATCATTTCACTGGTATTATCCAATGTGTAAATATGTTCTGTTTCAAAAAACACACCCACTTTTGGTCGCATATTTCCAAGTTCACGAACCTTTGCAATACAATCCACTATATTTCTTGCAAATCTGGAGACACTTTTGGTAACAATCAGATCTATTTTTCCAGCTTTACAATCTTCTATCATCCGATTGAACTCGTCTCTATGCTGTAAAGATGTACCGGATATTCCTTCATCAGCATAAATTCCTACCAGCTCCCATCCTTGATGTTCTTTAATCATATCTTCATAATGATTCTTCTGCAGCTCATAAGAAGAAGTCTGATTAACATCATCAGTAGAAACACGGCAATAGGCACAAACCCTTTTCTCTGCTGTATCCTCAAACAACTTTTCTCTTGGTTTTGCCGGAATGAATTCCAATTCATTTCGGTCAACACCCTTATATCTTTCACGAATCTTATTCTTTTGTTCTTCCTGTTTCTTTATTTCTTTTTCATATCCGCTCACCTGATGCATCACTCCCATTTAACTTCCAATACCATTTATCTCCCAATTTATAGGATATAATCCCCATATCTTTTTTTGCCTGCTCCACAGTACGTTTACCAATACCATTTGCACGCATTTTATCAAATATATCTGCACATGCCATATCTGTTCCACTTAGCAGTAATTGCAGATAATCCTTTGCTTTGTCCAGTTTACTATCTGTTTTTGATTTATGAGACAAAAGATCTTCTACTTCATATTCCTCCTGCCCTATCCAGCGAAATCCTGAATTCGGATGTAGTTCAAATACATATGCCTTTCCTTCTGGTGCCAGATTATTTTTTATCTGAAGCATTACACGATAATGCGGAATATTTCTATCCCTTCCTACTAATAAAATACTCCTTGCTACTGCAGCTATATCTATACTTCCAAGTCCTCGATATATACCTTTTGTCCGATTGCTTTTATTCATATGTCCAATCAGCACAACTGCACATCCAGTCCGCTCTGCAACTTTTGCAAGATTTGTAAGAACAGAACGCACCGAATTTGTACGTTGCATTTCACTATCCATTCTCAAGTAGGCTTGAAGTGGATCAATAACCAATAATTTCGCCTGTGTACCTTTAATCGCTTGTGCCAATCTTGTGTCATTTAGTAATATTGGTTCTTCATCCGGCTGTTCCAAAAATGCAATTCTACTACAATCTGCACCTGCCGCTTCCAATCGTGGCTTGATTGTATCTTCAATTCCATCTTCTGCCGCCTGATAAATTACGTTTCCCGGTATTTTATCTCCGCTTCCATCTGGCATAGCTTTTCCAGTTGTAATAAGTGCCGCAAGCTGCATCATCATGGTCGATTTGCCTTCTCCTGGATCTCCTTGCAATATCGTTATCTTTCCATAGGGAATATACGGATACCATAACCAATCAACTTCTTTTGATGACACTGCATTATAATATGTAATTCTATAATCATTTTGTTCCTTTTCATTTTGAGCCATCTATAACCCTTCCAGCTTTTTATTTTTCTCCGTCATATCTGCAACCAGTTCTGTAATTGTTTGTATTTCTTTTGGTGTAAGACCAGATACGTCAACCGTTCTTTTACTTTCACACCCCAGCAGATAGTCGGTACTCACTCTATAAATTGTAGCTAATCTGACCAAAATTTCATAAGAAGGCTGTCTGACATCATTTTCATAGGAACACATTGTATTTTTATTTACTCCAACCAAGCTTGCTACCTGATCCTGCCGCAAGCGATTGTTTTGTCTTAATTGCTTTAATCTATTTCCTAATGATTCCATCATGTGCATCTTACCTTTCTATGCACTATGAAAATTTTTGATTTTACAGTATTTTAGTATATTCTATCAATTTATAGTTCTCGTTTGGGGAACTGCGGTTCCTCTTTCGAGAACCAGCCAAATTTTCAGACTACAATGCTCTATACTATTCTTAATCCATAAATACTGTTTTTTATTATCTTCTCAATTATATAGTATCTAGTGAATTTATTCACTATATTTTTGCATTTTTCCCTACTTATAATTAGACAATCAGGAAATATTTTAGAAGGGCGGGAACAATGTGATTGATTATAGTCCATTATGGGTAACAATGGAAAAACGGAATATATCTCAATATTATCTCGTCAACAATGGCATCGACTACCGAACTATGCAGCAACTCCGGAATAACCAGAATATTACCGCATCTACTATCGAAAAACTGTGCCGAATCTTATCTTGTACCCCAAATGACATTTTAACTTTTACAGATGATGATATACATGATAAATAACTGTCGGAACCGATGCATCCTGGCAGTTTTATTTTGCAACATTGCGGTCTTGCGGTGTTGCGGTCTTGATGAAAAATACCTGAATGTAGTAAAAATGCAGGGATTTTCATGTCCCTGCACTTTTATCTTATTGTATCAAATCCTTACTATGCTATGCTTTCTCCCGACAAAACCATACAACATCTTTAGGCTTGAACTTTATGTATAATTTAAAATCAAATTCATAAGCATAATACTTTCTTCTGATACACTCCACTGCTCTCTTTTTATCTAGCAAAACACCATCCACATAATAAAATTCTTTGTATTTTCCAAGTCTCTCTAATTCTCTGAGACATTCCTGTTCTGTTAGATTCTTCATTCTCGCTTTTGAAATTACAAATTTATAACTAAAATTATTCTTCTTTGAGTAAATATGCTCATTTATACCATGCATCCTGCATATCTGTATTGCATTTTCTTTTTCCCTAAGCTGCTTATATGTCTGAGATTGAACATACCTTGCAAGCGCCCAATCTGATGTGTAAGAAAAATTACGCATTGAATAATCTGTTTCTTCTATAAGTTTCAGAACATTTTCAATACCTTTTTCATCATAAGAAATACTTAACTTCTGACACTTACTCTTTATAAATCCATTTAATGCTTCTTGACCACATGTTTCTACTAATCCTGCAACAGTTTTTTCATGATCAATATCTGAATTATCTGAATAATGCATAATTCCGGTTATTTGGGTATATCTTATGTAAAAATCCATCTTATCTTCAGGATTCCATCCAAAAATTTTATTTCTTCGCATATTTTCATCCAAATATCTTGCAATCATTGTCGTGTTTAAAGAGCCTTCTTCATCTGGCTCTGAACCTGCCAGTTCTGTATCTACTAATTTTATTTGTTCGTCTTGAATCCAAGTATAAATACATTGCTGTTCCATATCTGCTATATCATAATTATGATTATAGAGTTCCCCAAGTTGTTTACACTCTTTTATAAATTCTTCCTTTAATAAGCCTGTTCCTTTGTCAAAAAATCCATTTAATAACTTTAGAAGAGCATCCTTTTCAGTTCCTAGCATCCCATTCCATTGAAAAAAATCCGACAATTTGTAAAAACATCCGATCAGATCATAATATTGGCAGTATAACATAAAGAGAAATTTTACATTAAAATCTTTCGTCCATATTTTGTATTTAGCAATAATAAAATCTGTACTCGCTTCAAACGTATCTGTTATTGAAATATCTTCAGGAATTCTGTATTGAAAACTTCTCAAAATATTCTCTAGGTTTTCTTCTAAAAGGAATGATGCTCTTAATCCACTTATCATATCATCCGTTATCGTTGTGTATAAAAGATTTCTTATTTTTTTTCGATATTCTTCCGTACGCACGTCCATTTCACAATATGCATAATAATAAATCAACTGGAATACCATTGATAAAAACAGAAAATAATGCATATCTTTTTCATATTGATTTTTCACAGTTATGCTTCGAATAAATAGTGTATAAATTTTCTTCTGTTCTTCTATATTATCTGTATTCATTATATACTTAAGAATTTCCAGAGCAACTTCTTCCTCAACCAATAGTTTTCCATCTTCACAACTTCTGGAAAAATACAGCAATTCACTCAAATAGCTTTTTAGAATTTGATACTTAATTTTCGGCGTTGCCGATTCATTTTTTATCAACACAAAAAAATACCGATATAATATTCTTTTCCATTCATAATCTGTTATGCTTCCATCTTTATATTCTTTTAATACACATAGAGACAAAACTTGATTTCTATAATCGTTCTTTTCCAATTCTTCGTCATTGAAATACTTCATCTCCTGAATTGGTTTTAAATATAAATCTTCCTTCCAATAATCGTACTTTGATACTCCATTAAGCATTTTTATACTTTGTTCAAGCATCTTGGAATATCCAAACTCTGTACTTATATTGCAACATGCTTGCTGAAATCTAGTCTCAACAAAATTCACCTGTTCCCATGGCAAATCCTCTTTGTTATCAACAACTCGTATCAATGCAGAATATAATGTACACAGTTTTTCCATTTCCTCTAAATTACGTTCTTTACAACTTTCTATTAATGCATTAGTCAATGTATTGATATGATATGAAATTTTCCCATTTCTATTAAAATCCCTTTTAACAAGACTTTCATACCCATTTTCTAATGTCCTGTATACAGATTCATCATTAACCATAATATCAAAAACAGAATATGCCATACAGCCTGCCGAAAAAATGGCTGCCACTAGCAAACATATCATGGTATTAACACAACTCACTCTAAAAAATAGGCTTAATAGCACAATCCCTAATACAATCTGTAAAAGCGATGTTCGTATATATCTTCTTAGATTAATACGTTTTTTCACTCCATCAAACGTCAACAATTCTCTTAATTTATATCCATAGAATTTTTCTTGTAAAATACCTGCAACTAATGCAATTATAGAAAAACTAAGTAATCCAACCGACACTATAGCTGCAAAAATGTAATCCATATATGATTCAGTCGCAGTAAATTGTGACACACCAGTTAATCCGACTCCTATATCAAGAATAATTCCAAGAATTATTATACATGACGATATTTTCAGCCAATTACAATAAATTTTTTCTTTCATATGTACCCTCTTCACTCTAACGATATATCCAACGTTCTTGATTCCAATAAGGTTGAAGTTCATCTATAGAGCCATGAAGTTCATCAAAGAGATTAAACGCTACTAATTTTGCTGTATTCAAATCATATATCTTTCTCCCATGATATTGCCATTGATTTTCTCCACGAAAAATAACACCCCAGCCTTGTCCGTATTTACTTCTCATGATTGTTATATTTTCACCTTTATATCGTAATACATAATTTCCACTTCTAGGATGCACATTCCATCTTTGTTTCATAAAATTTTTTCTTCTATTTGATCTATTTCGCAAATCTCTTTCTCTTTTTTCTGGATTTACATAATCATCTGTCATCTTCGATGCACATATACATCCTACATGTAATTCTCCATCAACATCTGGATGTTTCATAATATGCACATATCGAATTTTTTCATTTCCGCACATCTCACATTGCTCATATTCTATTTCTTCCCCAAACTCCGTATTTTCTCCTAAATCCTCCATTCCAATTTCTGTCCATCCTTTATGCGGTAAGTCAACTTTATTCCATCTCATATACTTATCTCCTTCCCCATTAAAATTAATAATACCCATTTATATTAATATTTTACCATATCTATATGCGTAAAAAAACACCGTTGAACGTAATATTTCACATTCAACGGTATCTTATCTAAAAATTATTCTCAAACATCGACAGCCCTGCCATCAGCATCCCTTCATCCATATCCAGTCCATCGCTCTGTTCTTCTATCACTTTCCCGGCATCTTCTTCAATAACTACACTCTTTTTTATCTGCTGTATAAAATCCGTATCCTGCAACAACTGCTGTTTTAATTCCTCTACACTGACATTTGCATTATTATAGGAAGAAACAGGTGCATTTTCTTTATGCAGCCACGCATAAACCAGTTCTGTAATCAGTGCTGTTTTGCACCTTTTCTGTGATTTCAGATACCTTCCGATTTCTCTCTGCCGTTCATTATCTTCATTAAATATCAGTACAACCCGTATTTCTCCCACACATTACACCCCCTGTCTTTTCTGGAGGTATAATGCTGTCATTTTCTCATATCCTACCGCATTTGCCCGGATGTCCTCGATAAACTCTATATATTTAAAATCAGAAGATTTTTCAATCTGCTGTTTCAGAAGCAAGCTGCCTCCACCAAGAAATACTGCTGGGTTAGTTCGGAAGTCTGGTACATACGCATGGAGTTTATTGATAATCCTCTGCATCCAGTCCCCTGCCATTTTCTGAATCTCTCTTACCACTTCTTCATCCAGAATCGTTGCTTCCTGCATTAATACCTGCTCTACGTCTGAGGACTCCAGATGAATACCGTAATTCTGCTGAATGGAATTAGAAATCTCTGAGCGTAAAATTGCCATTCCTGATCTGTCACTGACACGAACTGACAAATCCGGCTGTCCTTTTCGGATTACCAGTAAATCTACGGTTCCGTCTCCAATATCAATGCAGTTGACCGTCCGGTACTGACGGAACAGGCTCGCTTTATAGCACATGACTGCCGCAAAATTCTGGGGACTTACCAAAACATCTTTCAGGTAACAATTTACCGGCTTTCCATTAAATCTGAAAGAAATTCCATGTTTTGAGCGTTCCATAAAATATTTTTTGAATCCCGGAGCCTGCTGTCCAAAGTCTGCAGGCGGCAGTCCAACTCCCAGCACAATATCTTTGCCGGATAAAGTGATACCTCTTTCCTTTGCTTCCAAAGCCAGTGAAAATAAGGTCAATATAAAGTAATCTTCATCCACTGTCTTATCTGCTTTGAATGGCATCCTTGTTTCTGATAACGTATAATACACACCGTTGTATTCCAGAATATCCTCATTCATAAATCGTCCTGGTTCAGAAGTATATCTTACCAGACCACATGGAAAGTTTACATGTACCCCTTTCATATTTCCGTTTCCATGATCAATTCCCATAATAGTTTCTGCCATATCCTATTCCATCCTTTCCTGATCATCTTATACTTAACTGTTACTTAACTTCAAACCGTTTGACTTTCTGCATCTTTTTTCATATTTCTTATGACAGTTATGTATAAGTTTGCTTATACTTTTGTGTCTGTTATGTAAGTTATATGTTACTTTTGTATCTGTTATCATTATATATGTCACATTTGTATCTGTCAATATATTTTTCAAAACTTTTGTGGCACTTTCATTTAAAAATGTGATATACTTTTGCTATTGGAGGACTTTGCCTATGAATACAGGAGAAATAATCAAGTATTTTCGTCTGGCTCGTAACATGACACAGGAACAACTTGCACAGGACGCTGAGATTAGTTTCAGTACACTCCGCAAGTATGAAGCCAATGAACGTAATCCGAAATACGAACAACTTTCAAAAATTGCAGATGCGTTAGGTATCAGTGTAAATCTCTTTATGGATTTTGAAATTCAGTCTGTATCCGATCTGTTTTCTATTCTGTTTAAAATGGAGGGACAGGCAGATTTAGAAATTGCAACCTCAAAGGATTTGGCGGATCTATCTGAAGATGCACTTTTTCTGCATTTTAAAAATGGATACATCAATCACATATTAGGCAATTACCATGCTTCTGTTGAAAGTATCCAGGACATGGATGCTCAATATCGTGAAAAAGCCCTATCAGAAATCCAGAACAGATTATTAGATGACAATAGCAGTATCCATACTGACAGTCCTTCTTTATCTGCCGATTCCGGTAAACCTGCACTTTCTCTTTCTTCTGCTGATCAGACTTGGTTTGAGTTATCCTCTGACTGCTCTGATGAAGAAAAAGAACAAATGATAAAAGCGGCTGCCTTTATAAAAAGCTGTCTGCGACATTCCGATAAATAAATCTTTGCACAAAAAAGACAGATGTGGGAATATTTCATTACCTGCATCTGTCTCTTTCTTTCCTATTCTATTTTCTACTCATGAATTTCCAATGGAAGTCCATCCGGATCATGAAAAAATGTCATTTTCTTTCCGGTATAATCATCCAGGCGTACCGGCTCTGTTTCAATTCCTTTCCCATTCAATTCTTTTACCGTATCATCTACACTCTCCACTTTAAATGCCAGATGGCGTAATCCCAATGCTTCCGGATAATTTACACGAGCTG
>OLRL01000645.1_pt1 | contig 20371 bp, 17 predicted proteins | sample 1643201 | NCBI WGS metagenome assembly OLRL01 (sample SAMEA3136649, study PRJEB25190) | human gut metagenome | biome: human gut; feature: human-associated habitat; material: faeces | place: Austria | collected 2013
TTGAAAATAAAAGGTTTTTAATAAAAATAGGACTGTAAAACTTTACAGTACCTAAAATGCAAGGGAGGTGGCGGAATGAAAAAACTAAAAAAGAGAAAAGCAAAAACATCAAAAAAAGTATTACTTTTCATGAATGGTGAACAGTGCTGTAATTGGTAAGAAATATTTTTGACGATGAAACTCAGGGAAAGTAGGTTGTATTAATTTACTTTCCCTAGGAAAGTAGTAATAAGGAGAAATATGGGAAATTATCTTAAAAGTCCTAAAATTATTAACATAGAATTAACTACCAGATGCTCTTTGAGATGTCCGCAATGTTATAAAGAAATAGGATTGGAAAAAAATACAGATTTTACTTGGGAACAATTGCAGAGTTTATTAAGAGAAGCAAGTTCATTGGGAGTAAGAAAGGTGTTATTTAGCGGTGGCGAACCTTTACTATATCCCAAAATAAAGACAGCTATCAAATTAGTGAAAGACTTGAGAATGGAATTATATATTTCCACAGGAGGAACGAAAAATCTAGGCATTTATGATGTGTTAAAAAAAATAGATGCGTTATATGTATCGTTGAATGGCTCAACAAAAGAAATAAATATGAAGTCTAGGGATGGATTTGAATTAGCATTTTATACATTAAGGCAGGCAAGGGAAAAAGGGGTGAAAACACGCATAAATTGGGTGGCAAGAAATGATAATGTTTATGACTTCCCGAAATTATATTACCTGGCAAATCAAATGGGAGTTGAAGCTATTGACATATTAAAGAATAAACCAAATGTAAGCGGAATAATAGAAAGTAAATTGAATTATGAAGATATTGTATTTTTAGCAACCTTTATAAAAGATGCTGATAATGAACGAGTTAAAATTAATATTGAATCATGTTTTTTCGAATTGAGAAATTTATGTGGAATTAAGGTGAAAAACTCTATTTTAAGAGGATGTAGTGCCGGAAAGTATTCAATGGCTGTAGATGCTAATGGGAAGATGTTACCGTGTACTCATATAAATGGAGGGGAAGCAATATGTATTAAGAATAGTTTAATAGATTTTTGGAATAAAAACGCAGTATTAGATAGAATGAGAAAAAATATTTCAAATCATAAACTATGTTCTAAATGTAAATATTACGAGTGGTGTACACCATGTCCGCTTGACTTAGAGGAGATATGTGTATTGAAAGAGGCTGAAAAAGATGTATAAGTTTTCAAAATATAATTTAATTTCTAGGAACTATAAGGAGCAATACTATATATATAATGTTTTGAATAAAAATTGTGACTTGATTTCCGAACAAGTATATGAGTTTTTCCTAAATGGAGATATAAAAGAAATATTAAAAAATATGCTATTAGCTGAAAAAATGATTGAGAGAGGTTATATAATTAGTGAAGAAATAGATGAGATTGAGTATATTGAATATAAATATAATAAGATTGCATGGGATTCCGAAATTTTAGATTTGACATTTATAATGACATATGCGTGCAATTTTAAATGTATTTATTGTTATCAACAAGAAAAATATGGAGGATTTTCTCCAGAAACTATAATAAGTATAAAAAAATTTATTGAAAAAAGAACTAAAAAGAGATTCAACAAGGTTTATATTAATTGGTTTGGTGGAGAACCGTTGTTGGAAGAAAAGGCTATAATAGAGTTAAGCGATTTTGTAGTAAAATTGGGAAGAGTAAATCAATTTACTTATTTAGGTCGTATTACAACGAATGGATATTTATTGACTGAGAAATTATTCAGGAGGCTTCTTGATTCACATATATTTTTTTATTTGATTACAATTGACGGGATAAAAAAATATCATGATAAGCAAAGACCTTTGCAGAACGGTGAGGGAACATATGACATAATAATGCAAAACTTGCGTAACATAAAAAAAATTAATCGTACGTTTTCAATAGACGTGAGAATAAATGTATCGCAAGATAATTTTTGTTATATAAACGAATTCTTAGAAGTATGGAATTTAGAATTCGAAAGTGATAGGCGCTTTCATATCGTAATTGAGCCTGTACATGATTGGAGAGGGGAACGCATTAAATATCATAAAGAACAAGTATTGTCTAATATAAAACTTATAAGTCATATATATGAAATGGCTTCTAAACAAGGAACAAGGCTACAGGAGCATTTACAATATAAAAGCGAGGTTCAATTTTGCACTGCGTCTAAGAAAAATGGATTTGTTATCACTAGTGATGCAAAAATTCACAAATGTGAAATGGCCATATCTGATGAAAAATATAAGAATGATAATTGCATAGGGTATATTGACATCAATGGCGAAATACATATTGATGAACAAAAAGAAGCAAGATGGTTAACAAGAAAACAAAATCTAGAAAAGTGTTATGATTGTATTGCGTATCCTTTTTGTATGGGCGGAGCAAAGTGCAACTTTGCCATGAAATTTCATAATCAGATGGAGTGCTTGGAAACAGTAGAATATTTAAAGTGGATGAGTTCATTATTAAGTAAAGATTTGACAGAGATTATGGGAAGCTCATAAACTTAACTGTACTAAAAGGAGAATAACAGATATGAAAGAAGAGATATTAAAAGTAATAAATGATGTGGGAGTGAATTTAGAAGGTGATGAAGAAATAAGCATAGAGATGGATTCATTACAGTTTATTGCGGTAATATGTGACTTGGAAACAAGGTTTGAAATTGTTTTTTCAGACGATGAATTATCTCCGGATAAATATATAAATGTTAACGAATTCGTTCAATGTGTAGAGAAAAAAATAATTTTAAATCGATGTAGAAAAAGTATAAACAAATAATACTATGCGTTTCTTTATGAAAGGTAAGAAAGTTTATGGAAAATCAATTTATTGATTTATTTAATTTACTAACATTTGATTGTATTGAAAGATGTATTTGGTTAGTATTGGAAGAAAAATATCCAGGAATTACGTTAAACTATTTGCTTTTGAAGGAATATAAAAATATAAAATCTGATATTCCAGAGGAATTAAAAATAATTCCATCGAATTATTTAAAACTTTGCATAGGCAATAATCATGATTATTTTGATATAATAGATGCTTGCTTAGAACAGAATGAGATTATTTTACCAATAAACTTATATTATAAAAAAGGGCATAAAATGTTTCAGAGTGAACATTATACACATTATTTAGTCCTTTCATCTTATAATAAAGTACAAGAAAAATATGAAGTTATTGATGAGGATTATAGCAAAGACTATGGTGTTCCTAAAAATCGTCAAGCCGGTATGAAATATTGTAAACAATATTATTCAGGCTATGAACTGTATAAATTGTGTAATGAGGTTAAAGAGTGTTTCAAACAAGTAGAAAAACTTAGAGAGTGTGAATTCCCATATTATAAGCTGGAACAAGAAAAGTTATTATGGTTTGCAAAAGGAGAAATTTTTGATATATATATATCTTTTTTAAATGATATGCTAAGAGGATATGATTTATATATCAAAAAAACAGAGAGTGGATTATGTGATGCTTGTAATCACTTATCTATAGAAAAAAAATATATGGGCGAGGGATGGGTTATTAATGATATAGGACCTTGGCCAAAGGAAATAGCCGGATTGATTTCACACATTAATTATATGGAAACTTTAAAAAGAATATATTATTGGAAGAGAAGAGAAGTCCATAATCCGAGGATTTTTGAAGAGTTTAAAGTAGTTTTAGAGAATTACAATTTAATAAAAACTTTGATTAGAAAATTTGTCTTTAGTTTTAGAACGGAAGAAGTGGAAAAAATTATCAAAATATACTTACCGAAAGTAACGGTATTCGAAAAACAATTAATTAAAGATTTATTGAAAGAAAGTGAAGATATATTACGAGGGAAGGAATAAGTATGAAGAAATTCTGTTCGATTGTAAAACTGACATTTCTTACAAATTTTGCCTACATAAAAGCTTTTTGGTTGAACATAATCGGAACGGCAGTTTCTATCATCGTCTATTATTTCCTATGGCAATATGTATTTCAAAAGCAAGAGACTATTGCAGGATTTACGATGGCGCAGATGACGACGTATGTGATTTTATCGAGAGTTCTTTCTTCCCAGTTTTCCGGTGGAATTAATATGGAATTCGCAGATTGGATTTATGAGGGGACGATTGGTATGGAACTTTTGCGTCCGATTTCGTTGTTTTTCAATTTGTTTGCGAAGAGAATGGGAGAGTTTTTATTTTTCGTAGTATTCAAAGGCTTGCCGATTACGGTGATATGTATCCTTGTGATGGGAGGAAGCGCGCCCTTCGGCGTGGCACAATTCCTGCTTTTTGTCGTAAGCGTGCTGATCTCCATCGGATTGATGTTTTTTATTGAATTCATGGTCGGGTTGTGTTCTTTTTATACATTCAATAATCATGGGCTTCGCTTTATGAAGAGCTCTTTGCTCTCGATTTTATCGGGAGGAGTGGTGCCGATCTTCTTTTTCCCAGAAGCAATTGTGAAAGTGTTGGACTATATGCCGTTTGCCGGAATGGTGTCCGTTCCGGTACAGATTTATATGGGAAACTACGGGATGTCGGAGTCAGTAAAGTATATTGGTCTTCAGCTTGTCTGGTGTATCCTTCTTTTTGGGCTGGCGAAGCTTTTCTATGCAAAGAGTATCCGAAAAGTTGTCGTACAAGGAGGGTAGCCTATGAGAAGAGTATTGTATTATATCAGGGTGTGTAAGGCGTATCTTCGCATCGGTCTTGTGACGCTTGTGCAGTATCCGGCAGATACGGTGATTTGGATTCTATCCATGCTTCTTAGAGAAGCTTCCGGTTTCATCGGAATTATTACCATCGCGAGTGTGGCAGGAGGGCTGGGGAACTGGGGCATTTATGAAATCTGCATTCTGTTTTCTATCTGTGCGATTATCGAAGCAATTGGACAGGCTTTCTTAGACTGTGTATGGAGTATTTCCACGTCGATACGAAAAGGAAAGTTGGATGTCATTCTTGTAAGACCGGCATCCCCTTTCGTACAGCTTTTGGGACAGAGGGTTCATTTTCAGGCGGTGATTACGATGGTGATTTACATAGGGATTTTGGTATACTCTATGAACCGGTTCGGAATATCCGGAAATGTGGGAACTCTGTTATTCCTGTTGGAAACGATTCTCTGCGGGACGGTCATCAACACAGGGCTTTACACGATATTTAATAGTTTGAATTTCTGGATCGTAAATGGAAATGATGTGGCAGAATTAGTATTAACGTGCCGGGAATTTGCCAAGTATCCTTTGAGCGTATTTCCGATGATGATTCGGACATTTTTTACTTATATGATTCCTTTCGGATTCATGGGATACTATCCGGTGGCATTTCTTACAGGAAAGACGGGAAGCTGGGTGATTTGGGCAATGCCATTGGCTGCTTTCGGTGTGGTTTGTGTGGCAAGTGTAATTTGGAGAAGCGGACTTAGAGGCTACAACAGTACGGGAACATAAGGGAGCAAAAGAATATGAGTCAGATAGAAGTGAAACATATTGTAAAAGAATACCAGAGAAAGAAACACTATACGAACATGGGAAAAGCCTTTTCCACCATGTTCCGACCGGAGTACGAAGTGAAACGGGCGGTGGATGACGTAAGTTTTTCGATTGAAAAGGGAGAATCCGTCGGTTATGTGGGACCGAATGGCAGTGGAAAATCTACGACAATTAAGATGCTCTGTGGGATTTTATGTCCGACGGAAGGGTCTATTCGAGTAAGAGGAATCGATCCTTTTAAAGAACGGACAAAAAACAGTAAAAATATTGGCGTTGTGTTTGGAAACCGTTCTGTACTTTGGTGGGACGTTCCGGTCATTGAATCTTACAAAGTGTTACAGCAGCTTTATGAGATACCGGAGAGACAATTTCAGGAGAATTTAGAGAAATTTCAAGATATTATGGGGATTGGTCCGTTATTGTCTGTGCCGGAGCGACAGCTTTCTCTTGGACAGAGAATGCGATGCAATATTGCGGCGGCATTTCTTCACAATCCGGAGATTGTGTACCTGGATGAGCCGACAATTGGACTAGACTCGGAGTCAAAGGAAAGCATCCGAAAGTGTATTTTGGATATTAACGAAGAAGCTAAGACGACGTTTATTGTGACGAGTCATGATTTTCAGGATATTGAGACGTTATGTCGCAGGATTATGGTGATCAGTCATGGTAATATCGTGTTGGATGATATGATGGCAAACGTGCGTCAGGAATTCAATAAAGAGAAGAAGATTCGGGTGGAAATGGCAGAAAACCCTTGGTTTCAAAATGAGACGTTCTCGCTTCCGGGGACAAAAGTGGTTCTTGCTACTCCGCATAGTTTGGTTGTGGAGTATGATGTGGCAAAGACGCAGAGTATTTCTATTTTACAGGAAGTGGCAAAACGGACAGAAATCCAGGATGTGGAAATCAGTTCCAGAGATATTGAATCTATTATACAAGGAATTTTAAGAAAGGAAGGTAAAGAAAGGCATGAACGAAAGTAAGACAAGTTTCAAGCTGAAAGGTGTAGAATCTGTAAAAGTATCTGAACAAAGTAACGTTGCAGATTTGATTTTTGAAGGAGGAGTGCAGGGAAGAATTACATTCCTCGAGGAAAATATTTTCCGTTATGATGTAGATCTGGCAGGTGAGTTCGCAGCTTATGCGACTCCAAGAGATGAAGCGCACACCGCAAAAATCCAACAAAGACCGGATGAGTCATCCGAATATATAAAGCCTGAGGTGCAGGTGCTGTGGAAAGATGATACGTTCTCCGTATTGTGTGGGGAAACGTCGGTCACATGGGATAAACATACAGGCAGAATGAGTGTATATGTGCATGGAAGACCGGTTATGGAAGAGATGAAAGCTCTTATAATCGAGGATGGGGAAACTATACAGACTCTGAAAAAACAGCCGGGAGAAGACTTTTTTGGTGGTGGAACACAAAACGGTCGTTTTGTGCATACAGGAAAGAAGATTCGGATCGTCAATGAAAGCGCATGGATGGACGGCGGCGTGGCATCACCGAATCCGTTCTATTACACAACAAACGGATACGGTGTACTTTATAATACATTTTCAGACGGATTCTATGATTTCGGTGAGGAAACAAGCGATGCTGTAAAAGTAGTACATAAGGAAAACAAATTGAGCGCGTATTACTTTGTGACAGACAAGACTTGCGGTCGTGAAGTGGTGCAGGAGCTTTTGAAAGCGTATTATCATGTCACAGGAAACCCGCTTCTTCTTCCGGAATACGGATTCTATGAAGGACATTTGAATTGCTATAACCGTGATGCGTGGTCAGAAGAATCCGGTGATAAGGCTTGGAATGTGAAGGGCAATAAAGCGTACGACAGCGAGGGTGTGACACATTATGAAAGTGGTATGGCAACGGGATATCGTTTGCCGGAAGGGGCGCACTCCGAGTCATTAAATGGTGAGAAGCCATATGTAAGAACGGAGAATTATCCAGAATCCGTAGATACTCCATATGAATTTTCTGCAAGAGCAGTATTAGATGAGTATGTGAAATACGATATGCCGCTAGGATATTTTCTCCCGAATGACGGATATGGCGGAGGATACGGACAGAACGGTTATTATGTACAAGGTGGCGTCAATGAAGACGGCACAAGTACGCCGGAGCGTATCGAAGCGGTAGATGCCAATGTGGAAAACTTTGCACAATTCACACAGTATGCCAATGGAAAAGGTGTGGCGTCCGGTCTATGGACAGAGAGTAATCTGGCTCCGGATTCTAACAATGAGACATACTGGCATCTGCTTCGTGATTTCCAAAAAGAAGTAACAATTGGCGGAGCAACAACATTAAAAACTGACGTTGCCTGGGTTGGACCGGGATATTCCTTCCAACTAAACGGTGTGAAAACAGCCTACGATATTGTAACGATGAAAGAAAACTTCCGTCCGAATATCATTTCTTTGGACGGATGGGCAGGCTCCCAGCGCTTTAACAGTGTATGGAGCGGCGATCAGACGGGAGGTAACTGGGAGTATATCCGTTTCCATATCCCGACTTATATCGGAAGCTCCTTAAGTGGTAATCCAAATATCGGAAGCGATATGGATGGTATTTTTGGTGGACGCGCGCTTATTGCAACCCGTGATTATCAATGGAAATCTTTTACACCGCAGATGCTGAATATGGATGGATGGGGAAGTTATATGAAAGCTCCGTTTACATTTGGAGATCCGTATACAGGAATCAATCGTATGTACATGAAGATGAAAGCGCAGTTGATGCCATATATTTATACATGTGCGGCTGCAGCTTCCAATATTGATACAGGAAACAATGATACAGGTCTTCCGATGGTAAGAGCGATGTTCTTGGAATATCCGCAGGACGATTATGCGTACACAAGACAGATGCAGTATCAGTTTATGTTCGGTAAGAGCATTCTCGTAGCCCCGATCTACTGTGATGTGGCAGGGGACGAGATGGGTAATGATGTAAGAAACGGTATCTATCTTCCGGATGAGAACGAAATCTGGATTGATTACTTAACCGGAGAAAAATATGCCGGAGGACAGGTTCTCAATAACTTCAAAGCGCCGCTTTGGAAGCTTCCGGTATTCGTGAAAAACGGTGCGATCCTTCCGATGTATGAAGAAAATAATACGCCGGATCATGTGGATAAAAAGAACAGAATTGTAGAGTTCTGGCCATGCGGTCATAGTGAATTCTGCACCTATGAAGATGACGGAAAATACGTTCAGAATCAGACAGAAGAGGATGAAGCATACGGAGTCATCGACCATGTTTCCTATGGAGACTTTGTTTCTACAACGTATACTTCAGAGGAAAAAGACGGAGTAGCTGTTCTGACAGCAGAGCAATCTTCCGGTACTTATGAAGAATATGAACCGGAGAGAAGTACGACATTTATTGTGCATCTTTCGGAAAAACCATCAGGAATTTTTGCAAAGAATGGAGAGAACAGTTTGAATGTACGTGAGGCTCAAACAAAAGAAGAGTTTGATGCTTTTGTACCGGAGGCAAACGAGGCAGTTTATTTTTACGATGCGGCTCCGAAGCTTCATACTTATGCAACGGAAGAAGAGATAAAACTTCAGGAGATGACAGCGCATGTAAATGTAGCTCCGAAACTTTATGTGAAACTTGCCAAGGTAGATGGAGCGAAAGAAAGACAGTCTGTAGAGATTCAAGGATATGTCAATGCATTTGTCCGTTCAGAAGAGAAAGTGAATGAGAAACTTGAAGTTCCGACACTTTGTGTACCGGAAGAGAAGAAGACACCGGCAAGCTTGTGGCTTGAGTGGACAAGTGTAGAAGGAGCGGCTTCTTACGAAATGCTTGTAGATGGCAGATTCTACACGATGGGAGATGCTTTAACTTTCCTTCATGATGAACTGGAATACGAATCAACACATACATACTGTGTGCGTGCAAGAAATATGGAAGGATATTCCGAGTGGAGTGAAGAACTTACTGTTGAAACACTTCTTGATCCGTGGAGAAATGAAGTTGGAGCGCTTGGAACAATTACATTTACGGGAGATGATGAAGCCGGTGCATTAAGATATGCAACAGACCACAGCTACAAAGGATTGTTCTTCTGTACGGATGATGTGATAAAAGGAGAAATTCCATTTATTTATGACTTTGGCGCTATCTATGAACTGGATAAATTTGAATATTATCCGCGTGATAATTATGGAAGTGGTACTGTTCAGAAGATGAACGTTTATTCAAGTTTGGATGGAAAGAACTGGAAATTAGAATGGAATGGAGAGGAAGCAGAAGAGTGGACTTATAACAAAGAGTTAGAAGTGGAAGAAAATGCAAAAGTCATTTCTCTCGCTGGTGTAAGCGCACGATATCTGAAGCTGGTTGTTGTACAGTCCATTCGCAACTGGTTTGCAGCACATGAGCTTCCGGTTTATAAGAAAGATGGAGCGAGACCATTTGCAGTCGGAAGTACGAACAAGAACGAGACGGTATCAGCCGGTGATTATACAAACATGAAGAACTACTTGGGAACTTCTGTAAAGGACGGTTCTAACTTTGTGGATCAGATCCAGAAACGTTGTGGTGATATCAATATGAACGGTATTTATGATGTCTACGACTATACATATACGATGTTCAACTTAGATGGCGGAACAAAACAGACAGGAGCTGTAGCAGGAAGTATTTCGCTTGTGCCGGATAAAGAAGTGGTAAAAGCAGGAGAGACCTTTACATTTGCTGTTTCTGCAAAAGAGGCAGAGAATTTGAATGCCTTTGGTAAGGTATTACACTATGATCCGTCTAGATTGGAATTCGTATCGATCGAACAGGAAACTGTAGTAGAATCTATGGAAAACTTAACAGTTAACAAACGTTATGAAGATCAGACAGCATATCTGAATCTTGCATTTGCCAATAGAGGAGATCAGAAACTCTATAGTGGAAGTGATAGATTGGCAGTCATTACAATGAAAGCTCTTATGGACATAAAACCTGCAGAAGAGATGGAATGCGAAGGAATTTGGTTGATCGGACCGGAGTTTGACGTTGTAGATTAAAGAGAAAAGGAGAAGTAGGAAGAGATGGAAAAGAATCTGTCGCTTCCTACTTTTATTGGGGACGTAGTAAAGTTGTATTTTACTACGTCCCCAATTGTGTTTATGTGAAATTTTTAATTTTGAATTGCATATTTTATGTGCTCATGTTATACTGACAAAACAAATCAAGATTTCTAAAATTCTTTTTTCTAAAGTATCTGTGACAATCGTCACAATGAAAATCAGATTTGTAAATACATAAGGAAAGCCGGTGGTGTCGATGGGAGTAAAATCTTCTTATTTTGTTGCCTGAAAAAGAATCATTTGTTAGAATAAAGGAGGAACTTTATGGATGATTATAAATTGAATACGAAGTATAAAGACCGTTTATTCCGCCTTATCTTTCATGACAAGAAGGAGCTATTGGAACTGTACAATGCGGTCAATGAAAGCCACTATACGAATCCGGATGAGTTGGAGATTACGACGATCGAGGATGTGGTGTATATGGGGATGCGAAACGACTTGTCGTTTATTATCGGAGACGAAATGAGCCTCTATGAACATCAGAGTACTTTTAGTCCGAACCTTCCATTGAGAGGATTATTTTATTTCTCTTCAGTGTATCGAGCTTATATTGAGCCAGTAAAGAAGAAGTTATACTTAAACTCTGCCTTATTAGTCCCGTTTCCGCAGTACATTGTATTTTACAACGGGATGGAAGAACAGCCGGAACGGCAGGAATTGAAGTTGAGCAGCCTTTTCGTTGGAAACGGAAAGGGGAAAACTCCGTCATTGGAATGTACGGCGCTTGTGCTGAATGTGAATTATGGGCACAATAAAGAATTGATGGAACGGTGCAAGACTTTAAAGGAGTATGCCCAGTTTGTCGCGATCATCCGTAGAAATCTTGCAGAAGGAATCCATCATCAGGAGGCAGTCGAGAGAGCGGTAGATGAATGCATTCGGAATAATATTCTTGTAAAGATACTTCGTAAGAATCGGGGTGAGATTGTGGACAGTATTTTGACAGAATGGGATGAAGATGAATTCCGAGAGTTTTTGAAAGAGGAATCTTGGAAAAAAGGTTGTGAGATTGGAGAAAAACTCGGTGAAAAACGTGGAGAAGAACGCGGAAAGATTATGGGAGCGGTCCAAATTTGTAAGAAATTAGGTCTTTCAGAAGAGGAAGCAATTCGGAACTTAGAGGAAGAGTACTCTTTGGGAGAAAAGGAAGCAAAACGATATATAGAAGAATATTATAAGTAAGAGAAAAGGAGAATCTTCCTGTTGATGGGAAAATTCTCCTAAAATTTTGTATATTTTATTCGTTATATTCCGGAACGGGTTCTTGCTCCGGTTCATATTTCTTGAAAATGCGGTCAAATATAATGCAGGCTGTCAGAGTCACGACTGAGAAACCACAGATGGTTGCAACAGCAATTACTAATGCAAGTGTTTTTACATTCCATGTAGCAAGGAAGAAAATCAAGCTGTACATTACAACAAGTATGATACTGAAAGGAAGATGTCCGATCGTCATAAAAAGAGCGTTTTTAATGGCTTGGCGAATTGTACATTTAAAATGTGCAATGATCGGGAAGACATAGATAAACATACTAAACAATATTGTCGTTACAGCTCCTAATGCGACTTTTACGTAACCAAAGAATGGAATATCTACAGCGTTTAAAATGGTGTAATCCATATTGATAAAAATAAAAAGCAGGATGGAAATAATCCAAAGTATAGTTCCTTGCTTGAAATTTTGACGAAATGCTTTCCAAAATCCTTGCCACATGTAGGATTCTTGACCACGCACAATTTTTAGACAAACAGAGTGTAGAGCGCTTATGGAAGCGCCGATTGTGACAATCGGAATGCAGGATAACATAAAAATTAAGTTTAGGATGATTAAATCGGAAACCCGGAATAGAAATTGCATAAAAGGATTGTCAAGATTAAATAAGCGGTTCATAATATGTCCTTCCTAATAGTTTATATTTTCTTTATTGTAAATATTTGTAGGTTTCTATTATAATATATAGAAACAATTAAAAAATAGTATACAGAAAATTATGGACAAAAGCAATGAATCTGAATGACTTCATAAAAATTTAATCAACGAAAGGATACAGAATATGAGAGAAAAAATGCGAGGAATGACGCTTCTACAGAAGATAGATTACTTATGGACATATTATAAAATATGGTTGCTTGTACCGGTGGGAATAGGGATTGTCATTTACATGGGCTGTTCTATTTATAGAACTAAAACAGAACATATATTAGTCAATGCGGTTGTAGTCGGTTCTACATTGCGAAGTACAGAAGAATTAAGTCAGGATGTGAAAGAGTATATGGGAGAAGATGGAAGGCATGATGTTGTGACTTTGCAGACGAATATTCCGGATGACAATATGGGACAGACTTCTATGGTTGCGCTATCAACAGTTGTTGGTGCAGAGACTGTTGATGTGATTGCTTGTCCGGGAAAAGTATACGAACACTTTAGCAGTCAAGGTGGATTTGAAGATATGAGTAAATTGTTTGGAGAAACTGGACAGAAAGAAGGTCTTGAATTGACGGAAAAGAGAGATGCTTTGAAAATTACAGATTCTAAGTTTCTACAGGAAAAACTGGGAACTCCATACAAAGAAGTGTACATCGGTGTATTTATAAATGCTCCGCACGAAAAAGGAGCGGATCAATTTGTACAATATGTTTTGGAAAAACTGTAAAGAAAAGCAGATTGTGCAAACATATAATTTAATCTAATAAAGATTTTTCTGACAAAATGGTATAGAATAAGATTAATGAAAGAAACGTCATAAAAAGTATGAAAGTGGAGGAAAAAACTATGAAAAAACCAGTACTTGTGATTATGGCAGCAGGAATGGGAAGTCGTTACGGTGGATTAAAACAGATTGACCCGGTAGATGAACAGGGACATATCATTATGGACTTTTCCATTTTTGATGCAAAGAGAGCAGGATTTGAAAAAGTTGTTTTCATTATCAAGCATGAGAATGAAGCGGATTTCAAAGAAGCAGTAGGAAATCGTATGGAAAAGATCATGGATGTAGAGTATGCTTTCCAGGATATGAACAATATTCCGGAGGGATTTGAAGTGCCGGAAGGACGTGTAAAACCATGGGGAACTGCACATGCAGTATTAAGTGCGATTGACTGTATCGATGGACCGTTTGCCGTAATTAATGCTGATGATTATTATGGAAGAGGCGCTTTTGAGACAATTTACAATTATCTTTCCACTCATGAAGATGATGAGAAATACCGTTATACAATGGTAGGATATGAACTTAGAAATACGGTAACAGATAATGGACACGTAGCACGTGGTATCTGTAGTGTTAACGAGAATGGAGAACTTGTATCTATTCACGAGAGAACACGTATTGAGAAAAAAGAAGATGGAATCGCATTTACAGAAGATGATGGACAGACATGGACATATGTTCCGGGAGAGACGCTTGTATCTATGAATATGTGGGGATTCACAAGAAGTATTCTGGAAGAGATCAAAGCAGGTTTCCCTGCCTTTCTTGAAAAGGGATTACAGGAAAACCCGATGAAATGTGAATACTTCCTTCCGACAGTTGTAAACGATCTTCAGGAAGCAGGAAAAGCAGAAGTTACAGTTCTTTCTTCAAAAGATAAGTGGTATGGTGTTACATATAAAGAAGATAAGCCGGTTGTAGTAGCTGCGATCAAAGAAATGAAAGAGGCAGGATTATATCCTGAGAATTTATGGGGTGACAAATAATGGGAAAATCATTACAGAGACTGAAAGATGAAGCAATTGCAAATTTCCGATATGAAGGAATTCTGGTAGATGAACGACCATACGGAAGCGGACATATTAATGATACATTTCTCTTAACATTTGATATCTGCGGTATGGGAAGACTTCGAGTAATTTTACAAAGAATGAATACGAGTATCTTTAAAGAACCTGAAAAACTGATGGAAAATATCATTGGAGTTACTTCGTATCTTCGAGACATCATTATTGAAAATGGCGGAGATCCGGAGAGAGAGACATTGAACGTAATTCGTACAGTAGCGAACAGAGCCTTTTTCGTAGATTCTGAGGGTGGATATTGGAGATCCTACAAATTTATCGAAGGCGCTACAAGCTATGATCAGGTAGAGACACCGGAAGATTTCTATCAGAGCGCCGTAGCATTCGGTAATTTCCAAAGATTACTTGCGGAGTATCCGGCAGAGACGCTCCATGAGACAATTGAAGGATTTCATGATACAAAAGCCAGATTTGCAACATTTAAGAAAGCGGTAGAAGAAGACGTATGTGGACGCGTTGCTTCTGTGCAGAAAGAAATCCAGTTCGTTCTTGATCATGAAGATGTGGCAAATGTATTTGGCGATATGCTGGAAAAAGGTGAGCTGCCTCTTCGTGTTACACATAACGATACGAAGCTTAACAACATCATGATCGATGACAAGACAAGAAAAGGTATTTGCGTGATTGACCTTGATACTGTTATGCCGGGACTTGCGATGAATGACTTTGGTGATTCTATCCGTTTTGGAGCAAGTACTGCAGCAGAAGATGAGCAGGATTTAAGTAAAGTATCTTGCGATATGGATTTATTCGATATCTATGCAAAAGGATTTATCGAAGGCTGTGCTGGTAAGCTTACAGAGAAAGAAATTGAGCTTCTTCCAATGGGAGCTAAAGTTATGACGTTTGAATGTGGAATGCGCTTCCTTACGGATTACTTAGAGGGAGATCATTATTTCAAAGTACATAGAGAAGGACACAATCTTGATCGTTGCCGTACACAGTTTAAACTTGTAGAAGACATGGAAGCAAAATGGGATACAATGCAGGAGATTATTCGGAAATACGCATAATCATGAACATTTAATTACAGGAGGGAATTATTATGGCAATTTTAGTAACAGGTGGAGCAGGGTATATCGGAAGCCACACATGCATCGAATTGATCAATGCAGGCTATGATGTAGTTGTTCTTGATAACTTATGTAACTCAAGCAAAGAATCTTTAAAAAGAGTAGAAGCGATCGTTGGAAAACCGGTGAAATTTTATGAAGCTGATATTCGCGATGCAGAAGCTTTAAAAGAAATTTTTGCAAAAGAAGATATTGACGCAGTCATTCATTTTGCAGGATTGAAAGCTGTTGGCGAGTCTGTAGCAAAACCATTGGAATACTACGACAATAATATTGCTGGTACTCTTGTACTTTGCGATGCTATGAGAAATGCAGGAGTGAAAAATATCATTTTCAGTTCTTCTGCAACAGTATACGGAGATCCGGCATTTGTTCCGATTACAGAGGAATGTCCAAAAGGACAGTGTACGAATCCATATGGTTGGACAAAATCTATGTTAGAACAGATTTTGACAGACCTTCATACAGCAGATCCTGAGTGGAACGTAGTACTTCTTCGCTACTTCAACCCGGTTGGAGCTCATAAGAGCGGAACAATTGGTGAAGATCCAAAGGGAATTCCGAACAATTTAATGCCATATATTTCACAAGTTGCAGTTGGAAAATTAGCATGCCTTGGAGTGTTTGGTGATGATTATGATACACCGGATGGAACAGGAGTACGTGATTATATCCATGTAGTGGATCTCGCAATCGGACATGTAAAAGCATTGAAGAAGATTGAAGACAAATCTGGAGTAAATGTTTACAATTTAGGAACAGGTAACGGATACTCTGTTCTTGATATGGTAAAAGCTTTCGGAAAAGCTTGTGGAAAAGAGATCAAATATGAAATCAAACCTAGAAGACCTGGCGATATCGCTGCATGCTATGCAGATCCTGCGAAAGCAAAAGCAGAACTTGGCTGGGAAGCGGAAAGAGGACTGGAAGAAATGTGTGAAGATGCATGGAGATGGCAGTCTAATAATCCAAACGGGTATGAGGCATAAAATACGGAAATACAACTATCAGAATTAGAAACCAAAAAACAGCGCATGTAAGAGTACAAAGTACAGCTCTTGCATGCGCTGTTTTTCTGTTGTCTTTCACTTTTTTGAGATTTTAGCATATGATAAATCAGAATTGATGTAGAGGGAGCTGCTGTTATGGACTACAAATTGCCTTATTACATGACTTATCCGATGCCGTTCGAGTATGATGATGAGAGAAAAGAGAGACGAGATTTGGAATATATGCGGAGTATGTATCCGGAGGAAGTGAAGAAACTTCTGCCGTTTGTAGAAAGAGAATGCGATCGAATGGAATATGAAGGGAGTATGATCTACGATGAGTATCCGGATATATTGGGAATTCGAATGATGTGCAGAAGGATTTGTGAAAAAATTGAAACGGATGAATTAGAAATGGAGAACATGGGGATTGCTTCAAAAGAGAGAAACACTATCGTGGAAGTGCTTCTTTTGCATGAACTCATGAAGAGAAGAGGCGAAAAACGTCGAAATAGACGGAGACTTTATCCTGGATGGCAATAAAATAAAAGGTTTTTTTATAGACGGGGATATAGATTTGTGATAAAATACGTTTTCATAACAGAGAGTGGGGAAAATGTATGAAAAGTATTATTTTGATTGGAATGCCTGCTGTCGGAAAGAGTACGGTGGGGGTTGTTGTTGCGAAAGGATTAGGATATGAGTTTATTGATACAGATCTTTTAATCCAAAAGCAGGAAAACAGGCTTTTGAAAGAAATTATAGAGGATGAGGGGATTGACGGATTTTTAAGAATTGAAAATCAGGTCAATCGTGATGTACAGGCTGAACGTGCAGTTATTTCTCCCGGGGGAAGCGTTGTGTATTGTCAGGAAGCGATGGAGCATTATAAAAAGATTGGCGTAGTAGTGTATCTTCGCGCTTCTTTTGAAACGATCAATAACAGGATCCGCAATGCCAAGAATAGAGGCGTTGTCTTGAAAGAGGGTCAGACGTTGGAGATGCTTTATGAAGAAAGAGTAAAACTTTTTGAAAAATATGCAGATCTTACGATCGATGAAGACGGAAAGGATCTTGGAGAAACGATCGATCTTGTATTGGAAAACGTGTGTAAAATCGTATAAAAGCATGGGGAGAATCACTCGACAGAAGAAAAATGTTTTACAAATAGAGAATTTATGCTATACTATATTGAGACTACGTGTAAAAACTGGGTAAGCTATTAGAAAAGAAATTATCATAAATTTGTAATAAATACGAAATAATTGAGGTGCAATATGGAGCAATATATTATTAAGGGTGGAACACCGCTTGTAGGGGAAGTGCAAATTGGCGGTGCTAAAAATGCGGCTCTCGCTATTCTTGCGGCTGCGATCATGACAGATGAGACAGTGACAATAGATAATTTACCGGATGTGAATGATATCAATGTATTATTAGAAGCTATGGCAGGCATTGGTGCGACAATCCAACGTATTGATCGTCATACAGTAAAGATCAATGGAAGCGGGATTGGCGATTTTAGTATTGAGTATGATTATATCAAGAAAATCAGAGCTTCTTATTACTTATTAGGAGCATTGCTTGGAAAATACAACAAGGCAGAGGTTGCACTTCCGGGAGGATGTAATATTGGCAGCAGACCAATTGACCAGCATTTGAAAGGTTTTAAGGCTCTTGGCGCAGATGTTGTGATTGAACATGGTAAGATCATTGCGGAGGCAGAGCAATTAAGAGGAACACATCTTTATTTTGATGTTGTAAGCGTAGGTGCAACGATCAACGTTATGATGGCGGCAGCTATGGCAGATGGGCTTACGATTATGGAAAATGTGGCAAAAGAGCCACATGTTGTCGATGTAGCCAATTTCTTGAACAGCATGGGAGCGAACATAAGAGGTGCAGGAACGGATATCATCAAGATTCGTGGAGTGAAGAAACTTCATAAGACAGAATATTCGATTATTCCGGATCAGATTGAAGCAGGTACATTTATGTTTGCGGCGGCAGCTACCAAGGGTGATGTGACTGTAATGAATGTTATTCCAAAACATTTGGAAGCTACTACGGCAAAATTAGTAGAGATTGGTTGTGAAGTAGAAGAATTTGATGATGCGGTTCGTGTTGTATCCAAAGGACAGTTAAAACATACGCAGGTGAAGACTCTTCCATATCCGGGATTTCCTACAGATATGCAGCCGCAGATTGGTGTGACCCTTGCATTATGCAACGGAACAAGTACGATTACAGAAAGTATTTTTGAAAATCGTTTTAAATATTTAGACGAGCTTGCGAGAATGGGAGCCAACATTAAAGTAGAAGGCAATTCGGCTACTATTGAAGGTGTGGATGGATTTTCCGGCGCCAGAGTGAGCGCTCCGGACTTGAGAGCAGGCGCGGCTCTTGTAATTGCGGGTCTTGCGGCAGACGGAATTACAATTGTTGATGATATTGTATATATTCAAAGAGGGTACGAGAGATTTGAAGAAAAATTAAGAAGTCTCGGCGGTATCATCGAGAAGGTATCCAGCGAAAAGGATATTCAAAAATTCAAATTTAAAGTAGGATAATATAAGAGGAAGTATTCGAGAGGACAATGTCATTAAGTTAAGGCGTTGGGATGCGAGGACCTTCGAGGTGGGACATACAAAAAATGTATGTCCTGTCTTTTTTATATGAAGTGTACGGATTTGAGCACCACAAAAGCTCCTTCGTTTGTTCGGAGGAGTAAAAAGATATTGCATTTTGGGACTCTTATGCTAATCTATAATTGAAAGGAACCACGCATGTTCCGACAGTTACTCGTAGTCGCTTTCGGTTGGGTCTTATTGGAAGTAAGAAACGTTGAATTGTGGTTTCTATGTTATATGGCGGCTCATTTCCTCTATGCTTAAAAAAGTTTAGACAGATTTTTGTTGCCTGTGTGAAATTGACCTGCAGTTGGTGGCTGCGGTCTTTTTCTTTTATGGATACTTTTTGGATAATACACATACTGAAATTGTACATAATTAGTCTGGCAAACACCTCCTGGAGAATAGAATTCTCCTTCTTGGAATGAAATGCTGCAAGACCTAATATATATTTCAACTCCCGAAAACCAGTTTCTATGCCCCAACGAAGCTGATAGAGTTCTTTCAAATCCATTACCGAAAACGTTTCTTCTGGAAGACTTGTCGCCAGTACTTCATAGTTCGTTTCTGATAGTTGAAATCTTACAAACCTTATATGCATTTCATAGTCAGGACATTTACTGTTTTCAATGTAGTCAAACCGATATTTTTTTGAAAAATATTTGTATACGCCAGGCATTATTGCAGCAGGGCCAGTCGAATGTCGAGTAATTACAATTCTTTTTGTTACATCGAATTCTGGTGCATCCGGCAATTCTAACCCAGAAAGTATTCCGTTACTAGTAATGTCTTTTACTCTTATGACATAATCAAACAGCCTTTCTTCAACATGTGCAAACAGGTTGTAGTTTTCAAATCCTCTATCTGCCAATAGAATGACAGGATGTTTTTCAGAAATCCTATCTACAAGTTGGCATGCGGCATCATACTCGTTTTCTTTTAGCGCCTGTTGAATTACAACATCTAAAAAACGCTTATTGCAAACATCGTATAGTGCATTTAAGTGGAGCGTTGACACGTGATTATCAGCAATCACATTGTTTTCTTTGGGATTATAAGGCAAGGTCAGATCACTTCCATCCACTGCCAACAATCGATACTGCTTAAATAATACTGGGTGATCATCTATACATTCATTGAATTTATCAAATAAATATCTGAATGCAGAATAATCCAATTTCTGACGTTGTTGAACAAAGGATGAAACAGTCGGAAAACCTTCTTGATATTCAAAAAAATTCCCTACTTCATATCCTAAACTATTACTAC
>OLRL01000657.1_pt1 | contig 19962 bp, 24 predicted proteins | sample 1643201 | NCBI WGS metagenome assembly OLRL01 (sample SAMEA3136649, study PRJEB25190) | human gut metagenome | biome: human gut; feature: human-associated habitat; material: faeces | place: Austria | collected 2013
CTCCTTATACTGTTACCTGTACCATGCCATTAAGGTTTTCGATTTTGCTGTTGTCCGTTGTTACTAGTACCCCTCCGGCTTGGTATACTTTCTTATTTACTGTAATATCCGGCTTTCTGTTTACCAAAATCCACGGGGACGGAACGTTAGACAGTTGCTCTTCTTTCGTACTGCCGTTAAATCCAAAAGTCGCCCATTCTCCATAGTCATTAAATAAGATATTTTTTGCTGTTTCTAAATCTGCAAAATTAGCATCTGTAAAGCCGTATGTCTCGTAAATGTTGCCGTTTGGTTCTGTACGGAACACACGTATTCCATAGCCTCCAATCGCATTCGCAATCTGCATTGCCGCTTTTGATTTTGCATTTGCAATGTTTACTGTTTTCTGCACATAATCATTTGCTAGGTCCATTTTTTTCGTGCTTAGCAAATAGATGTCGTAAATATTGTTTCCAACTGCAAACTTCGCATGGTTTCTGTCAGATGTGGAAACGCTAAGATTTGCGCTTTCCAGAGCTGTTTTTATTGTTGCAAACTTATTATGTGTATACTTATCTGCATTTTTAATTTCTTTTAATTTCCTTGTGTCTACAATGTAATTGCCTCCGATACAACACCCTTCCAGTACGCATTGTAATTCGTAAAACGACTTATTGTCTGTAAATTCTGCAAGTGTCTTGTGCGGCAATCTGTCGTTTACATCCGTCTGTGTAAACTTGCAATTTCTGTAATATGCGTGCGGGTCGTTTTCTAACTTGTAATTTCCCCAGAAAAAGCAAGAGTCGAAGGTTACGGTAGAGAGATATTTCATGCCAAATACAGGCATTGTCTGCTCCTCTTCCCAATGACAACCTAAAAACAAAACCTGGGAGTAAAGTCCTGTTTTAACCCCGCTCTGAATGCAACTCTGGAATACCATCGGCTGGTGTCCGTGTGTGCAAACTAGGCGGTACTCCGGATTGTATTTGTTGTAAAACTCACTGCACTGTTTAAAAATCCAGCTATCTCCGCTTAAATTTGTATCTTTATCGTCAATTCTTTTTGCTGTGCCTGTTGCAGAAATGCAGTTTACAGCGTCCAGATTTAATGTGCCACTCTTAAACAATTCTGGATTTTGCACATTTAGCAAAGTATCAAAAAACATATAGTCCAAATACTGGTTTACAACAGCTAAAATATAAGGTTGGTTTACAAAATTGATATTCTTTAACTGCATCTGACATCCTGTCATAATTGCCGGAGTCTGCCAGTCCTTCGGTGCTGTGCTCCAATTATCGCTACCGATTGCTCCGTTTTCGATAATAAATTTGTCGACAGGATAAGACTGTCTCCAATCATTCCCACCGTCATTTAGATTTATCAGGATGTGGAAATTCATGAGCGTGGCGTTGTTGATATCTAAGTGCCCTTTCGACACTGTTCGCACATCTACAGCTTTCCCGAAGTAATATTTCTTACTTGCATCGCACACGACTCTTTTCCCTGTCAAAATCGCATTTTTAAAAGCGGTAGAGTCGTCCGTCCTTCCGTCTCCTTTTGCCCCATACTCTTCCGGGGTAACATAATTTGTTGCGCCGCTTCCACCGCCACCGCTTGGGATGTTAATTGTCACTTCCCTGCTTCCATCATAACTGTCGTTCACAGCTCCGGTAAAATACAGAGCGTGTGGATTTGGTAATTTTGCAGGGATTTGCAAACCCAGTTCCTCCAGTGTTTTATTTCCGACCAATTCTCTGCCGTTAATCTGTGGCTTGTTTTCTAAGCTGCTGTAATCGGTAGTACCGCTGCCACCCGGTAGCTCGTTAATCATTCTTCGGATGTCTGGATGTGCCTGACTGTCACTATTGTGTTGTTCTACCGCCCCTTTTGGCTCTGCTTCTACCTCGGATGCTGTGTAAGCTGGCTTGTTTGGCTGCTTCGACCACGCTGGCACAGTCGGGTCTGTTTCCTCAAATGTAATAGGATGTTTTTTTAAGTAATCTTCCACAGCCATCTGTATCTGCTCCGGGGTAATAGTTGTTGCCCCTTCCAATCTCTTTAAAATCCGCTCGATTACGTCTGGATATTGCTGTGCAATCTGCTGTGTAGTTTCTTTTCCTTCCAGCACCGGAAGACTTGCCAGAGTAGTATTAAATTCTTTTTCTACAATGCCTTCTATACTGCTTGTTTTTGCACAGACAATAAAACATACGTCCCCTTTGTATTCCAGTGCATTTCTTCCAACTAGCCAACTAAAAGTAACTGTGCTGCCTTCCACCTGCTTATCTGTAACTGCATAAGCATCTCCTTCTCCGTTGGCATTCACAAAATTGATGCGGATATCTGCCTTTGTAAAATCCATCTCTCCATATTGCTTTTGGATTTTAAAATACAGGCGCTTAACATCTGCATCCGACTCTACTCCAAGGTTTTTAATCCTGCTAGGGATGCTTATTTTTCTTGTTTCTGCGTCTATTGTAAGATAGTCTCTAAAAATCGTTTTTTCCATGCTGTCCCTCCTAAGATAGTTTAATAATATTCAGATACTCTTCGCCTTGGCTCCATACATCTGTAAGGCTACTGTCTACAGAGAGATAAGCTTTTAATTTCGCCCCAGCCGGAAGGTAATTGTATGTAACAAAGTTCAAAGTATCGTAGTAAGTTCCATCCGGCAGAAAATGGTGGTCTCCTCCCAAATCCACCTCATCTCTTGTCACCTTGGACCATACAGTACCACTTCCAAGATATGTCTTTTTCTGTATACTTGCCTGTAATGCAATTAAGTACACGCCACTTGTTTTTATTTCAATATATCCGTCTCTACCACGTACTCCCTTGTAATACTCTGTTTCGCCCTCAAATCCATTATAATTCCCTGTAGGCTGCCACTCTCCTGTCATCAACCATTCTCTTCCATATCCGCCTAATGTGGTGGATACGCATTTGGCGTCAACTTGTTTTTTTAATTCCTTTCCCATAGTGGCGTCTAAGGCATATCCCTCTTTCACTTCTGTAAGAGACTTAACCGGGTCTGCAAAATTGTGTTTTTTAAACCCTTTAATCTCTACAAGCCTATCTATACCCTCTATTGCTGCACCATTTAATCGCACTCGATACAGCGGTTTTTCGGAAACAGATGCACCTGTACGGATATCTATATCACTTACCTTCGGGTCCGAAGGGCTTACCCTATCAGGAGTGCCGTTAATTACTTTTAACGTCACCTTTTCAATTTTAGTACCCAGCTCTCTTTCATATTTCACTACAATAATGTCATTTCTTTTCATTCCCTGCGTTCCAGAGACAATGTTCACAGTTTCATTTTTTCCATAGGCTACATATACTTCTCGCCCGTCAAATATTGCTACTCCGTCTTTAATTACAATTTCATTTGCAGTCTGGATAGAGGCTTCCAGTTTATTTCCTACATCTAAAATAGCGGATTTTCCAAAAATCCCTCTGTTAAAATCTGCTATCTGTGCGGCAGTAACATGATTTTTTCCATGGTATCCTGTTACTAATTCCATTTAATCCTCTCCTTCCACTTTGTACTCCATAGAGATTTCGCCATCCTGTGCTCTGGCAATCTTTCCAACAATCGGTTTTTGCAAATAAAAACCCGTATCGTAATCTCTGCCGGCAATAGTATCTCCTATCTGCGCTTCTAAGTCTTGCACATCCATTTCCATTTTCCGATAATCCATAAGCTCCCTTAAACGCTCTGTACCGCCTTTTATAAGCTCCTCTACACTTTCTACGTTATTATAGTCATAAACGGCTGTACGCTCTTTTAAACCGGTATAATAAGGCTTATCCTGTGCGATACTTCCGTCTTCCTGCACATAAAGGTGTACTACTTGCCTGTCTTTTAAATCTCCCTTTCCAAGGCAGATTAGGTGGTTAATCCCACGTTTATAATCCTTAAAATGTACAGCCACCTGTGAGTCCTGAGAATACTCGATTTCTGCGGATAAATTGCTTTTAGGAACAGCAGAAAGGACAACAAAAAAAGGCTCGTTTGAGCCGCCCTGTTTAATTTCTATATTTAATCTTGCACCTTTTGCATCCAGAAGCTTCGTAAATCCGGTAAGTGCATCGGTGTAGCGGTCAAAGCTGCCGTTTAAGGTAATTCCACTGGGTGTTTCTGGTATCGTAAACATCCCGTCAAAGGCATTGCTTAATACCTCCTTTAAAATCGCATGTGCGTCTCCGTTTACGGTTAGATAATCCTGTCCGTCTGGAGGGCAGATGATAAACTGTTTCAAAAAGCCACGGAAAGTGTTTCCTCTCCATGTTTCTTCCTCTCCATTTGTCCAACTGTCTTTTTCTTCCAGTAATGCACCATATTCTGTTCCAGGGCAGATAATATACATTCCATAATTCAGATATCCTTTTTCCGCTATAATTTCCGCATCGTTCGTATCTCCGATATCTAAATCCACAGACACACTTTCCAGTAGCGAGCCTAATTCCATTTTCTGTGCATCGCACACTATAAACTGCATTTTGGTTCGCTCCTTTCATCAAATAATTTAATATCCACACCAAAACCACCCGACCATTGGAGTGTATTTGTTCCGGGAGGGATTTTTTTAAATACGCTATATATTTTCCCTCTAGCATTGTACAGGTTTGTGATTTCTCCTAATCTCCCTATCTTCTGCACTGTATGTGTTAAGCTGTTAATTACTAATTGCTCTCCTTCGTTTATTGTCGCTTCTACTTTATAAGGGTGCCCGGCTATATTTAACTGAGGATTTTCTGCAAATCCGTAGATTGTCATAATAAAATTGCTATCGTTAAAAGACGGATTGATTAAAACCTCTTCTCCTGTCTCTGTGCAGAAATCAAAAGGAAATTCCGGAAACATGATACCTTCTTCTAATTCAGTGTATTTCACTGCCTCTGGTGGTTCTGGAAAGTACTGGTATGTGGTTTCTTTAATCCAGAAAGGATAATCTGTTACAAGCGTTAAGTTTTTTATTTGAAACAAAATCCCTTTAAACGCATCCTGTTTGATATCTCCGGAAATGTAACATCTAAGATAGTATTCATTTATATATAATTTCCCCGGAGCTACTGCTAAAATATCCTTTTCTGTAATTCGGTAAAATTCTTCTATAATTTGCAGATATTCATCTTCTGTTTCTGCTGTAACTGCTACCGTTACGGGCAATGTTGCACTATCTCTTTTAAAACCTTTAATCTTCCGATTTCGTGTTGCAGCATCCCATGAATAATTAAAAAACTCCTGATATTGCAGAATAATGTTTTCCGAATTCAAATCAATGCGTTCTCCGGTATGATTTTCATAAAAAATATCCACTATATCAGCCGCCTTTCTCTTAATCTATCGTCAATAATTCTGCCAAATTCTCTGCTTCCAATCTCCAATGTCAGCTCTCTTACAGCAGCACGCATGCACTGTTCCATCTTGCTGTAATCAATTTCCATCTTCGAAGAATAACTCTTATTCTCTTCTGCTGTTAAAACTCTTTCGCCTTTATGCAGCACTGCGTAAAAACCATCAAAAGGAACATTATCTAATCCGTTGTAAGCAGAACCATTCCCCCGACCTCCTCCATTTTTTTTCTTAGTTCCTGTTGAGCCTGCATAAAATGTCTGATTTGTCCCGTATGATATTAACCTAGGTTGTATTACTGCATCTGCTGCTGCTCTAATTTCATTCAGCGCATCAATCGTATCCTTTTTATTAACTTCAATTTTTATCGGAGTTCCATTCAAATCAATAATACCTGTGCGAGTACCATCTACCTGTTCTTCCACATCTTTCAGAGCGTATTCTATACCGCTAGCAGAGTCTACCACTGTTTTTGAAGACTCATTGTATTCAAAATGTGCCCCTTCTATTAATTCAAACGCAGCGTCTTCATCTTCTGCCATTTCTTTTGCAGCTTCTCCTACTTCATTCCATGCCGCAGTAGTTTTATTTCTGGTATTATTGTGCATCGCCACAATATCGCCCGTGGTTTCATCTACCACAACCGCTACTTGCTCGTACCTACCTTTAACCGTATTATACATATAATAGCAACCACTTTCGGTAATCTGCCCCAAGTCAGCATACTCACCCTTTACTATTTCCAGTTTTTCTCTGCTCTTTTTTTCTTCCAGTGTAAGAACTTCGCCGTTATATTCGTTAATCTCATCCAAAAGTTTCGGATTATTTTCTTCAATAATATTCAAATATTCTTCATACAAATCTGTCTGAATTTTGATTTTATTATCTCTGTCTGTTTCCAATGCTCTAATCTGAGTTTCAATAGCAGCACGTTCCTCAAAAGACTTTCCTTCTAAATTGTTTTTCAGCATCTGTATTTGGGTATCGTAGGATGCTTTTATCTGTACAATTTCTTCATCACGGAGTTTTACTTTTTCCTGCATCAGTTTTGATGCACTGTCTAAATCCATTTTTTCTATCCTGGCAAGAAATTCATTCTTTGCATAAGCAATTTCTTCCTGAGTACCACCTACGCTTTCCAATTCTATCTGACGGATACGGGCATTCTTTTCTTCAATATCTTTTATCTCCTGCTCGTTTAAGTCTCTGCCTTCTTCCACTGCCTTTCCTTTAATTTCAAGAATTGCACCTTTCAGTTCCTCAACTTCTTTTATCTGGTTTTTGCTGGACTTTGAAAGGATTTCCAGCACCTTCTGTTCGCCTTCGTCAACTACTTGGTCGTCTGCGACAAACAATTCTTTTAAAGCAGACTGAGACTCGTCTCGTTTACTTTGGATAGTCCGAATAACTTCATCACACATCTGGTTTACTCTTGCTTCAAATTCTTGGGACTCCTCCTCTGTGATAACATCATCAAATCCAATTTCTCTTAAATAGACATTAAATTCTTCTACTTTTTTCGTAGATGCTTTTACCGCCTCCTGAAATTCTGTACTTAATGTATCGCTGAATTCCTTATGTACAATTCCTAATTCTTCCAGTTCTTTTCTGGACTTCACTTCTACGCCCTGCAAATCTGCAAGGATTTTTTCCATACCGCTTAATTCTTCTCTGCTGTCTGCCACTGTTCGGTTCATAAGCTGGCTTTGTTCATGGATAGCATAAATACCTGTACCTACTGCCGCTGCTCCTATGGCTACCGGTCCCAACAAAGCCCCTGCTGCTGTTAAAGCGCCACTAAATCCGGTCACTCCTAAAGCTGCACTTGTTGCTCCTATCATCTTAGAAAGAGATGTAAAAGCGGTAATTCCCTTGCCCAGAACGCTTAATGCCGGTCCTGCTGCCGCTCCTATGCCTGCCCACTTCAAAATATTGTCCTGCTGCTCCTCTGAAAGCTGGGAAAAGCGTTTCGTAGCATCTCGTACTACATCTACTACGTCACTTGCAATCGGAAGCAGATTATCACCCATTTCAATTCCAGCGTTTTTAATCTCATTCAACGCTTTCTGCATCTTTCTCCCCGGAGCTTCATCCATTTTATCGTAAGCATCTCTTAAAGCTGTGGTATTACCTCCCATTTCCACCATAGCTTCATTGTATTTTTGCATACCCTGTTCCGATGTCAACATCAATACAGAGTTTAACCCTTCCACAGAACCAAACATAGTGGCAAATCCTCCTATTGTAGAGTCATTTGCCTGTGCGATTGCTTCCATAGATTTTGTAGATGCATCTACTTCTTTTTTCAGATTTTTGTATTCCTCTGTATTTTTCTGTCCGGCTTTTTCCATTTCATTCAATCTTGCCGTTCCTTCCGATACAGCATCCGCCAGTTCTGCGTACTCTGGTGCCGCCTGTCCTAACTGGTTTCTTAAGTCCTGCAAAAATCCAATCCAACCTTTACTTTGCAGTGCAGAAACAGAAAAATCTATTCCCAAGGCTTCTGCCGCCTCTGATGCTTCTGTTGTAGGCTTTATAATATTGCTCATTGCGCCTTTTAATGCAGTGATAGATTCACTTGTCCCAAGACCTTGCGCTGTGGTAACTGCAAGAGAAGAAAACAGTTCTTCTGTTGCCACACCTAAACTTGCCGCTACCGGTGTGACCTGCCCCATAGAAGCTGCCAATTCTCCAAATGTTGTTTTACCTAAATTCTGGGTAATCAACATTTGATTTGCGATTTCTTCCGCTTTTTCCGCTTCCATACCGTAAGAATTCAGGACAGTGGTAAGTCCATTTACCGCCGTAGCATTATCTGTAAAACCTCCTACTGCTGCCATCGTTGCAACGTGCAAAAAGTCCACTGCGTCTGCAGTATCTACCGAAGCAGAAATAGCCTCATACAAGGCTTCGTTGAGTTCTGTGGCTGACTCCCCCGTCTCACTTGACAGTTCCATAATCCCTTTCTTTAAATCACCGATAGGGACTTTTGTGGTATCTGCAATAGTAGAAACCTTTGCCATAGAGTCTTCAAAATCCATAGCCAATTTAACCGCCGCTGTACCTGCTCCAACAATAGGAACCGTCAGCCCTTTTGTAAGCGCACCACCTACTTTTGCTAATTGCTCCCCTGCTTTTGTAGTTCCGGATAAGGATTTTGATATTTCCTCTGCTTTCGCAACTCCTACCGCCTTCGCAGCCTCCATATCATCCTTAAAGCTCTTTATATCCACCTTTATCTCCGTCAGTAAAGGTGCAAGTTTTAATCCACCGAACATTTTTATTCCCTCCCTTCGTGTCTGCGTACTGCTTCTAAATCTGCTTTTGTCTGCTGTAATCTCCATAAATTCTTTAAAAATTCTGCTCCCTGTGGAGTTCTCCAGCTTTCAATCCAGCTTTCTCTGTTAAGCAGTAAAAAGAAGGAATATGGCAAATCTAGGATTTCTTTAAAATTCAAACCGGAATACCTCTGTATTCTTCGAAGTATTCCGGTTTTTAATATATACGCTTTTTCCCATTCCTCGTTTTGAAAGTATTTATCTGCAATGGCATCTCCTACTACTCCACTGGGAATGGGAATTTTTAGTTTGGGTCCTGATCTGCTTCCTTAATCATTCCTGTGCTTACTGCAATCAGAAGTTCTAAGGCACTTCTTGACAGTTCTTTTAACTGTTTTTTCTCAATCTTAATGCCTTCACGATTATTGTTTACAATAATTTCTGCAACTTCTACTCTCTTTTCTAAAATATTTTCTTCTGTCAGATTTCTTTCAATGGTATTTACTCTTTCAATCATTGCAACCGTAGGCTGTTTGATGTTTAGTTCCATTCCCAGAACTTTTACTTTCCTTGAAGTTTCCATGTATTTATCTAAATCTAACATTTTTTATTCTCCTTTTCTTGCTAATGCAGCTAATTCAGCTTCGTCCATTTCCTCTCGGAATGACGCTAAAAATCCGTCAACTTTTGCAATCGCAGTTATTTCTGCATCTACAACTATCTCTTTCTGCGCAAATTCAATCGCAAAACCAGAGCCTCCCTGTCCAATCATAGTAAAGCGGACTTTCTTTCCATTCTCTTTCTCATGTACGAACTGCAGTAATACCGTTTTTAAAGCTTTACCTTTTCCGGTAAAGATAAGCTTCTTCTCTTTTTTGCCGCTTTTATCCTCTGTATACTCCGCAGTAGACAACATTTCTAAATTTTTTAAATCCCACGTCAACACCCCTGTTTTTGCAGAGATTTCTTCTTTTGTAATAAAAGATTTTACAATTTTTTCGTACTGGTTTAAAACATCATATTTTGTAGGCTTATAATTAACTGTAAACCCTCCAGAGCAATGTCCTACATTATGCTCCGGTGTTTCAATTTCTGAGTCCTCTGGAACTGCTGTTCCTTTAAACTCATACAGGTAAAATTCCCCTGCGCCCAATAAAATTTCATCTTTATCTTTCATGTTTCTTACCTCCAATCAATGATATAAAGCAATGTATTTTCAAATCGTTCACACTCAGGATTAAATAATATACCGCCTCCTGAAAGTTCTGAATGAAAATAAGTATTTCCCGTCTTCCGGAAACTTTCATCCTCCTCCATATCCAATAAATTATTTAATTTACCTTCCATTTCTTTTGCCTCATCATAGTCTTCTGCTATGATTTTTAATTCCAGTTGGCTTTGCTTTACATGTCCTCCCGTCATAGGGGTAAATGTGTAAGCTATGGTAAGGCAATCCAGCCTCGTCGTAAAAATCGGGTACAGCTTTCCAGAAAGCTCCGGAATTTCTTTTTCGATAAATTCTTTTATATCTTTTTCCATTTTCTACCCTTTTAAAATGCTTTGTATTTTACTTCTGCAAGAAGTAATGGCTTTTTGAAGGAAAGGCTGCGGTTTCTGTCCGTCTGTGGTGTGCCAGCCTTTGTATTTCCCTATCTTTCCGTACCACTTCCACGGTGTCTTTCTTCCATTCCCTTCCTTTGCATAGATACCAGTTCCCTGATGTACATAAGGAGCGTATTCTAATTGACTTCCTATGCGTCCTACAATCGCTTCTGGTGTTACTTCTACCTCAGAGTGAATAGAAGCTCTTAAAGCTCCCATATCTACAGGACATTGCGCTTTTGCTTCAGTCTCGACAAGCAGACAGGCTTTCTGCATTTTCTTTACCTGCTTATTGATTATCTCTGTTGTTGCGTTTTCTATGCTTTTTGCCCATTCTTTATTATCAGGCATCTGTATCCACCTCTTTTAAAATTAAAACCGATAAACGCCCATTTTCATTGCATTCCAACACATCCATTTCCTTTCCAAGATAATTCACTTTATGTTTTCCTGCTTTAATTCCTTTTTCGTGTGTCAATCCCACATGGCTTGCATCGTTGTATCTTTCGCTTCCGTATTTCAGCATATCGTTTTTCTTATATACTGCTATACGGATATTCTTTTTCTTTTCCCAGCTTTCCTTCTCTGCGCCTGAAGGTGTTCTTGCTTTCTTCTTTTCCAGTAAAGAACTGGTTTTCATATCTCTTGCAATCGCCATTTCGTCACCTCGGCAATCTTCTTTTTGCACGTATCTTGCGCATTAGTGATTTTGGCAAGTCTTCCAGATACGTTGTGCTGACACCATTAAAATTCTCTGACTGGATGCCCTCTGTGCCTTCCCGGTTTATCTTGATGATTACCAGTTCTTTTAAGATAGAACTATGTTCCTCTCCTAACTCATTCACATGAAGAAGTTCTTTCAAATCTTCTATACAATCCTCCAAGGTATCTCTTAATAAACTTTCCTCTGGCATCCCTTCTTTTTGGCTTAAAAGACTTAAAATTTTCTCTTTATTCATATTCACCTCTAAAGAGGGGAATTCTCCCCTCTTTATGAAACTGTTTTTGTATGTACAGGATTTTTATCTGTATTAGAAACTAATACACTAATCGGTGCATCATCTGCAGATGTTCCAATTTCGTAGTACAAAGCTACACTGGCATCTTCACGCAGGACTTTATCTCCGTAGACACAAAGACCACGAATTCCATCTGCAAATTTGCTCTGTAAACGCATAGCCTCCATTTCTTCCAACTGTTTTGCTGCTCCGATAGCAGATTTGTGATTAGCAAGAACAACATTTTTCGGAAGTTCTTCAGAACACATCACCTGCATGCCGTTGATTGTTTGCCCTTCTACTACTCCATTCTCCAAAACCTTCGGATTTGCAGTAAAACGCTTGTCCTTACTCAAAAGTCCCAGATATTCTGCATTTACCGTTACAAAACGGTTTGTTTTCGGCACTTTCTTTTTAGAAAGCTCTGTTCCCATATCTACAAGGTAATCATAAGCACTTGCAGGGGTGACTTTCTTTTTCGTTCCTGCAGAACCGATTTTAATTTTTGTTCCTGCTTCTAATGCAGCAAAAAAATCCTTATCGTATGTTTCCGCCAAAACTGCTGCGTGTTCCTTTGTGGTTGCTGTCATAACTTCACTTCTTAACTGAACCTTATCTACATCGTCTAAAGCAAAGGCAAAGTATTTCTTTTTATCAAACAGCATTTCTACTGGTGTTGTATTGATGTCTTCCCAGTCAACCTGACCCTCATAATCTTTTAATGTTCCTCCAGCAATGCGGTTAAAAATAACCTTATTTCCTTTAATTTCTGTTGGTCTTGTTGCCAACACATCTGCAATAGACACAGAATGAAAGTTTGCAATTAAAGCTCCTTCCCAAAGCGTTGGTTTAAAATTATCTACTGACATATTTCTTTTCCTCTCTTTCTTACTGTTTTGCTAATGCTTCAAACTGTGCTGCCACTTCCTCGGCAGTCATATTATCAGCGTTGTTTACAAGTGCTTCAAATGTGTTTTCTGTTCTTCTTCCATCTGGATTTGGTGGGGTTTTGCCTGATACAGTGCTACTAAACATATCCTTGTATGTTTCTGTAATTCCTTTTAACTGCTCATCAAGTCCGATAACCTGTCCGTCTTCTGTCACCTGCAGCTTACCCCTATCAAACTTCCCGGAAAGAAGTTCTGGATATTTTGCATGGTTCTCTGTAAGCAGTTTTGAAATTGCCGAGTCAATACGCATACCTTTAATTTCCGCTGCATGGTCTTCTTTCAGCTTATTCATTTCCTTTTTATGCTCTTTGATAGCATTTTGCAGTTCTGGATTATCCTTATTGTTTTCTTCCAAATTCTTGATAGTTGCATTAGCAGTCTCAAGCTCTTTCACTTTCCCGTTATACTGCTCTTTCGGAATAATGTGTTTCGGAGCTTCCTCGTTGATTTTCTTCATGGTTGCTGCAACATCAAGCTTCCCATCTTCTCCGTAAACTGCGTTTGATAAGATTTTCTGTAACCAATCCATCTTTTTTACCTCCATAGATTTTTATACCGGCTCTCCCGGTACTGGGCTGTATCGTTGTTCTTTATACCCTGCAACCTATAAAAAAGGGTGTAAAAATACCACTCACTCCGAAGAATGGGTGGTGTTACTTATCTCTTTTCTTCTCATCTTCCTTTTCAGGTTCGTTTTCTATAACAGGCAAATAGGTGCATCTGCAATTCGGATGTACCGGAAGAGCTGGAGCTTTGTCTATGTCATATTCTTTCTCGTGCATAGCTCCGCATATCTCACAAGTTCTTTCATCTTTCGCCGCCCAAAAACGTACTTTCTTTATTTCTGCATCTTTATAACGCTGTAAGCACGATTGATTTAGGCAGTGCATAGTCTCTGTTCTAACAAGCCTGTGAGCTGCATAAAAACCTTTTCCCATAACAGTATTCAATTCTACCGCCATGTCTGTGATATTCTTTCCCTGCTGTATACCTATAACAAGAACGTTCTTCAAAGCTTTCATAAGCTTCTTCTGGTTCTTCCACAATCTCTCTGAAAAATTCCCATTTCTCCACGGTTCTTCTATAAGCTTCTGCATTAGTTCTTTATCCGGGAGTGAGAATTCCGGAACATCTAGTGCTATGGAAATCTGTTTGTATACTTCCTGCATCCCTTGTTCCATGTTCTCTTTGGCAAATTCTTCTGTCTTTTCTGCAAGCTCATAAAGGATTTTTCTGTACTTCTTCTCTAACTTCTGTAAATGCTGCTGCCGATACATCTCTGTTCGGCTTAACGTTCCGTTTTTGCTTAACTGTTCTGCAAGTTCATACAGTTCTTCCCTGATTTTTCGGCTTGCATCCTGATACAGTTCTATCAACTTTCTATTCTTTTCTTCCGTAGAGTTGTAAGTATCCCATGTTTTTTCTGCTATTCGTTTTTCCCAGTATTCGTTATTCTTCACCTACTTCACTGCCTTTCGTTGGCACTTTGTCCCACTCTGGTCCTTCTGCTTCTTCCTGTTCCTTTACTGCTTCCAGTTCTTCTTCTACATCATTTACAAACGGATGATGCGCAAGAATAGTCTTATCAGAAATCGTTCCCTCTGAAATCTTACAGTTCTGTATTGCTTCGGTTTCATTGATTGTTATATTCCGGTTAAATACCAGTTCTAATTCTTCCTGTTTAAAGTTTCCATGCCCTTTCATTTCCAAATAAACGTCTACAAAATACAGCAGCATTTCAAAAGCAATTTTAAATTCTGCTTCCAATAGATTGCATTTTAAATCTAAACCTGCATACATAAACTTTAGAGCTACCCCAGAAGGTGAATTTCCGTATTTATCTAAGTCTTTATTCACTGACTGCCCATCTTCGATGATATCTCTTTTTAACTGCTCGTAGTGGCTTTGTATCGCTGTAATATCCATGGTAGGGGTAATGGTATCTACTCCTCCGTCCTCCGGGTCGTCAATCTTTACCGCACGATAATAGTTTAAGTCCTGCATAAACTCTCCAAGACTTGTTCCGCCATATCCCTTTAACACAAAGATAAGATTTTTCACATCCTCTACATAGTTCGCAGCTTCACTTCTGCCTTCGTCATATCCATCTATCAGGCTTTTTACCGCCTTTATGTCCGGCATTTCTTTCCAGTTATTTTTAAACGGAATAAATGGTATCTTACCCCACGACTGCCATGTATCGTTATTTTTAAAATGTGACACTTCACCAATCTCATCTCGACTGTTGATACTGTCATATATAAGCAATTTTCCGTCCAGGCGATAATAGGTAACTCCTTCTTCCGTCCACACTTCTACATTTGTAATGGTTTTTAACTGGTTATTTTCCCATATCTGGCTGCTGTAATGCCGGATAAAGGCAGTTAATTCTAAGTGTGTTCGGTCTTTCCAAATTGGGATGCACTGTTCAAAAGGGATTACCATGGTTTTAAACTCCCCTGTCTCATCTATGTACGGATGTAGCCAGCCGATACTCTTATTCGTGGCTTCATATCCCAGTTCCGTGAGCTGGTGCTGGAAATGTTTTCCCAGTATAGTTTTTACTTTCTCTGCGTATTGTTCGTTTTCGCCTTTGTAAGTTACAGGCTTTGAAAGCAAATAGGCAATCTTTTCGTCTACCTGGTTCTTATACTTTGCATGAGCCAGCTTATTATTCGCTTTATAAGACTCTTCTACTTCTTTTCCGTCTACTTTTCTTATTATTCTACGGTTCAAGATATCGTTTTCCACGGAATAATACTGTTCTCCCCGCTTTGCCCATTTCATTTTTTCGGAAGCTTCAAACTCACTAATCACTCTTACAATACGATTGTCTGTAAGCTCATTGCTCTCTCTTACTGCTGCCATACCTGCTTTCACCCCTTTCTTTATTTTTTTCCATAACTCTTTTACCATTTCGACTGCATTCCACCGCCTTTTAAGTTCGATACCTCATAATCATCTAATCCATACCAGATAGCAGATAAGGTATGCGGGTCAATGTTAAATTCATCTTCTATAATTTCCCCGTCCTTATCCACAGCAAAAGTTAATTCTTTCAGCTCGTCAATGGTATTCGGACAGGCATCAGAGCATATTATTTTTTTAAAGCGCTTTACTTTCTTTGTATACATAGACCTGCTGCCTTTAAATTTCTTACAGGCTTTCATCCGGAAGCCTGCCTGCTTATAGAATTTAATTGCTTTTGGTTCTGCACAATCTGCCTTTATTACAATATCTTTCCAGTCTTCCATATCCTCTGCAATCTCTGGGTCTGTTTTATTCCGACTGTAATACTCTCTGTAAATGTAAAGTATCTTTTCTTTGTGGTCTATTAACATCCGAAGTGCAGCATTATAGGAGGTTACAAAACCGAAGTCCATTCCATTCTTTTCCAATGGGCTTTTTACTGTCTTCATAAGCTCCAGCACTTTTTCATGTGGTTGTACTTCAAATTGTGGGAATACCAAGGTTCCGTTAATTCCAAATCGTCCTTTTCTTGCCACTCTATACAAATCTGGATCATGTATCTGTAAATCGTCTAGCTGCTCCACATAAGATGCAGGCACAAAAAAATTGTCATCTACCGTACTATGATGATAATACGTGTTTCCGACAATCATAATCCTCTTTCTATATAGTTCTTCATCATCCAATATCAAAACATTGTTTTTTCTATCCTGGAAGAAATGCTTATAACACCAGTTGCTTTTGCTTACTGGATTAGTAGATAAAATAATGTGATTGCTTAGCGTTGGATGTCTTAAACGGCCTAAAATCTCTTTGAAGCCCTCATATTTCACTTCAGAGCATTCCTCAATCCATACAACTGATACACCATTCAAAGATTTCAGTTTTGCCGGCTTATCCATTCCTTTAAAGATAATCCTGCTGCCATTCTTAAACCTTACCTGCATGGGACTGGTTGTGAAAGTAAGATATTCTTCCACTCCCATTGCATTTGCCACTTCTTCCAACAAATCAAAGCAAGAGTCCCTGATGGTATCAAAGACCTCTCTAATTACCAGAGCTTTTCTTTTCTCTTGCAGAAGCTTCTTAATCAATTTAACTGCCACATGATAACTTTTGGAACTTCCATATCCTCCTACAAGGAAATAAAATTTATGTTCCCAGTTATCTATAAAATCATAGAAGTGGTCGTTTAAAGCAAATACTACTTCTTTATTATCCATTTTTCTCACTCGCTTTCACGAATGTAATCTGAATTGGTTTTTCATCTTCTTTTTCCGTCTTAGCCCTTAAAACTGCAATTCTGGCTTTCTGTTCTTCCGTAGCCATATCCATGTGCTTAGAGAGCCAATCCAACGCTTTAAGCTTATCCGGCAGTTTGATACTGGCACCGTCTTTTCCCTGCTTTACTTCTGCAATCAGCGTTCCATCCACATCTTCAGACTCCCGGAAACGGACTACATTCACTTCTTGCATAAGCTTTGTTTTCTTTCCTTTATCGTCTTTTACCTCTACCGGTCCGAAAGCGCCCATCACCGGAACTGTCTCCCGACCGAATTCTACGTAGTCCGTAATATCAGCAAAGGCTATATCCATGTATTTTTGGAAGATATCAGACTCATCTAGCATCTCCCTGTTTAAACGGTTCTGTTTTAGCGCAAATATCTCATCTTTTATCTTAGGATTTCTTAGGGTTTTGCTTCCTTCTACCATGGCAGTTTCGTAACTGCATCTGTATGCTTTCTGGTATGCTTTTGTCGCATTAAAACACTTCACGTACAAAACGCAAAAAAGCCTTTGCTTATCAGTTAATTCGGCGTTTTCTGTCACCTGCTCAACTGCTTCCGCAACGGCTTCTCTTTTTGTTGTATTTTCATCAACTTTTTGTGTGCATACTTTTTCTGATTTTGTGTGCACACTTTTTTTCTGGTCCTTAGTCCATTTATATCTTGTTTTCCAAGACTTTACTGTGTTGATAGTTACTTCATATTTCTCAGCTATTTCCTTGTATTTCATGCCTTTTAAATAATCTATATAGGCAAGTTCTGCGTTACTCACTTTTGTTTCTCCATCCAAACTCCACCACCTTCCTCTACTTAAAGTTTTATACATAAAAAGCACCTAAATGTGATAGGTGCTTACTAATTTCGCTTTTCAATTCTCTTTACACTATCATAAAAAATCATTACTGTTTCTTCGGGCTCTTTTTCATGGTCTTCTATATATGGATCCTTAGGCTTCCCTTCTTCATCAAGAAGATATTTATAATATGAATTTAAACATATATATTTACGCTTATCATCATCTAATTCTTTATTCCCTAACGATCCTTCATAAACTACTTCGTCATCATTTAAATATACGCACAACCATGCTCCCTCATTAAATTCCGCAAGCATCTCTATTTCATTATCATAAAATGTAGTCTGAATTTTAAGTTTTGATAAAAATGTTTGCGTTTTCTTCAATGTTATAATCCTATAAAATACATACGGGAATACTATCCCTAAGATAACTAAACAAATGCTTTGTTTTAATTCATAAGGAACGCTTTTAAAAATAATATCCTCTATATTATTTAGGCACTCGATATCCTTTATCCACTCAAGCACCCACAAATAAATATAACTTATGGCTATTGATTTCATGATTATATAACTATTGTCCTTGATTGTCTTTCCCCTCAAGAACAAATATGTATACATGCTTAAGTATCCTGGGAAAATATATTTTATATATTCTGGTAAACTCTGAATTATTTTTAAAATTTCATCAGCATTCAATTTATCACCTATTTTTTGTGACCTGGAGAGGGTTTTTGACTTGTTGTTGTCGTTCTTCCTTCTGGCTGTGAACGTTTTTCATATCTTCCTTGTTCGTACCCTAGGCCGCCTTGTTGTTTTTGATTTTCTTGGTTGTTTTTTCTTTCTGGCATTTTTATCCCCTTCATTTTATATTACATTTTTCTTTATAATATCACAAAACACCCCATATTTCTACAGGGTGTTTGAAAAAAGTGTTTTTTGATGGGCGCTGACGGTCTTCGCAAGTCTCTCTATAAGAGCCACCTTGCAGGTGCTACCGCCTGAGCCTGATACAACAACAGAGCTATGACACCCTGCTGCCGCTATAATATTTCAAAATAAGGAAGATTGTTCTTTGGCTTTTCTGATTTTCGCCAATGACATAATATCATGAAAGTAGGTTGATTTTGTCCCCACTTTTTAAATTATCCAGGTAATAGTAAAATAGTCTTCTCATTGCATAAAATTCTGTTTTCCCGACGGGTATTCTTCCCAGTTTCTCATCATATTCAATAAACCTGTATGACAAATCATTTGTCACACTTTTGATTATGTATTGATATATTTCTGCAGATGTGGCTATTGCTGCCTGTTCTATCATTTCGCAATCCTCTTGATACATGACATTCCTGATTGCTTTTGTCTCTAAAGAGTTTTCTTTATAATTACTCTTCGGCATACCATCATAGTTCATAGTTCCTACGCCCCTATTTATCTTTGACTTCTTCTCTTCATATTGCAAGCAAAAGGCTTTCAGTTCTGCATACCGGTTCTTTGATATCCCATAGTCCTCCCATGTCATATCTCTCAATCTTTTCTGCAATGGACTCACCTCCTGTATTTCCTTCCTGTCTCTTTGTCTCTAATTACAAGTACTTCCACCCCTGATTTTCCTGCTGCCAGATTAAGCTTATCAAATATGCTCTGTATATATTTCGGCATCTTATCTGCATTATGTATAGCTTTTTCTGCTGTTGGGTCTCTGTATCCTTCTCTATTCATCCTTTTTCCTTTCATATTTCTCTGTAATAAAATCAACAATGATTTGCTCAAATTCTTCTCTGTACTTATTATCCTTTTCAGTAACTTCTTTAAATCCTTTTAATTTCCCGATATAATAAGCAGTAATATTTGACACCACTACTGCTACGCTGCTACCTACGACTATTATCAAATCTAAAACATTCATTAGCCTGCTGCCTCCTCTCCTTTATATGGCCCTGGAAGTGGCTGCCAGGCCACTATAAGTTTTTCATAACACATAAATACCTTTTCTTCTCCGTCATACAGCACAACCACTCTATCTGCATAATCTTCATGCGGTATGCTTACTGATAATTGTACAAGATACCACCCGGATTTTTCCGGCAATCCATTTCCCACAGGTATCCAGCCACTTTTGCTACCGACATTTGTGTCGGTCTCATCGTTCATGTGGGAACGGATTATTTCTATTACTCTTTCGCATACACAAACTGTACAATCGTCATTCTCACATTCTTTTCCAAAACAATTTGTAGCTACTGTGGATTTCATAATTTTACGCACATCTTCTATCTCTTCCAAAATCTTCTCTAATACGCTCATCATTCTTCCTCCTCCGTCTTTTCCTCATATTCCTGGCCGGAGATTGTTCGTATATCTTCTTCCGGTACTGCTAACATCTTTGCAATGTTCTTAATGCTTACTTTTGCATATTCATACAGGTCAAGCTTGCTCTGCTTTTCTAAGGTTATACCTATTCGTTGTTCCATATATCCGGTGCTTCCTTCTCCGCCAAATACTTCTGCATTTTCAACTTCAAAATATACTGATATTGTTATATTTATTTCATTCATAAATACTCTGTTTTCTCCTTATCTTTTACTTTTTTATTTTTCAAAAAGTCATTTAACTCCTTTGTGCACTCTCTGCATAACTCGTAATCACAATGCGAATAATCATATCCGCTTGGATTTCCGTTCAATATGCTTAATAATCCAATTCTTTTTAATTTAGACGTCCATCCAATGTAATGCA
>OLRL01000658.1_pt1 | contig 19930 bp, 18 predicted proteins | sample 1643201 | NCBI WGS metagenome assembly OLRL01 (sample SAMEA3136649, study PRJEB25190) | human gut metagenome | biome: human gut; feature: human-associated habitat; material: faeces | place: Austria | collected 2013
CCTGCCCTTCCAAGCCAGCAGGCCGAAGGCCGCGCCCGCCGCCGCCAGCACGACGGCGGCCGCGAACGGCAGCGCGCCGTGGCCGAGCCCCGCGAAGTGCGCGGCTGTCAGCGCGATCGACGCCACGACCAGCGCGCCGAGCGCAGCGAAGGCCGCGGCGAACGCGTCCGAGCGGTACGCGCCCTCGCGCATCAGAGCCCACAGCGCGGAGCCCATGGCAAGATCGCCCAGCACGAACAGCGGCAGCGTCTGCCACGCAGCCCAGGCGGGGTTGCCGTAGCTCGTGAAGTACGCCCATCCCATGATGCACATGAGGGCGCCCGCTGCCACGGCGGCCACGACGCGCACCGCGCGCGGGCTGGCGCCTCGGCGCAGCAGCAGAACGAAATCGACCAGCATCAGCACCCCGAACGCGATGGACCAGTACGCCTCTTCGGCGATCATCGACGACGGGTTGCTCATCGCCAGCAGGAAGCGCTCGGGTCGCCCGAGGTGCCCGAGCACGCCCAGCAGCCCGACGCCCAAGAGCGCGAGGCACGCGAGCGGGAACAGCCACGGCCGCTTCGGCTTACGATCAACGTCCGGGAAGATCGCCGCCGCCACGTACGCACCGGCCGCCAGCCCGCCCAGCGTCGTGAACAAGAACAAGGGAAACTCAGAGATCATCGTCATCATCCGTCCTCACTTGGATCCGGGCGCGGCGGACGACCCGCCGCGCCGACTCTTCCTGACAGGGCCTCAACCCTCGCACGCCGCCAGCTCGTAGTCCTCGATGCCGAAGGGGCGCGTCTCCTCGAGCGCCGCCAGGGCTTCCTCGGCGGCGGCGAAGGCCAGCCCCTCGGGCGATCCGACGACCGCACCCAGCGCTTCGAACCTTTCGCCCGACGCCGAAACCTCCTCGGCCCACAGCGCCGCTTCGGCCAAGAACGTCGCGTCGAGGGCGACGAACGCGGCCAGCGCCTCGGCCGCTTGCGGGTAGAGCACCGCCGTCGCAGAGCGGCGCAGACCCTTCGCGTACTCTCCCAGCCACGCTGTCATATGCTCGACGACGAAGGACTGCTGCGCGCGCAACCCGGCCGCCAGCGCGCACACGTCGCCCGCGATCAGCTGCGCGAGCGAGAAACGCGCCTCGCGCGCCATGAACGCACATTCCAGCGACACGTGGTCGTCGGGTACGCGCTGCATCTTCCTCGGCTGCACGCCGCGCGCCCGATACGCGGCGCGCACGGCCAGAGTGTCCTCCTGGAACACGGTCGGCTCGCCCGTGCGGTACGGCGCCTCCCATGGAATCGCCGGCAACGCGCCGGGGCCCACCAGCACGCGCACGTGCTCGTCGCGCGCCGCCTCCAAGAGCGCGGCGCGCCCCTCCGCAGCGGCCACCTCGGACAGGAAGCGCCCGAAGCCGTGCATGGTCTCGTCGTCCTCCGCGTACTCGTCCACCGCGTCGGCCGTCGCCCCGCCTAGCAGGGCCTCGAGCACCGCCGCATCCGGAGCCGCGCCGAACAGCTTGTGGAACAGCGCGTACAGGCGCGCGCGAGCGAGCAGCAGGGCCTCGAGCGCGACGGACTCGCCCGCCGGGTCGGTCGGCGCGCTCACAGCACGACCTCGTTGAAGTCGCTGCGCTGCGCCTCGGGCGACGCGTGCAGCAGCAGGTTCGGCTGCGTGGTCGCCGCCGACGGCAGCACCGGCAGCTCGCTCACGGCGTCGCCGTGCTTCGCGCGCAGCTCGTCCACGTCGCCGAACTCGATGGCGCGCATGGGGCACGCGTCCACGCACACCGGGTTGCGGCCGTCCTCGCGCAGCGCCTTGCAGGCGTCGCATTTCACGATCATGTTCTCGTCCTCGTCGAACTGCGGCGCGCCGTAGGGGCACGTGATCATGCAATTGCGGCACACGACGCAGCAGTCGTCGACATGCTGCACCGTGCCGTCGTCGGACTTGAACATGGCGCCGGTGGGACACCCCGCCACGCAGGCCGGATCGTCGCAGTGGTTGCACGACACCGTCAGATGGAACATGCCCACCTCCGGGTACATCCCGCATTCGAAGCTTCCCACGCGCCGGGTGCGAGGGCCCGCCGCTTGCAGGTTGTGGCGGTCCTTGCACGCCACCTGGCAGGTTCGGCAGCCGATGCAGCGCTGCACGTCAACGTAGAATCCCAAGCTCATGGTTTAAGCCTCCTTGCCTTCGTACATGCCTTCGGCGACGTAGGCGGGCGTTCCCTCGGCGTCGATGCCGGCAGCCAGGAACGGGCCGCGGTCGCAGTCTTCCACCAGCGCCTCGCCGTCGTACTTCTCGATCTCGATGAGCAGGCTGTTGTACCCGTCCACCTGGGGGAAGTAGTTCGACTGCTGCCCGTCGGACAGCATCTGCTCGGATCCGCCGCGATCGACGATGCCCGCGGGGTCGCTCTCGTCGAACAGCGAGCGCACGCCGTGCGGGATGCCGACGGTGCCCGGCATCATCCCCTGCAGCGGCTGGGCGATGCGCAGCATGCGGCCGAAGTCGTTGTAGCACACCACCGTGTCGCCCGCCTCGATGCCGCGCTCCTCAGCATCCTGCGCGTTCATGAACACCGGGTTCCTGAACGCCTCCTGCGTCCACGTCATGTTGTCGTAGCAGGTGTGCGCGCGGCGCATGTAATGCGGCGTGTACGCCTGCAGAGGATAGGCGCCCTTCACCTTGGCGTCCCAGTCGGCGAACGTGTCCTGGTAGCCGCGATTGGGCACGAAGTAGTTCGCGTAGGGCTTGATGGGCTCGGAGTTGAGCCCCGTGCGGTTCACGTTGTCGGCTTTGAACTGGCAGTATATCTCCAGCTTGCCCGAGCGCGACGGGCGCGGCCACGCGGTGTCGGCCACGACTACCTCGCCGTTCTCACCGATGCGCAGCTTGTCGTCGCGGTAGCCGATGTAGTTGCGCCTGTCGTCGGGCGAACGGCGCACCACGTACGAGCCGTCGGCCATGAACTGGTCGAACGAGATCTTGCCCTGCTGTTCCGGGTAGTTCGCATGGTGCTTCCGGTTGTCATCGGCCGTCCAGGTGATCACCGGCTCCCAACGGGAGAGGTCTTCGGACAGCTCGCGCATCCCCAGGAAGTAGCCCAGCCACTGGTCGTAGTTGCTCTTGGGATAGGCGTCGTCCGCGTCGAAGCCCATGCGCTCGACGATGTCGCGGCAGATGCGCTTCTCCTCGCGCGCCTCGTACATCGGCTTCACCAACGGGCGCCAAGCCAGAAGCGCGTCCTTGCGCTGCTTCTGCCCGTTGCCGTCGCCGAAGGGGCTCGGCCAGCAGAGCTCGCCCCAGCTCTCGTCGTCGTTGCCCTCCCAGTGGGTGGCCACCGGCAGGATGATGTCGGCGAACGAGGCGGTCAGTGAGTACTTGATCTCCAGCGAGATGCAGGTGTCGGCGGCGCGCATCACCTCGATGGCGGTGGGCAGGTTGCCGCGCGTCTGCATGAAGTTGCTGCACGTGGCGAACATGAGGCGCGGGTTCACCGGCATCTCGCGCGCCGCATGGTAGGTGGGCGTGTTCGCGCGCAGCTTGGTCGGATCGTCGCCCGACCCCAGGTCGTAGGGGCCCTCGGACGTGGACAAGTACTTCCCCTCGGCCAGCGAGCTCCACCACGAGTTGCCTTCGATGCAGCGGTTCGGACCGGTAGCGCCCGGCGAGCCTACCAAGTTGTCGATGTAGGCGTACTCGCCGCCCGCGTGCTGGATGAGGCGGTAGCCCGAGTCGCCGGCGTCCCACGTGTAGATGGCGGCCGAGCCGTGGCCCGACTTGCCGTAATGGCCGCCCAGCGCCGACACGGTCATGAACGCCTGCGGCAGGTTCTCGGCGCCCAGGTAGCGGGAGGCCGCGTAGCTGTGGAAGAAGATCACCTTGTTGTCCTTGGCGGCGAGCTCCGCGTACCACGTGATGTCCTCGACCGGCGTGCCGCAGATCTCGCTCGCCCACTCCGGGGTTTTCGGCGTGCCGTCGTAGGCGCCCAGGATGTAGTCGCGGTAGTTCTCGTCGGTCGTCGCATCCTCGGGCATGGTCTCGGGCGTGAAGCCCACCGTGCGCTCGTTCACGAAGTCCCAATCGATGATGTCGCCGCGCTCCCCGTCCAGACGGATCATCTCGTAGATCACGGCCAGCAAGAACGCCGTGTCGGTGCCCGGCCGCACGCGGATCCAGCGCGCGCCCAGCTGCGCGGCGGTCACGTTGTAGCTGGGGCCCACGTACACGAACCCGGTGCCGGACTCCTTTGCGTTGTTCAGCCAGTACATGCTGGAGTGCTGAGCCCAGGCGGGATTGCAGCCGTACAACACGATGGTGTCGGCGTTCGGCAGGTCGTACTTGTCGGGGCCCATCATGATATCGGGGTGGTCGCCCCAGGAGTACAGGCCCAGCGCCTCGGTCTGGAATGCCCAGCAGCCGAACGACTCGGTCTCGGTGTCGTATACCGCGCCGCCGATGACGGGGAACATGGCCGAGCCGGGCGCCCAGCGCCAGCCGTTGCAGATGACGGCGTCCTGGCCGTATTCGGCGTAGACGCGCTTGAGTTCGCCTACCACCAAATCGAGCGCCTCGTCCCAGCCGATGCGCTCCCACTCGTCCTTGCCGCGCAGCTCGCCGTGGGCGTTTTCGCCGCCGCCCGGCTGCCAGCTCTTGCGCTTCATGGGGTACTTGATGCGGTCGGCGTTGTACACCTGCTGGCGCAGGGACCGCCCACGCAGGCAGCCGCGCTGCTGCGGGCAGTCGAAGCTGTCCTCGCGGGCGTCGTCGGTCTTCTGGCGGACGACCACGCCGTCCACCACGTAGCCCATGTTCAGGCACATCTGGTTGCAGTTCTGGTGGCAGTGAATGGGCATCCACTCGCCCGCATCAGCTAGGATACTGGTATCGGACGCCACGACGTGCGCGCCGTCCGATCCGGCATCCTGCGCGGTGCCCGTCGAGCAGCCGGACAGCCCGAACGCCGCCGTCGCCGCTGCGGCCGCCGCCGTCCCCTTCAGGAAATCACGTCGCTTCAGGCTTTTGTCGAGCAGGGACATATGCTCCCCTTTCTCCTTGAGTTGCACGGTTTTTCTCTGCTGCCGATACTAAAACCGGCGAGGCGCTATGAAAAATGCCTATAATGAATTGTTCTTCATACCGGTTTTGTATAGCTTTGTTGAACGAGCGACAGGAGGGCGTCGTGGAACTGAGGACCTTGGAGTACTTCCTGGCCGTCGCGCGCGAGGGCAACATCTCGAACGCGGCGAAAGCCCTGCACATCACCCAGCCGACGCTCTCGCGCCAGCTGTCGTCGCTCGAGAAGGAGTTCGGGCGCGAGCTGTACACGCGCGGCCCCAAGGGCATCGAGCTGACCGATCAAGGATCCATCCTGTGCCGCTACGCGGAGTCCATCGTGGAGCTGGCGCGCAAGGCCGAGGAGGACATGCTGCCCTCCGAGCGATCGATCGGCGGCACCGTCCACATCGGAGCGGGCGAATCCCAGGCGATGACGCTCATCGCGCAGGCCATGGACGAGGTGCGGCGCACCTACCCCGCCGTCGATTTCGCCATCCACAGCGGCACCACCGCGGAGCTGAAAGACGGGCTGGTGCGCGGGTTCTACGACGTGATGCTGGAATGCGAGATGCGCGAGCATGCCAAGATGAACGCCATGCGCCTGCCGGTGACCGACGTATGGGGCGCGCTTGCGCTGCGCGACAGCGCCGTGGGGCGGCTCGAAGGCATCGCGCCCTCCGACCTGGCAGGACAAGGCATCATCGCCTCGCGCCAGGCGCTTGCGGGAACGCTGCGCGACTGGGCGGGCGACGCGCTGGATCGGATGGACGTGGTCGCCACGTTCAACCTGCCTCTGAACGGCCGCTACCTCGTGCGCCAGGGCATGGGCTGCATGCTCACCTACGAGGGCCTGTTCGACGCGAGCGAGAGCAGCGACCTTCGCTTCGTTCCCTTCGCCCCGCGCTTCGAGGCTCACCAGGGCCTCGTCTGGCGGTCCTCCATGCCCAACAAGCAGACGCAGGCCTTCCTCGACGCCATGGAACGTGTATGCGCGAGGCATGCGGAAGACGACGCAGGCATCTCGTAGACCGTACGCAACTGTATCGGCGTTTCCCGAAGCCCGGCAGCGGCCTGCGAGGACGCGGCGAAAGCTTCTTCTCTCCCACCCCCTCCTCGCGTCGCCATGAAACCTCCATTTGACTTGGAGCCTGCTCCAAGGGGCACACTGGAACGCGACAAGACGATCGACGCATCGCATACGACGAGAGGAAACCCCATGGGAAAGAACGTCCTGGTGGTATCGGCCAGCCTGCGCCCGACCAGCAACTCGCACGCCCTCGCGCTCGCGTTCGCCGAAGGGGCGCGCGAGGCGGGCCACGACGTGGAAACGGTCAGCCTGCGCGGCAAGCGCATCGAGTTTTGCCGCGGGTGTTTGGCTTGCCAAGCCGGCGCCGCATGCCCGCTGAAAGACGATGCGGCCGCCATCGTGGAGCGCATCGTCGCGGCCGACGCCATCGCGTTCGCCACGCCCATCTACTTCTTCGAGATGGCCGGTCAGATGAAGACCCTGCTCGACCGCAGCAACCCGGCCTATGCCGCCGATCCTGCGTTTCGCGACGTGTACCTGTTGGCCACGGCGGCCGACGAGGACGCCCATGCGTTCGACGGGGCGACGAAGGGACTGCAAGGCTGGGTCGACTGCTTCGAGCAGGCACGCCTCGTGGGCGTGGTGACCGCCACGGGAGTCGATGCGCCGGGCGCCATCGAGAAGCGCCTGCACGAAGTCAACCGCGCACGCCTCATGGGATGCGGGGTTTAGACGGCGCACGGCCGCCGGCCAACTCAAGGGCTGCTTGAGGTTCTTCATGCCTCCCAAGCATGGTGAACCTTTCAATATAAGCATTGGCTATCGGTTGAGCAGCGCGGTATGTTGACAGCAGGATGAACGGACTTCCCCACGACCTGCTAGGAGGCGTGCTATGCAAATCGCCGAAGTCGCGAAACGCTACGGAATCTCGGTCGACACCATTCGCTACTACGAGCGCATCGGGCTCGTCCCCCACGTCACCCGGCTGCCCAACGGCATCCGCGACTTCGCCGAGTACGACTGCGGCTGGGTGGAGTTCATCCGCTGCATGCGCGAGTCCGGCGTGCAGATCGAGGCGCTCGTCGAGTACGTGGCGCTGTTCCAGGAAGGCGAGCACACCGCCGCCGCCCGCCTTGAGATTCTGGAAGAGCAGCGCGCGAAACTGGTCGCGAAGCTCGAGGAGATGCAGGCCACCGCGAAGCGTCTCGACGCCAAGATCGCCAGCTACCGGCCGGGCGGCGAATGCTCGGACGGCGGCGACGAATGGCTGCGCAAGGAATAGCCTCCTCTTTTCCTCACACCCTCCTCCCAACGCGAAAGGAGCGCCCCTTCCCGGCGCTCCTTTCAACGCGTCAGGGAAGGCAGTGGATACGACGCGCTGCGACCCTTCCCCGCGTGTTGTATCCCCGTCCCCTTGACGCCTCTCGCACGCTTCCAGACCGTCACGGCATTTATATATGATTAAAACCATCATGGACAAAAAGGGCTAGTATTCTGCAGTTTTTGTAGAGTTTTGCCGACTTCAAAAGGTCTTGGTTACAAAAACGCCTGGTAGAGAGTGCATCCGCATGTACACGACTCAATAAAAATGCAGATTCGGGCATGTTTTTGTCCATGACTATATTACTCATATAATGATATGGGAGGACGAGGAGAAAGAAGGGCGGCCCGCGATCGACTAACGCTTGACGAACCTTTTTCAAGTCGGCCTCTCTTGCGTCAAGGCCAGAAAGCACCCGCATGCCAAAGGTTCCGCAGCGGCCTCAGCTTCCCCATGCTTTTCAGGCATGAAGATGCTTTCATTATAAGCATTGGCTATTCGCCTATCTCGGCGGTACGGTAGAGGAGGAAAACAAGCACTGTTCGCACTACCTTTGCTGGAGGCTGCCATGGACACCGAAAACCGCACAAGCCGCAAGCGCAACGCGTTCGCAACCGCGTTGCTGACGACCCTCGCGTTCGCGCTCGGGTTCGCCGAGTTCGTGCTGATAGGCATCACGCCCGACGTGGCCGAAGGGCTGGGCGAGCCGCTCACGCTCATCGGCGATCTCGTGGGCTACTACGCGCTGGCCTGCGCCGTCGCCACGCCCATCGTAGCGCTCGCCACGGCGCGCGCCGACCGCTTCAAGGTGATGGCGGCGCTGCTGGTGGTGTTCAACGCCGGAAACCTGCTCACCCTGTTCGCCGACGGCTATGCGCTGCTGCTCGTCTCGCGCGTGCTGCCCGCCGTCACGTCCGGCACGCTTCTGGCCCTCGCGCTCACCTACGTGCCAGACATCGTCGAGCCGAAGCGCGTGGCCGCCGTGCTGGGGCTCGTGCTGGCGGGCTTCTCGGTGTCGAGCGTCGTCGGCGTGCCCATCGGAGCGGCGCTGGCCGACCTGTTCGACTGGAAGGCCGCCTACGCGTGCGTGTTCGCGCTGGGCTTGGCGGTGAGCGCCGTCCTGCTGCCGACGCTCCCCCGCACCCCCGCGCACGCGGAAGGCGCAGCTCCCACCCTCCGCTCGCAGCTGCGCCTGCTCGCCGACGGCCGTGTGCTGACCAACATCGCCATGATCCTCGCCGGCGCGGCGTCCACCTACGTGTTCTACACCTACCTCGCCCCCATCCTCGCCGACGTCGTCGGACTCGATGCCGCGGGATCGAGCTTCGTGCTGTTGCTGTTCGGCGCGGCATGCGTGGGATCGAACCTGCTGTCGGGCTGGATTGCCGGACGCTTCGGGCTGCGCGCGCTGCCCGTCGCCTTCGCCGCGCACGCGGCGCTTTTGGCCCTGCTGGCCGTAAGCCTGCCCGCGGGCGTCGTCAGCATCGCGAACATCCTCGCGGTGGGACTGCTCATGTACGTGATGAACTCCACCGTGCAGATGCTGTTCCAGAACGTCGCGCGCGCCGACTACCCCAGCGCGCTCACGTTCTCGGCGTCGCTGCATCCCATGTCGTTCAACGCGGGCATCGCGCTGGGCTCGTTCGCGGGCGGGCTCGTGGTGAACGCGGGCGGGCTTCTGGCCACCGGCCCTGCGGGCGCGCTGTTCGCCCTGGCCGCCGCCGCGTTGGCGCTGGCGCTCGTGCGCATGACCGCGCGTCGCAGCGTCGAAAGCGCCGCCGAGGCCGCTCGCACTGCGGCAACCGCCCGCGAGCCGAGGTAGCCAGGGCCCTTTCCCGCCGGCAAACGCTGCGAAAAGGTTCCCTGTTGCACGATGCTCCATCCCGCTCGATGCCTGCGGACAACACGGCGAAGGTCTGCTCATGCACGCTTTTGTCAACCAAAACGGCCTCAAATGCCAAGAAATGGTTGACAAAAGCGTGCAATTAGCGAGGAAGATCCGTATCCCCTCGAAACAGGCTAGCCCGGACGCACTCCCCCCCTGCCCGTCGCGTCGGCAACGCCTCAGGTTGCGGGGTATTCGCGCGGAACCTCCCGCAAACGCGCATGATAGGCTATCATAGACGCAGGTGATCGGCGCGCACCCACATCCGCGCCGCACGCGATGCGAGCCGCCGGCGCGGCGCGTCGCGCGAATCCCGCAATGATGCTTGGAGATACGCTTTGAGTTCGACGTTTCAAGACCTCGGCCTGTCCGAGACGACCCTGTCCGCCGTCGAGCGGATGGGTTTCACCGCCCCCACCCCCGTGCAGGAGCAAGCGATCCCGTTGGTCCTCGAAGGTCGCGATGTCGTGGCCGCCGCGACCACCGGCACCGGCAAGACGGCCGCGTTCGCGCTGCCCCTGTTCGAGCGCATCGGCCGCGCCAAGCGCCCGGGATCGCCGCGGGCGCTCGTCGTGAGCCCCACGCGCGAGCTGGCCCAGCAAATCGACGCCGCTTGCACGCAGCTGGCGAAAGCGTCGAACCGCCGCATGCTCACCGTGATGGGCGGCACGAAGTACAAGGGGCAGATCGCGAAGCTCGACCGAGGAATCGACGTCCTCGTGGCCACGCCCGGCAGGCTGTACGACCTCATGGAACGCGGCGTCGTCAAGCTGCGCGACGTGGAGGTGCTCGTGCTGGACGAGGCCGACCGCATGCTGGACATGGGTTTCTGGCCCACCATGAAGAAGGTCGTGGCCGCCACGCCCTCTTCGCGCCAGACGCTGCTGTTCTCGGCGACGCTCGACCGCAAGGTCATGCAGAGCGTGTCCTCCATCTTAAAGGATCCCGCGTTCGTCGAGGTGTCCCACAAAGGCGAGACCGCCGACACCATCGACCAGTTCATGATCCCCGTCGGCCCGATGAAGAAGCCCGCGCTGCTGCGCCTCGTGCTCCAGCAGCGCGGCAGCAAGCGCGTCATCGTGTTCACCGACACGAAGACGCGCGCCGAGATATGCACCGGCCAGCTGAAGCGTGCAGGCTTCCGCGCGGACTCCATCCATTCCGATAAGACGCAGGTGCAGCGCAAGCGGGCGCTCGAGGGCTTCAGCAAAGGTGCCATCGACGTCCTCGTTGCCACCGACGTGCTGGCCCGCGGAATCGACGTGTCGAACATCGAGTACGTGGTGAATTACGATCTGCCCGAGAGCCCCGAGGACTACGTGCACCGCATCGGCCGCACAGGCCGCGCCGGCGAGACCGGCTACGCCATCTCGTTCGTCAGCCCCGAGGCGAAGGCGCAGCTGCTCGATATCGAGAAGCTGCTGGGCGAGCGCATCCCCACGCTGGACATCGACGGCTACGACGCGACGGAGGCGGAGAAGGCGCTCGCAAGCCAGTTCGTACCCAAGGCGACGGTGGGCAGCGCGGCGTTCTCGCGCTCCCTGCGCCGCAACGGCGCAAGCGGCTTCGGCCGCAGGCGCTAGCAGCTTATCAGAACTCCACCAGCTCGTATTCCATGTCGACGGGTTTGTAGGCGCTCACGAACTCCTCGGGCGTGAGCGCGGGCACCGGCGATTTCGCGAAATCGCGTTTGTTGCGCGTGACTATCACGTCGACGTCGTTGCGCTTCGCCGAACAGGCGATCAGATCGTCTTCGTAATCGCCTTGGAGTGTTTCGTGCGCACGAAGGCAATCGGACTCCGTCACGTCGAGAATGTCGACCAAGCTGGCCAAGTTCCCGAAAACCTCGTGCGCCTTTTTCCGAGACATGAGCTTCCGCGCGGACAAAAGGTACACGATGCTGGGGGTCATGCTCGCCGTAATGCACAATTCGAATTCGCGCACGATGGCCACGTCCATCGCCTCGAACGAGTAAGCGAAATCCTCGGTCTTGCCCCAGACGTCGATGATGACGTTGACGTCGAACAGCACCTTCATGTGCGAACGCCTGGACGGGTCTTCCATTCAAGATGCTCGCGCCACTCGTCCCGAGCTTCGGTGCAAGGCGATGGCGACAGGACTCCTGCCATGTCGCGCAAAGTCGATCGTTTCCGCTCCACTGCCGAGCGACGGGCATCCTCGTTCGCCGGCTTGATGAATTCGGGGAGCCGCTGCTCCTTCTCCATGTACTCGTACAGGCCGCGAACCGCATCGGAAACGGACACACCTTCGCGCCTGAGCACCTGGGCACCGCGATCCTTCAGATCCTCTGGCAGGCGCACGTTCAAAGTCGCCGTAGCCGCCATAGCCTCACCGCCTTCCTTCGCTCCGTTCCCCTTCATGCTAACAGGTTGCATTACGTAATGCAATCACTATATGCCGCAGGACGATCGGAAAGCCAGCAGCCGCTTTTCTACACCATGTTCGCGAGGCGCTTGGCGTGCCAGGCGTCGAAGATGCCGAACAGCACGTGGAACAGGCCCGTCACGCCAATGGCGAGGACGGTGAACAGCACAGTCATGCCGAAGGTGAACGGCTCGATGCCGAACAGGCCGTGCAGCACCGTGGCCCCGAGCACCGTGCCGCCCACCACCACGGCCAGCAGCGCCGCGCGGATGGGCGTGAACGGGATGGACAGGCGAACGATCAGAAGCGCGCCGATCCAGGCCGTCAGCAGCACGCACAGCGTGGACACGTGCTCGTAATCGAGGTGCAGCACGTTGTAGCCCACCGTGTTCACAATGAGGATGGTGAGCACCGCGCAGGTGGCGCCGGGGATGGACTTCACGATGACGTTCTCCAGGAAGCGCCCCTTGATGCGGTCCTTGTTGGGCTCGAGCGCCAGCACGAACGACGGCAGCCCGATGGTGAACGCGCTGATCAGCGTCATCTGGATAGGTTGGAACGGATACTGCCATGGCAGCAGGATGAACAGCACGGCCAGCGTCATGGACAGCAGCGTCTTCACGAGGAACAGCGACGCCGAGCGCTGCAGGTTGTTGATGGAGCGCCGCCCCTCGGCCACCACCTTCGGCATGGCAGCGAAGTCGTTGTCCACGAGCACGAGCTGCGCCACGTTGCGCGCCGCGTCCGAACCGGCCGCCATGGCCACGCTGCAATCGGCTTGCTTGAGCGCCAGCGTGTCGTTCACGCCGTCGCCCGTCATGGCCACGATGTGACCCTTCTCCTGGAGGGCCACGACGAACGCCTTCTTCTGCTCGGGCTTCACGCGGCCGAACACGCTGTAGCGCTCGATGGCCTCGGCGATGGCCGCGTCGTCGGCCAGCGTGGTCGCGTCCACGTACGCCTCGGCCCTTGGCACGCCCACCTGAGACGCGATGCCCGACACCGTGCGCGGATCGTCTCCCGAGATCACCTTGAGGTCGACGCCCTGCTCCTTGAAGTAGCCGATGGTCTGCGCGGCCGTCGCGCGGATCTGGTCGTGGATGGCCACGAATCCCAGCGGTTCGGGCCTCCCCGCCAGGTCGCCGTCCTCGGTGAAGCCCTCCACGCGCGCCAGCAACAGCACGCGTGCGTCGGCGGCCAGCCGTTCCTGCTGCTCGGCCACTTCGGCGAACGCATCGCCCAGAATGAACTGGCCGGCGCCCATGACGTAGCTCTCCCCGTTCGCAAACGTGGCGCCCGACCACTTCTTGTCGGACGAGAACGGGACGGTTCGGACGGGCTGCAGCGAGCCGACGCCGCTTTGCGCATAGTGCTCGACGATGGCAAGCGCCGTGTCGTTCGGATCATCGTCCGCACGGGCGATGGAGGCGAACGCCGCGTCCACCGCGTCCTGCCCGACGCCCTTCACCGGACACACTGCCTCCACCTCCATCTTGCCTGTGGTGATGGTGCCCGTCTTGTCGAGGCACAGCGTGTCCACGCGTGCCAGCGTCTCGATGCAGTACAGCTGCTGCACGAGCACCTTCGACTTCGCCAAACGCACCACGGCTACGGCCAGCACCGTGGACGTGAGCAGGATGAGCCCCTCGGGGATCATGCCCACGAGCGCCGACACCGTGGATAGGATGGCGCCGTTGGTCTCGACGCCGCCGAGGAAGTGCTGGCGCGCGAACAGCAACGCGCCCAGCGGGAAGATGACGAAGCTGACGAACCGGATGATGCGGTTCAGGCTGTTCATGATCTCGGAGTTCACGGCCTTGTGCTGCTTGGCCTCGGCGCTGATCTTCGCCGCGTAGTTCTCAGCGCCCACGTGCACCACGCGCGCCAGGACGATGCCCGCGTTCACGAACGAGCCGCTCATCAGCTCGTCGCCCGGGCGCTTCTTCACCAGCTTGCTCTCGCCGGTGAGCAGGCTCTCGTTCACGTCGCACGTGCCCGATACCACCTCGGCGTCGGCGGGGATCTGGTCGCCACGCCCCAGTTCGATGACGTCGTCGCGCACCAACTGGTCGAGCGGCAGCTCCGTCCGCGCGCCGTCGCGCAGCACGGTGGCTTTCGAGCTGGCCACGATGGACAGACGGTCAGTGGTGCGCTTCGAGCGAATCTCCTGCACGATGCCGATAGCCGTGTTGCACACGATGACCACCATGAACAGCATGTTCTTGTACGAACCGGTGACCAGCACGAACACGGCCAGGATCACATTGATGGCGTTGAACAGCGTGAGCGTGTTCTCGCGCACGATCTGGCGAACGGAGCGCGTGTGCACGCCGGCATCCACGTTCACCTCGCCGCGGGCAACCCGCTCCTCTACCTCTGCCGCGCTCAGCCCGCGCGGTTGCACCTGTTCGTCCATGCTTCGAAACTCCTCACGTTGCGCGGGCGCCCGGCGCCGCGCGATTCGCTAGTCTTTGACGTTTACGCCCAGTCGGCGCGCGATGCCGGCAGCCTGGAACAGGTCCATCGAGCAGCCGCGCAGCTCCTCCATCGTATCCGACAGCACGATATCGGCCAATCGACACGAGGATAAATCCACACCGTTCAAGCTCGCACGGAAGAAGCTAGTGCCCGCGAAGCGCACGTCGTCGAATTCGACGCGGCGCTGTCGCAGCTCGGCCAAGTCAGCGCCGGAAAAGTCGGTGGATCTCACGCTCACGTCTTCCAGCTTCCCCTTCGCGACGGACGCGTAGGCGAACGAGGAATCGCGCACCTCCACGCGCGACAGCACCGCCTCCAGCAGGTCGGCGCCCGTGAACTTGCACGACGAGAACGTGCAGCGCGTGAAATTCGCCTGGGAGAACGTGGAATTTGAGAAATCGCAGTTCGAGAACGCCACGTCGGACGCCATGACCCGGTCGAAATCGCAGCCGACGAACGAGCACCCTTCCACGCGGGACTCGGTCAGCTCGACGAGGGAGAAGTCGGCCCCCTCGGCCGCGTCCCCGCGCACGAGAACATGGGACACGCGCAGGTCGCCGCCGTTGTCGCGCTCGATCCAGCCGGCGAGGTCGTCCACCTCCGTCAGCTCGCCCGGAATGTCGGGACGGGCCGGACGAGGCGGCCGGGTATCGGCGGATCGGCGTGCGGACTCGGTCATGCGGGGTTCCTTTCTTCGCACGACCAGTATACCGAAGCGCCCGTGAGCTCGCCTCCGCGTCTGCGAGCCTCCACCGTTTATCGAATCAACGCCGCCACGACGGCCATCGCCGCGGCGAACAGGCCCACCGCGGCCAGCGGAACAGCCCCCGCCACGTAGGCACGCCGCGGTTTTAAGCGGTAGTACAGCAGGTAGCACGCGAGGCTGGTCAGCAGCACGGCCACCGCAAGCGCTCCCAGCGCGATGGCGGATGCCGTCGCGATCGCGCGCCTCCTCTTCGCCGGCTCAGACCAGGCGCATGTGCAGCAACGGGAACGGACGGCCGGCGTCGTCGACGGGCGAGCGGCCCGCCACGACGAACCCTTCGTGCTCGTAGAACCCGACGGCCTGGGGGTTCTGCTCGTTCACGTCGAGCGTGCGCACGCGCGCATGCTCCACGGCATGCGCCAACAGCGCGCGCCCGACACCGCGCCCACGCGCCTCCGGCGCGACGAACAGCATCTCCAGCTTGCCGTCCTGCGACCCCGCGAACCCGCACGGCGCACCGCCGTCGTACGCCACCGTCAACCGCTCAACGCCCGCGATGCCCGACTCCGCCTCGGGGCGCAGCCCCACGATATCGTCCTCGGCGAGGAAGTCGTGCGTGGCGCGCACCGAGCGCTCCCACACGTCCGCCAGTGCGGCCACCAGCTCGGACGAGCGCTCGCCCGGCGTTTCGATATGCATGCTCGCTCCTTTCCCAGCCCTCTGACGATTCCATTCTACGCGACCAGGGCGCGGCGGCGCCACCCGCTTCCAAGGTCGATGCGGCGAAAATCGCGATCGAGAGGTAAAAACGAGGCGGTCTGGTAATCCCACCATTTCGATTTTATTTTCTGATGAAACGTCCGACCTGGGCAAACGCGCGAAGGCGGAACTCGTCGACCGTTGAAGCGACGGTTCGGGCCCCGCCAGGATTACCAAACCGATCGATTTTTACCGCAGGAGACCGGATTTCGCCTCACCCGCCGCCGAAGTGGCCCGCTGAACCGGCGAACCCTCAGTCCGCACCCCAGGCGCACGCCCCGCCGTCGAGAAGCGGGTCGAGCGGCTCGTACACGATCTCCTCCACGAACCAGCGGGGCTCCTCGTGGAACAGGAACGTATGCGCATGGCCCACCAGCACGTCGTAGCGCACGCCCTCGCCGCCCACCTTGAGCGACGCGCACCGCCGCACGCCCAGCACGGCGCGCACGGGGAAGCGCCGTCCGTCATGCCAAATTACGGCGCGCGGCACGATGCGCCCATCTTCGAGGAACGTCGCTTCCACCTCCACATACCGCTTCCGCCGCGCCGCTATGCCCTGCACCATGCCCCCGCTCCCCTCTCCATCCTGCCGATCCGCGCTCTTCGCCCGACGCTTCGTCGGCGGCCGGCCCGATCGGGCGCAAATCGAGAGCCCTGACAGTCTCTCGACCGAAAACCGTCGCACGGCCTCCCCGCCGCCCGAGAAACGCCTGACGGGCGAAAACGAGTCGTCCGCTCGATGTCGACGAGCCCTTGAAAAACTGCCAGGGCTCCCCTTTTGCTCCCGCTTCGGCCCGTCGCGCGTCGAAGGAGCCGCAGGTCGTCATCCTGAGCGGAAGCCGCAGACCTCTTCGCTTGCCCAGGATGACGGGCAGGGCACGGCCTCCGCGCAGGAGGACGACCCGCCCCTCGCCCCCCCTTCAGTCGTAGAAGTAGCCCACGGGATGCACGACGTTCTCCTTCTTGATATCCAGCCCCAGCAGGCTCTCGTCCAGCAGCTCCGCGCCGCGCTGGATGCAGGTGTTGCCGAAGCGGCGGCGCAGGTCGTCGATCGTCTCGTCCAAGTCCTCCAACATGCGCCGGCGCGCGTCGAAGGCCAGCTCCAGCTGCTGCGGCGCATCGCACGGCTCGAGGTTCGAGGCGCGCACGTGCAACCCGCGCAAAGGGTGCTCGCCGTCCAGCGGCTCGTTGGCCGCGAGCAGCCCCCAGGCCGTGCGCGCCACGACGCCGGTCACGTTCGTGGCGCGGCGCAGCGTGGTCTGGCGCGAGTAGCTGGCCAGGTCGCGCGCGCTGCGCACGCCGATGGACACCGTGGACGCGCGGAAGCGCGCCTCGCGCAACCGCTGTGCCACGGACTCGGACAAGAGGTAGACGAGCGCCTTCGCGTCGGACGCGCTCACGATGTCGTGCGGCGCGGTCAGGCCGTTGCCGAAGCTCTTCACCGTGCGGTCCACCTCGTTTCTGGCCTGGTCGTAGGGCTTCACAGGCGTCGCATCCTCGCCCCGCGCGAACGCGCGCAGCACAAGCCCGATCTTGCCCAGGCGGCGGCGCAGCAGCTCGGGCGAGGCGCACGCCAGCTCGCCGATGCGGTCGATCCCCGACGAGTGCAGCTTGGCGCGCGTGGCGGCGCCGACGTACAGGAGCTCGCTCACCGGAGCTTCCCACACCCGGCATCGGTAGTTCTGCGGCGTGATGAACGTGATGGCGTCGGGTTTGCGGAAGTCGCTGCCGAACTTCGCGAATATCTTGTTCCACGACACGCCGACGGACACCGTGCAGCCCAGCTCGGCCTTGATGCGGCCGCTGATCTCGGCGGCCGTGCGCGCCGGGTCACCGCCCAGAAGCGGCAGCGAGCCGGTGAGGTCGAGCCACGCCTCGTCGAGGCCGAACGGCTCCACGAGGTCGGTGTACTGGTAGTAGATGCGCCGCGCCATGGCCGAGTACGCCTGGTACACCTCGTAGCGCGGCGGCACCACCACGAGCCCCGGGCACTTCGCGCGCGCCTCCCACAGCGCCTCGCCCGTCTTGACGCCCGCCGCTTTCGCCTGCGCGCTCTTCGCCAGCACGATGCCGTGGCGCAGCTCCTCGTGCCCGCCCACCACGAGCGGCACGCCCCGCAGCTCCGGCCGCTCGGCCTGCTCGACGCTCGCGTAGAACGCGTTCATGTCGGAATGGAAGATCACCCGGCGCTCGCCGGCGCCTTCGGGCGAGCCGATCATGCGCCCGCCGAACGTCTCGGGAACCCGCACCTCTCCTGTCGCCGCCATAGCTCCTCGCCGCCTTCCGCACCGCGTCTCGATCTCTTTGGAGAACGAATGTTCGCACACTGAAGCGCGGCGCACAAGCGAACAGACCATGGAGTTTCAGCGACGAGATATACCTATTGATCAGGTGATATATAAGCGTGCAGCCCTACGGTCGCACCGGAAAGGCGGCAGAACCGCAGGGTTGCACGGAAGCGACGAGCGCGCTTACGACAGGGCGATCGCCGGGCTGTCCTTCGTCACGATATGGGATTCCATCTCGCCGCCGAGGGCCGCCTGGGTGCGGGCCGCAAGATCGTCGAGGGCCGCTGCGAGGTCGTCGTGGCGCGCCGGGTCGACGGATCCAGGATGAGGAACGCGTTCGTCGTGCTCTCGGTGAGCATGGTGCGCACGCCGTCGCGCCAGTTCCAGCAACGGCACACCGCGCCGGCGTCGTCGAGGTAGCACACCTCGCCCGGCAGCGTCTCGGAATCGGCCTCGTCGCCCAGCGCGCGGAACGCGTCGCCGCCCTGCGTCACCGTGAGGCGCAGGTCGCCGGCGAACGTGTCGATGTCCTCGCCGCCGCACGGCAGCGCGTACGTCAGCGACACGGTATTGTAGATGTCCACGAGCGGATTGATGGAGCCCACTTCTCGGCCGCCGCTCGCGCGCTTCAGAAGCGCCTCGATGGACGAGCGCGCGCCCTTCTTCGTCTTGAACTGCTGGAACGCCTCGCGCCACACCGCCACTGCGGGGTTCTTGCTGATGGTGGGATCGGGCACGTGGGCGAGCGCCGCTTTGTTCGCCTCGGCCAGCGCCGCCTTCACGTCCTCGCTCGACTCGTGCGCGTTGTCGATGCCCCGAGCCACCACGATGCCGATCTCCGCCTGGGGGAACAGCTCCCAAAACGCCGGTTCGATTGCAAACGATGCCATGATTCGCTCTCCTTCGTCTTCCCTGCTCCTTCTAGTCCGCGTTTCATTGTACCCGACGACGTGCGAGGCATCGAGCATTTGAAAGGTCTCGCCGTACGTTAGAATGGCCTCATGGAAAAGAACACCTTGAGATACTCCGGTATCGTATTCTTGGCCGGAGCCAGCTACGGCGCCCAAGCGACCACGGTGAAGATAACGTACGCCGCAGGCTTCACCTGGACCCAGGTGGTAGCGAGCCAGGCATTGTTCGCAGCGCTTTTGTTCGCAGTCGCGCTGCTCGTGCAGCGAGCGCGCGGCAAGCGTCTGGTCCCGCTTTCCCTCAAACAGACGATAGCTCTTTTGGCTCTGGGACTGAACACGTGCATCGGCACCGTGCTGTACAACTACGCGCTCACCCTGCTGCCTGTTTCGGTAGCCATCACGCTGCTTTTCCAGTTCACCTGGATGGGCATCGTCGTCCAGCTGGTGGTCATGCGCAGACGCCCGCGTGCGGCCGAGGCGGCAGCGGCGGCTGTTATCCTGGGCGGAACGCTCATGGCCAGCGGCATGTTCTCCGAATCGGTGGGCGCTCTTGACCCCGTCGGCATCGCATGCGGGCTGCTCTCGGCCGTCAGCTGCACCTTCTTCATGTTCTTCTCGAGCCGCGTCGGGCGCGGCATGCCGTCCGTTCAGCGCGGGCTCGTCGTGTGCCTGGGCGCGTGCGCGCTGGGCTTCGCGCTGTGCCCCGACTACTTCGCAAGCGGCGTTCTGCAGGACGGCATCTGGAAGTTCGGCCTCGTTCTGGGACTATGCGCGCTGTTCGTGCCGGTAGCGCTGTTCGGCATCGCCACGCCGCACCTGACACCGGGGCTGGCTGCCATCATGGCATCCTCCGAGCTTCCCTGCGGCATCGCCCTGTCGGCGCTCGTGCTGGGCGAGCCGGTTGAAGGGCTCCAGGTCGCCGGCGTCGTTGCCATCCTGGCCGGCATCGTGATCTCGCAGCTGCCCCACTTAGGGCGCAGGTCGGACATCGGCGAAGGGCGAGGCGCCGGGTGCCGCGCCCGGCGCCTCGCGGCGGCCGCGCGGCGCGTTGGGCGAGAAGCGCCCCGCCGCTGATCGCGCTCGACGACCTCGGCGCGCGCGAACGGCTCGGAGGG
>OLRL01000673.1_pt1 | contig 19523 bp, 16 predicted proteins | sample 1643201 | NCBI WGS metagenome assembly OLRL01 (sample SAMEA3136649, study PRJEB25190) | human gut metagenome | biome: human gut; feature: human-associated habitat; material: faeces | place: Austria | collected 2013
TTCCAATGGAGCTATTTTTTAGCTCCAATTTTTTCATAGGCTACTTTACACTACCCATATTGAATATATCATTTATTTTTTTACTAATTTTATTTCTATTGCTTCAATATTCAAAGCTTTTCCTGTTGTTCCCGCAACTTCTCCATTTTTTACCCAGTTTTGCCAACCGATATTTTTCACATGTACTCTATAATTAACATCATAATGTTTTGCCATATTTCCTGTCAATTTGATTTTGATTGCTTCTACACTTAACGCCTTTCCTGTCGTTCCGGCCAATGCACCTTCATTCACCCAGTTTTGCCAACCAATGTTCTTTACATGCGTACAATATTGAATAGAACCACTATATAATTTGTTCTTCAAAGATATTTTGATTCCTTCTATTGGTAATGCTTTTCCTATTGTTCCACTTGTCTTTCCGTTCATCACACTACTCTGCCAACCAATATTTCTCACATGGCTGCTGTAACTAATATCGGATCTCTTCTCGATAAATGCATTTTCCGTGTTTCCTGGCACAAAACTTCCTTTTGTTACTAAGACAATTTGTATTGCTTCCAAATGTTTTGCATATCCTTGTGTTCCAGCCGCCGCTCCGTTTTTGGCCCAGCCCAACCAGCCATAGTCTTGTGCATGTACACGATAATAAATATCATATTTAGAACTTGCATTTCCTGTTAATTCTATCTTAATTGCTTCTAATCTTTTTGGTTCAGATATAGCATTTGACTCTTTACCATCAGCAACATAAGATTGCCATCCCACATTTGGAATATGGGTGCTGTATCTGATACCCAACCCCGACACTCCACTTGTCTGTATTTTTATTCCTGTCAATGGAGAATTCATGCCAATCGTACCACTCTGTTTACCATTTTTAGTGATTCCGGTCCATCCTAATTTTGACGAATTAGTGCTATACTGAATACTATCTTTCAATGATGATGGTACTGATATATTTTTTTCTTTTTTTAAGAGAACAATCTGTATTGCTTCTATATACTTTGCCTTCCCTGTTGTTCCTCCCACTTCACCATTAGACACAAATTGCGTCCAACCTATATCTTTCACATGCACTCTATAATGAATATCGTATTGATTTGCAGAACTTCCTGTAAGTTCTATTTTAATCGCTTCCATTGATTTGGCCTTTCCTGTTGTTCCAGCGATTTTTCCTCCATCTACCCAAGACTGCCATCCAATATTCGAAACATGAGCGCTATATCTCACTCCCAGATCACTGATCCCCTTCACATCTATTTTAATCGCTTCCATTGGATACGCAAGTCCTGTCATTCCACTTTGCACACCATTTTGAACATTACTCTCCCATCCAATATTTGCAATATGTGAACTATACGTAATAACATTTTTTACTGAAGTTGGCACTGATACTGCCGGTACTTTGGGATTTGGCTTTTTATCGGGCTTTTCAGGAAGCTCCGGTTCTGTCTGTGAGCCATTTCCATTGCTTACAATCTTCACATAATCTGCACTAATATATGCATACATATTTTTAAAATCATAAAGTCCACTACTTGTGTTAATAGCCGTCCTTCCACTATTCAGCACTCCATCGCTTTGAATTTTATAAAATTTATTAACCGATGTTTTATCTAAAACAATATATGCACAGTTTGCTTGTTTCGGTGTCTTAAATAATACTGTAGACGATGTACTACTATCTTTTCGAATATTCACCGTATTATTTGGCGCTATTGGATCTTTAATTCCAAGTGTATACTTATTGAAATCTTTATTTCCATTTCCTTTGTCTAAATTCCATGCCATTGAAGCTGCTTTTTCTCCCCAGTATGGATCCGATGCGTATTTTACATTCATCCCACTTCCTTTATTACCAAGGAAAGCTCCATAATACTTCCAATTTTTAGGATTCAAATATTCCTTTGACATCCACTTCTCCGCAAATTCAGTAATACACTGTTCAACACTTGCAAAGTAATTTGCGCTTTGCCCCGGAGAAGAATCCACAGCATTTAATCCAAATAAATTATTCTTTGTCTTTGCTATATTACTAGACCCCCAACCACTTTCATTAGCTGCAATTCCCACCATCAATAACGCATTCACACCATATAAATTTTGATTTTCTGTAAATTCCATTCCTGTATCCTTCATCTTAGAAGTCGATGCTACTTTTTTATTAATAATGGTATTTAATACACTTCCTGAATAATTTGATTGGCTTCTCAATGGTAAATATTGAAAATAATTATAATGCGGATTATTCGCATTTACTGCATGGGTTCTGACATTCTTGTTGTAGTCATCCAACATTTCTTCAAAATTACTTTCTGTATAGAAGTAATGCCCATCATAACTATAATATTTTACTCCGGATTTTAAATAAGAAGGCGCCGGCCCATTATCCAAAGTGCTTCCATAACTTGTAGAATTTACATTTGTAGCAATGTAATGATACAAACGACCAGACGATATCGCATAATAACTTACTGACTTTGCGTTTTCTTTCGGAACAATTTGCACTTTACTTTCTGCTACTTCTCCTATCACACCACCTATCATGAATTTTACTGTTTCGCCATCCGTTCCAAGATAGGCAGCATCAGCTCCATAGGCTCCAGCAACATATCCAGCATTTCCGGTTCCTACTTCTTTATAATTCAACACACCTGTAGTTTGCCTCAGATTGACAATCTGCGGCGACAACGCACGATCATCTGCAAACGTTGAAGCAACAATCGTATCATCTTCTGACACATCTATAAAAGTTACATTTCCATCTTTATCTACTACATTTACATTATGCTCATCTAAGCTGGATTCTCCTTGGAACTCTGTAGTTGAACTGCTGACTTCTCGTTTTTCATCAACAATTTCTATTACATTTGCTGTATTCTCTTCACTTATTTCTGTTGTACTATTTTCTACTTCTTCTCCTATCTTTTCGCCTTCTGAACTTATATCCTCTTCTTTATCAACCGGTACTTCTTCAGAAGCAATTTCATTTGTAACTTCAGTCGCTCTTACTGCCAGACTCCCCAAATTGCCCACTATCATTCCTGTCGCGAGTAGTATAGCCAACACCTTTTTCTTCATATGTATACTCCACCTTTCCATCAAATCAAAAATATATATCAATCTTTTATGCTAATTTCTATTCTACCCCAATTCAGGTATATGTTGCAAACATTTTAATCAATTTCTTTTCTCTATTTCAAGAGCTTCATTGACCTTTGATATTAGCATGGTGTAAATTTTTTATTAGCACACTTCCAAACCATTCCAGTAATAGTTCTATCATACCAAACCAGATACACATTAAAAGAACCAAACATCTTTAATAGCATACGATATCTGGTTCTTAATCTGTCAATCCAAGCTTTCTGATAAAACATTTTCTTTTGTTATTAATTTTTTTCCACATTTTTCTTTAAATTTACGAAATTTCCCACTTTGAATCTTGTGCGTTCTGACTTTACTACATACAATCCGATAAAAAAAGTCGTATTCTTTTAATTCTTTTTTACATTTTTGTTCGCTAGATTCCAATTGTTCAATTGCCTCATCTATATTTCCACCTTTCAGCTCAATCAAATAAGCTTTTTTCGTACTATCATTGATAAGTAAAAAATCACAACACTTCATTTGTTTAAACACATCACCATCAAGCTTGTAATGTCTCAAATCGAATCTTCTATTGGGATTTATTGCACGATGTTCTCTTTGTGTTCCTTTATCTTTAGACACAACAATGGACTGATTTTTTTCACATATAGATTTCTCAGGAATAAGAATCATACTATCTTTCCTCCATTATATTCCCAATCCACAACTCCACCATTTTTTCATAGTCTTCATTTATCACATCAGAAGCTCCATCAATCACTTCATTTTGAATAGATTCAAATTCATTATCCAAACAAGATCGTATTTCTCCATTCTCTACATAATATGCAGACAAACTTTCAAATTCAATCCACTTGTATGAATCTATAATTTTTTCTAACATATTACGAGCAACCTTTGAAGATATTTTATTAGCGTAGAGTAAATTATTAATAGTTCCTAAAATATATGGACTATGAGTTGTCAAAAGTATCTTGTTTCCATTATTCTTTGCCAAAGAAATAAACTCAGTAATTAGTTTTTGGGCATTCGGAAATAAATGTGATTCTGGCTCTTCAACAATAAAATATGATTTTTTATTGTTGAGCAAATAGTAAAACACTACATTCAAAATCCAGATCGCCTCTTGTTGTCCAGAAGAGGCGAAATTAATTTTTACATACCTATCTTCTGTTACCTGTAACCTTTCTTCCCCCTCGACATTTCTGTATTCTCCATGCAAAACTTTTCTCATTAATTTTGCACATTGTTCTAGAGTTTGCTTATTGATCTTAATATCTGTCAATTCGATTTTTTCTTGAATCAATGATTCTACACTATTAGAAAACGACGGTTTTAATTGCATGATTCTTTCCAAATAATTTTGTGTACAATAATCCAAACTTCTCTTCTGATCGTCATTCATCACACTATACATAAACATTAGTTGCGAACTAAACAAAGTCATCATACTTCTTCCGGCAGGAATATAAATTACTTCTGTATCATCTCCGAAAAACTCATCTATCTCTTTTTTTATATTTTCATTATTGCCTGCATGCGTAAATACATCTACCTGTAATTCATCGTAAAAATTAAGAAATCTCACTAATTTTTTACTTAGTTCAATCCATATGTAGTTAGGCGCATTCAAATCATTTTTCAAATAAATTTTTATATGAATTAAATCTGTATAATAATATTCAATTGACATATCCTTATCCATACACCATGTTGTTCCAAAAGTTTGCAAAAAATTAGATCGAATCTCTTTTATCAAACGATTTTTAGTGGATAACGCTCTACCATCATTTCCGCCTAGAATCTGCTTATTAATTTGCATAAGCAAAAGTTTTCTAATATTTTTAAAGAAAAAAATGCTTTTGGCAATTGTACTTTTTCCGGATGCTTGTGGTCCTGTAAAAACCATAAAATCATTAATATATAAATCACAATGGTTTATAGGACCCAACTTGTCAATTATTATTCTTTCCATACTTCACCACCTCAAATACTTTTCTATGCATTTTACTCAAACAATTTTTCAGGATATACTCCTTGTTCTACCAACTCTCTTACAGACTCAACTACCGATTCTTTGTCTTCTTTATAAGTAACGCCAAACCATTTATCATGAGATTTTAATACCTTCAAATCTATTCTTCCTTCTTTCAATAGACCTCCCACAATTGTCGGAACTAAATATTCCGCTTTTGGATTTTCCGGCACTTTTTCTTCCAGGAATTTTTCAAATCCCCTTTCCAATATCGAGAAAAAGTCAGGATGGAGTCCCCACATATTCATAGACACTGGAACATTGACATCTATTGATTTCAAGCACTCTCCTTCACGAACAGCAGCCCCTCTTTCAGTCTTTTCGATATTGGATGTTTCTACGATGTCCACAAGATTCCCCTGTTCATCTACGGTACAGATTCCGCGTGTTACTCCTCCATTTTCACTCAAAGTATTTCCAAGAACAAATCCTACCATACAAGCTTGCACTTTTTCTGACTTTGGCTGCTCCTCTGTTAAATATGTATAAGCCTCTTGATATGCTTCTTTTCCATAATAATCATCTGCATTGATTACCAAAAATGGCTCGTCTACTACATCTTTACAGCAAAGAATTGCCTGTCCTGTTCCCCACGGCTTTGCTCTGTCGCTATACACTTCTTGGAATCGTTTTGGAATATCGTCTTTTTCTTGATAAGCATAGGCAACCTCTATCTCCTTTTCGATACGATTGCCAATAACTTCTTTAAAATCTTTTTCCAAATCTTTACGTATTACAAATACAACCTTATCAAATCCAGCCTCTTTTGCATCATAAATGGAATAATCCATAATAATCTCACCATTTGGACCTACCGGTTCCAATTGTTTGATCCCGCCTCCGAAGCGACTTCCGATTCCAGCAGCCATAATGACTAATGTTGCTTTTTTCATGAAAATTCTCTCCTTCAAATTTTAATCTTTCTTTTTAGTTTAACACAAATATTTACTAATTCCCACACATTTTCTTTACTTTGTGATAAACTATATCCGTATTTTTAGTAAGGGAGAACTATTATAGTGCATGATTTAAAACCACAAACTTTTCTAAAACCATTTTCTTTCCTTCCTATGATTTTCCTAATGTTTGTTATTTTCTCTTTTTCTTCGCAAACCGGAACTGAATCCGGAAGCCTTAGTCATACAATTAGTACACAGGTTGTAAAAACCAGTGAATTTATTTTTCAACAAGACTGGTCAGAAGATAAAATAGAAGCATATGCAAACTTTTTGGAATTTCCCATACGTAAATTGGCACATATGACAGAATACTGTATCTTTGCTCTTTCTGTCATTTTTCCGCTTTTCGTCTATGGATTACGTGGAAGAAAATTGTTTCTTTCAGCATTTCTTATCTGTATTACTTTTGCAGGAAGCGATGAATATCATCAATCTTTTGTCGCCGGAAGGGGGCCTTCCATAAAGGATGTATTCATAGACAGTCTTGGTTCATGTTTAGGAATCATTTTGGGAAATCTAATTACAAAAAGAGGAGCCTAAGCTCCTCTTTCCATATCTCTTAATCCTCTAACTCTTCTTCTACAAGTCGAACCATCGCTTCCATTGCATGTTCTTCACTATCACCTTCACAGATGATTTCAATTTCATCTCCTTGTTTGATACAAGCTGCCAAAACACTTAATACACTCTTGGCATTCCCTGTTGTATTATCATCTACTCGAAATCTGATACTGCAATCTTCAAATTCCGCAGCTCGCTTGCAGAACATACCCGCGGGTCTCAAATGGAGCCCTGTTGGATTTTTTATTTTTACTTTTCTTTTAATCATAGACTCCTCCTATTTTTGTTCTTCTAATTTGATTTGTACTTTTGGACTTTCCACGAGGCTACAGCCTTCCGGTAACGTTACCTCTACTGGTACAGTATAGGTTCCCGGCATTGTATATTTTTCCATATTTACATATACCGCTGGTATCTCTGTCAGTTTTTCCAAAGCTTCATCCGTTCCTGTAATGTGAAGTTCTATATTCTCCAATGTTGCAACACCAGGCTTTAAGTCTCCTGTCACTTTTTCTATAACGATATTATTGCTCGGTATTGTAAACACTTTTGTTCCATTTCGTTCTACCGCAACCGTTACAACAACTGTATTAGCTGTCGTATCTTCCAGTGTAATTCCTTCCGGAAGATATCCTAACAAATCAATATTCACTTCGCTTGTTGACGAAATTCCTTCCACTTCTAAGTCTTCTGCGGGAATTTCAATTTCTGTTATATCATTGATTTTTTCTTCTTCACCTGCCACTTTGACAACTTGTGGAACACAGCTTACTTTTCCAATCGAGTAACCTGTCGCTGGGCGAAGATCGTCCGCTTCAATTCGAATTGGAATTTCCTTTGTTTTTAAAATTTCAACATCTACTTTTAAGCCTTCGGCGCCTAAATTATTTTCAAAAAGAGCTGGATCTACTTCCTGGTCATCTCCGTCAAAAAGTTTCAACTCCGCCTGTACTGTTTGGCTTTCTGACAAACCGGATACCGATACTACCGCCACAACTTTTTTAACGCGGTTGATCTGTGACTCAGCTCCTCCCAGACGAATCACTTTCGGATCGGCAACCAATTTGCCGAGCGTATTTCCTCCTCTTGGCGTACCGTTTGTTTCTACACTGATTGTAAAATCTTTTTGTGCACTTGGTTCTATTTCGATCTGAATATTGCGAGGATTCGTATATGCTTCTACGTAATCTCCTTCAAATCCCTTTATGTCTACCTCCGTTTGAAGTGTTGCTTCACTCAAAGAATTACTAACACGATTTCTGATATCTGCGGTAACTCGAATATCATTCGACCGAATATCAGACAACACTTTTCTTCTGGCACGAACCGTAACCGACACAGTCTCATTTCCATCTAATATACTATAGGTGCTCGCCTTTGCAGTAAATATTTCTTCATGAAGTACTTGTACCGGGACATTACGAAACGTCTCCTCATCAACCGGATCGTCTACATTCACTACCATCATCCAAAGTACAATAGCAAAGAGAAGAGACATCACTTTCAGACCGATATTATTTAGAAATCTGTCTTTCATCTTCTTCCCTTCCTTTCCACCACTTTTTCAAACCTCTTTTCTTCGGCGCGGATTCTTTTTTGCGCAATTCATTCAACTTATCTGTTAATTGTCTTTCATTTAGGTGTCGTACAATTCTTCCTCCCTGCGCATAAGATACTGCTCCGGTTTCTTCTGATACAACAATAATCAACGCATCACTTACTTCGCTCATACCGACCGCCGCACGGTGACGAGTACCGAGAGCTTTGCTAAGTTCTCGATTATCTGATAATGGAAGATAGCAGGTAGCCGCTGCAATTCTATCTCCTCGTATAATAATCGCTCCATCATGAAGCGGTGTATTATGTTCAAAAATATTAATGAGAAGTTGACTGGACACAAGACTATCCAATTGGATTCCTGTTCTTTCATATTCTGTAAGTTGGATTACATCTTCTACTACAATCAATGCGCCAGTTTTTACTTTTGCCATTTCAAACGCTGCAGTAACAATGCCATCGATCGTCTCCTTACTGAAACGTTCTTTTTCTTTGGACTTATCAAATCCAACGACTGTCTTCAAATAATCCTTTTCTCCTAACTTCTCCAATGCTCTTCGAAGTTCTGGTTGAAACACAACAATCGCCGCAATCGCCAAGACACTGATAGAATTCCTTACAAGCCATAAAATGGTATTCATTCGGAATATTGCTGCAACGGAAATGAAAATAGCTAAAACAACAATACCGCGCAATAACATCCATGCTTTTGTATTTTTGATCCAAAGTGCAATCTCATATACAATGACCGCAATAATGATAATTTCCACAATATCTGTAAGTTTAATATCCGGTACGTCCGCAAAATACTGATTTACCATCTGCATGATCCATTCTTTCATTCCGTCACCTCCTATCATCCTTCTATCTCATCCTATTTCATCAATTCCTCTTCAATCAGCTTATCTATATCCATTTCTCCTGTAAGCTGCATTTTAGGCGTCGAATCATCGAGTTCTTCTTTTCGACTCATTGTTTCATTTTCTTTTTTTTCTATTTCCTGACGTTTATTAATACGTTTTACTTGTTTTTCTTTTGCTGGTACAGATAACTTTGGTACTGCTTTTACATAATAATAATATTCATCGTCTTCAAATTGTACATTTTCTGTTCTTGAATAATCCACAGAAAATATCATCAATTCTAATCCAAGCCCGATGACTGTCGCTAAAACAGCTCCTAACACAAGAGTCACATAACTGATTCCTGTATCGAACATAATATTTCCAGTTACCGATACTGCAATATATGCGACTGCTCCTGCAACACTGCCGATTGCCCACGCATAATCAATCGGAAGTCTACGAACCAAGTATACAACAAGCAGACTAACCACAACCGCTGCAACTACAAACCACATTTCTTTATTCGTCATGACTTGCTTTACAAATCCAATCGCTATATTTATCATGGATTCTTTTCCCGCATTTCCCATCGCTCCTGCGTACTCTTTTGTAAATTTTACAAAATAATATACAATAGTTCCGAAAGCTGTCGGAATCGCATATACCGGATTTCCAATCAATCCAAATATTACCGGAATCAGTACCGGTAATTTTACTGTAAACGCAATTGGTGTAAGAAGTAAAATCACTGCTTTTTTCGGTGTAAATCTAAAATAGAAAATAAACATAAGAAAAAGTACAACCGCTGTCACTCCGGCTATGATTATAGACAGAGAAAACATATGTACCAGCATCAATGCTCCTGCAATAATTACAGTAACATTTAATGGAAGGAATGTGCATATTACTGCCAAACCGGTTGCGATAATCGGACTTGCAAGTTTCTCCATAAATCCAATACGTGTACTGATCAACAAAAAGGTTGTAAGCGCCAACATAAAGCGGATTGCTTTATCAATGTACATGGAATACTGCGCATAAATTGTCTGCAACTTCTTTTTCCATTCAAGTAAACTGCTCATTTATCTTTTCTCCTTTTCATACATCTTTTCCAAACGGGTCAGGTTATTATTAAATCGTTTTATCCTTTTCCTAGCCGCCAGATATTTTTTCTTATAAAAATTATACGCAATAATTCCAACGATTACGATCAGCATCAAATATCCGATCACAATCGTTCCTGCTATGATCAGAAGTCCGGATAAACTGGCTACACTGAAAATCTTGTCAAAAAATACAAGCAAAACTGCTCCGATAATAATTCCATATCCGATAGTCGCCCAAATAATGGATATCCATGTATTTAAGCTTGCATAATCTTTTTGATAATATTCGTTCATTTTGAAATCATCTTTTCCTTCATGATTTTCATAAATTGCCATCCGGGTCATAAGTTTCAGTCTTTTTTCATTTAACATCTCTTCACCTCGATACTCGTTTCCCTTTTTTTGACATTATATTGACATTATATTTTAGTATAACATCAATCAGAATCCTTGTCCAATACTTATAGTAAGGAAATAGATTTTTTCGCATCCGGTTTTCTTAAGCACTTCCGCCATCGCATCAATTGTACTCCCAGTCGTATAAATATCATCAATCAATAATATATTTTTTCCTGTTAATCTTTTTCCGGTAAGGCGAAATGCCTTTTTCAAATTTTTTCTCCTGTTTTTCTGTCCCAACTCTTTCTGAGGTGTTGTCTCACGCCCTCTAATAATCACAGATGTATCAACCGGAATTTTCAACCTTTTCCCTAATTCTTTTGCTATGATTTCTGCCTGATTATAGCCACGCTTTCTCTGTCTTTTTCTATGAAGCGGTACCGAAATCAACACGTCTATCTCCCACATTCGAATAAGATTACTGAATTGTTCTGCCATTTTCCTTCCGTACACTTCTCCATACACTCGTTTATTTTTATATTTAAACTCATAGATCGAGCTACTTACCGGTCTTTTGTGCAGCCAAAGACTTCTCCCTTGTTCATAATGAACCATTCTTCTTTGACAGTCGAAACAGAATTCCTCTTCCTGAGAGTGAATTGGCTTTCCACATTTTTTACATAGTGGTTCTTGAATATAGTCTATTTTTTCGCTGCATGATTCGCAAATACCCGTCTTGCATATTTCCCCGCAAAAAACACAAGTTGTTGGGTACAATAATTCCAATATCTTTTTTATTATTTTCCTCAAACTATTTGACTCTGCATTCTATCAAACACGTTTTACATAGATTCTTGAATTCTTTCTGCCAAACTCGTATAACGATTCTGTTCATGCGCATTTTGTATCATCTCGTAAAATGTATCTTCGCTCCCAACCAATGTAACACATTTTTTCGCCCTTGTAACAGCCGTATATAAGAGATTCCGGTGAAATAACTGTCTCGGTCCCGGAAGAAGCGGAATCACAACTGCCGGATATTCGCTTCCCTGTGCTTTGTGAATCGTTATAGCGTATGCCAGCTCTAACTCGTCTAATAACTGGAACGGATATGTTACTTTCCTTTTTTCATCATACTCCACTTCCAAAGTTTCGTTATATGTATTGATATTCGTTATGATTCCCATATCTCCGTTAAATATCCCGACACCTTTATCCACAACAAGTCCATACTTGGTTGCAATTTCCCACTCAAGCTGATAATTATTTTTAATCTGCATAACTTTGTCCCCTTCACGGAACAATTTATCCCCATATTCTTTTTCTGTCTTCTTCTGAGTCGGAGGATTCAGATATTCTTGAAGAATCCGATTCAGCCTTTCTACTCCTAGTAATCCTTTCCGCATCGGTGTAAGTACTTGGATATCATAAGTCTCTGCATCTACGTATTTAGGCAGTTTCTTTTGCAACAATGTAAGGACTACGCTGATGATCGTGTTCGCATCTTGACGTTTCAAAAAGAAAAAATCGCGGCTCTTATTATCTAATACTACCGGTTCTCCTCGATTAATCTTGTGCGCGTTCATTACAATATCGCTTTCTGTTGCCTGTCGAAATATTTTTGTAAGACATACTGTCGGAAAACACTTTGACTGTAATAAATCTTTTAACACGCTTCCCGGACCAACTGACGGAAGCTGATTGCCATCTCCCACAAAAATCAATCTCGTTCCCGGAATGATTGCACGAAGAAGCGCGTGCATAAGCGGAAGATCCACCATAGAAACTTCATCGATAATGAGAATATCCGTTTCTAACGGATTCTCTTCATTTCTTGCAAAGCCACTTCTTCCATCACCGTCTTCCGGATTTCCACTTACTTCCAGCAATCTATGAATTGTCTGTGCTTCATATCCGGTAGCTTCCGTCATTCGTTTCGCCGCTCGACCAGTCGGAGCAGCAAGAAGAATATCCAATCCCTGACTTCCAAAATACTGGATCATTGCATTGATCGTTGTTGTTTTCCCGGTTCCCGGTCCCCCTGTTAAGACAAGGATTCCGTGTTTCACAGCTTCTATCACAGCTTGTCTCTGCATTTCGTCCAAAGATAATTCCGCATCTTGTTCAATCAACTGTAATCGATTACTTACATAAGCTATATCTATATCCGCATGTATATTTAAGTCATGCAACATTTTTGCCGTATTTAATTCCATATAATAGTAATTGGATGGATAGACTCTAATTCCCTGCTCTGTCTGTTTTAAAACTATTTTTTTCTCAATCGATAAATCCATAAGATATTTTTGAATATCGGATATTTCTACTTCCAAAAGAGCTGCCGTTCTTCTTAAAAGGATCTCTTCCGGTAAATAGATGTGTCCTTCTGCAACTCCTTGTAGTAATGCGTAAAATATTCCACTACGTATCCGATAATCGGAATCTGTATGAATTCCGATCCGCATGGCAATCTCATCCGCTGTTTTAAAACCTACCCCTTGCACATCATCGGCAAGTTGATATGGATTTTTCTCCAGGATATGATAAACTTTTTGCCCATACTGTTTATAGATCTTTGCTGCAAGAGTTGTGGATATCCCATATTTCTGCAAATAGATCATCGCCTTACGCACGTCTTTTTTTCCTTCTACTTGTTCTGCTATCTCCCGTGCTTTTCTTTCACTAATCCCTTTGACTTCGGCAAGTCTTTCCGGTTCCTCTTCAATGATCCGAAAAGTATCTTCCTTGAATCTTCTTACAATTCTTCCGGCTAATGCAGCTCCCAGCCCTTTGATTGCACCGGATCCCAAATATCGTTCAATTGGCAATAGGTCTTCCGGCTCTTTCACTTCACTTGAAGAAACCGATAATTGTAATCCATACGTACTATGCATCACATATTCTCCTCGAAGCTCCAGCAATTCTCCTTCTGTGATATAGTTAAAATTCCCAACACAGGTTACTTCTCCATCTTCGTTGTTCAAATGAAATACGGTATATCCATTGTCTTCATTTCGAAAAACAATATGTTCTACATATCCTGTTACTGTTTCCATTTTGTCTCCTTTAAAAAAATGTCTGATTCTGATATTCTATAAATATAGGCGGGGAACGCCTCCCCGCCTGCTTTCCTCACTATATTTTCTATCTTCCACTCATGAACTCTACAAACTGCCCCGTTCCGATCGCGACTACTTTCATTGGATCTTCTGCTGTCATTGTATTGATACCTGTTCTTTCCTCGATCAATTCTTCTAAACCTCGAAGCATAGCGCCTCCACCTGTTAAGACAATTCCTCGATCCAAAATATCAGCTGACAATTCCGGAGGTGTTCGCTCCAAAACCGCAATAACCGCCTCTACAATTTGGCTTGTCGGTTCACGAAGCGCTTCTTCGGTCTCAGAAGCTGTTACTGTCACAGTTTTCGGAAGTCCTGTAACCAGATTTCTTCCTCTGACTTCCATTGTCTCTTCTTCTACCAATGGATACGTTGTTCCGATTCGAATTTTAATATCCTCTGCTGTCCGTTCTCCGATCAAAAGATTATGCTTCTTTCTCATGTAACGTACAATTGCCTCATCAAAATCATCTCCCGCGATTTTGATCGAGGTATTGACAACGGTTCCTCCTAGAGATATGACCGCAATATCGGACGTTCCTCCTCCTACATCTACGATCATATTTCCACATGGTTTTGCAATATCAATTCCAGCGCCTATTGCGGCTGCAACCGGTTCTTCGATCAAATGTACTTCACGAGCTCCTGCTGCATATGTTGCCTCTTCTACCGCTTTCCTCTCTACTTCTGTCACACCGCTTGGTACACAAATGCTAATACGTGGTTTCTTAAACATGCGCTTTCCCATAGCTTTTTGCACAAAGTATTTGATCATTTTCTCAGTAACAGTATAGTCCGAAATCACTCCTTGACGAAGTGGTCTGACTGCCACAATATTCCCCGGAGTTCTTCCAAGCATTAATCTCGCTTCTTCTCCAATTGCTTTGATTACATTTGTATCACGATCAAAAGCCACAACAGATGGCTCTTTCAAAATAACGCCCTTGCCTTTTACATACACAAGGACACTGGCTGTTCCTAAATCAATCCCAATGTCGACTGCCATGTTCATATACCCCTTTCCAATATTCTCTATCTGTAATCATTTGTACTCCCTGTTTTTCTCCCTCTACGTACATTCAACATGCATTTTTTATTATAATCAAATTTCAAATAAATGGAAAGAAATTTTCTATTAAATTATTTTAAATTTTCTTAAGCATTGTGTTGATATATTTACCGGTATACGACTTCGGATTTGCAGCAATTTCCTCTGGTGTTCCTTTGGCTACAACAGTCCCTCCTTTGTCACCGCCTTCAGGTCCAATATCGATGATATAATCTGCTGTTTTTATCACATCTAAATTATGCTCGATCACGATCACGGTATTCCCGTCCGATGCTAGTCTCTGCAAAATCTCCGTTAATTTATGCACATCTGCAAAATGAAGTCCTGTCGTAGGTTCATCCAAAATATATACTGTTTTCCCGGTACTTCGTTTGCTTAATTCCGTCGCAAGTTTGATTCTCTGTGCCTCTCCGCCAGACAAAGTTGTTGATGGTTGTCCAAGTCGGATATAGGATAATCCTACATCATAGAGCGTTTCCATCTTTCTTCGAATCGATGGAACATTCTCAAAGAAATGCATCGCTTCTTCTACCGTCATATTGAGCACATCATAAATGCTCTTTCCTTTGTATTTCACTTCCAAAGTCTCGCGGTTATACCGTTTTCCTTCACACACTTCGCATGGTACATATACGTCCGGTAAAAAATGCATCTCAATCTTCAGGATTCCGTCACCACTACAAGCTTCGCAACGTCCGCCTTTCACGTTGAAACTAAATCTCCCTTTTTTATATCCTCTTGCTTTTGCATCCGGTGTTGCCGCAAAAAGATCACGAATCAAATCAAACACCCCTGTATAGGTTGCCGGATTCGAGCGAGGCGTTCTTCCAATTGGTGATTGATCGATATCTATCACTTTATCCAACTGTTCCATTCCTTCGATTCGTTTATGTTTTCCCGGAATCGTCCTTGCATGGTTCAGTTCTCTTGCCAGCTTTTTATATAAAATCTCATTGATCAAAGAACTTTTCCCAGAGCCGGAAACTCCTGTTACACAAGTCATAACTCCAAGCGGAATCTCTACATCAATATTTTTCAGATTGTTCTCTGCAGCTCCAACAACTTTCAGCCAGCCGGTCGGTTTTTTTCTCACTTCCGGAACAGGAATTTTGATTCGTCCACTTAAATATGCGCCTGTAATGGACTTTTTATTTTTCATGATTTCTTTTGCTGTACCTGCAGCAACCACTTCTCCACCATGTTCTCCTGCTTCCGGTCCGATATCCACAATATAATCCGCCTCCAACATCGTATCTTCATCATGCTCTACTACAATAAGAGTATTTCCAAGATCACGTAAATGTTTCAATGTCTTCAGCAATTTATCATTGTCTCTTTGATGCAATCCGATACTTGGTTCATCTAAAATATAGGCGACGCCTACCAATCCCGAACCAATCTGTGTTGCAAGACGGATTCTTTGTGCCTCTCCACCTGACAAACTTCCTGTCGCACGAGCAAGCGTTAAATAGTCTAGCCCTACATCCATCAAAAATCCTATTCTCGCCTTGATTTCCTTCAAAATCTGCCCGCCAATCAATTCCTGCGTCTTTGTCAGTTCCAGTCCATTCAAAAATTCCTGCAATTTTTCGATAGAAAGAGCAGTCACTTCTGCAATATTTTTATCACCTACCGTAACTGCCAATGCGCTTTTCTTTAATCTCTGCCCTCCGCACGCATGGCATGGTGTAATTCTCATAAATGTCTCATACTCTGCTTTCATCGTTTCAGATGAAGTTTCTCGATATCGACGTTCTACATTTTTTATCAAACCTTCAAAAGCCACATCATAAAAGCCTTCTCCACGTTGTCCTACATAATGTACTTTAACCTCTTTTCCGTTTGTCCCGTGAATGAGAATATCTTTAATCTCCTTTGGATATTCTTCGAATGGTGTATCTAAAGAGAATTGATACTCTTTACATAGCGCCTCCAAAATCGCTCTTGTAAAGCTTCCTTTATCGGTACAAGACTGCCACCCCATTACAGTAATAGCCCCTTGGCTAATACTCAAGCTTGGGTCTGGAATCATCAAATCGATATCAAATTCCATTTTATATCCCAATCCATAACATTCCGGACATGCTCCGAACGGATTGTTAAACGAGAAACTTCTTGGCTCTATTTCTTCAATGCTGATTCCGCAATCCGGGCAAGAAAAACTTTGGCTGAAATTAATCGGTTCTCCTCCAATCACATCTACAGTCAGTAATCCTTCTGCAAGATTCAGCACATTCTCTACCGAATCTGTCAAACGTTTTTCAATTCCAGTTTTTACAACAAGTCGATCTACAACAATCTCAATATTGTGTTTGATGTTTTTATCAAGCGGAATTTCTTCCGTAAGCTCATACATATTCCCATCCACTCGCACTCGAACATAACCACTTTTCTTGGCGCGCTCAAACAATTTCTCGTGGCGTCCTTTTCTTCCGCGCACAACCGGAGCCAGCAGCTGAATCTTCGTCCCTTCCGGCAACTCCATAATCTGATCTACCATCTGATCTACTGTTTGTTTCTTAATCTCTTTCCCACACTTTGGACAGTGCGGAATTCCTATCCTTGCATATAACAGTCGAAAATAATCATATACTTCCGTTACAGTTCCTACTGTGGAACGCGGATTTCGATTTGTCGACTTCTGATCGATAGAAATAGCCGGTGAAAGTCCTTCTATACTCTCCACATTTGGTTTCTCCATCTGTCCAAGAAACTGTCTTGCGTATGATGACAAAGATTCCATATAACGTCTCTGTCCTTCCGCATAAATCGTATCAAATGCCAAGGACGACTTTCCCGAGCCGGAAAGTCCGGTAAGAACAACAAGCTCATTTCTCGGGATATCCACGTCTATATTCTTCAGATTATGTTCGTTTGCGCCTCTAATCTTAATGTACTGTCTTGTGTCTGTCTTTTTCGCCATCTTTTTACTCCTCTATCTCCTGCAACTGCTTTTTCAATTCCACCAGTTTATCGCGCAGTTCTGCCGCCGTCTCAAAGTTCAATTCTGCAGCTGCCTTCTTCATCTGCTTTGTCACGTCTTTGATCAATTTTTGTAATTCTTTCACACTCATCGACTCCGGATCCTTTTCCATACGCAGTTCTTCTGCCGCAACTTTCTTAGAAATAGAAATCAGATCTCGAACAGATTTCTGAATGGTCTTTGGTGTGATTCCATGTTCTTCGTTATATGCCATCTGCACTTTGCGTCTTCGCTCCGTTTCCGTAATCGCATTACGCATAGAATCTGTCATAACATCTGCGTACATGATCACATGCCCTTCCGCATTACGCGCCGCACGGCCAATCGTCTGAATCAAAGATGTTTCCGAACGTAAAAATCCTTCTTTATCTGCATCTAATATCGCTACTAATGTAATCTCCGGAATGTCAAGCCCTTCTCGCAAAAGGTTAATTCCTACAAGAACGTCAAACACATCAAGACGCATATCTCGAATAATTTCCGTACGTTCCAACGTATCAATATCAGAATGCAGATATCTAACACGGATTCCCAGTTCACGCATATAATTCGTTAAATCTTCCGCCATACGTTTCGTAAGCGTTGTAATCAATACCTTATTCTTCTTCTCGATTTCTTTATGCACTTCTCCGATCAGATCATCAATCTGTCCCTCTACCGGACGCACTTCTACTTCCGGATCCAAAAGTCCTGTCGGTCGAATGATCTGGTCTACTCTCAAAAGTTCATTTCTCTCTTCATACTCTCCAGGTGTAGCCGAAACAAAAAGTACTTGATTGATCTTGCTTTCAAATTCTTCAAAGTTCAACGGACGGTTATCTTTTGCAGATGGCAATCGAAATCCATAATCTACAAGTGTTGTCTTTCTTGACTGGTCTCCGTGATACATCCCGCCAATCTGTGGAATCGTCTTATGAGACTCATCAATCATCATAATAAAGTCATCTGGAAAGTAATCAATCAATGTGTGTGGCGGCTGTCCCGGTTCCAATCCGGTCAGATGTCTGGAATAGTTCTCAATTCCGGAACAAAAACCTGTCTCTCTCATCATCTCAATATCAAAATTTGTTCTCTCTGAAATTCTTTGTGCTTCTAAAAGCTTGTCTTCACTTTTGAAATATCGAATCCTCTCCTCCAGCTCTTCTTCAATCGCCTTTGTTGCCCGCGCCATAGATTCCTTGGACACTACATAATGAGACGCCGGAAAGATTGCAACATGCCCGATCACATTCAATATTTCTCCTGTTAATGTATCGATTTCTGTAATTCTGTCTATTTCATCGCCAAAAAATTCCACTCGATATGCAATTTTTTCCGAGTATGCAGGATACACCTCCAACACATCTCCGTGCACACGGAAAGAACCACGCTTGAAATCAATATCATTTCTCTCATATTGAATTTCGATCAGTTTAGCGACTACTTCGTCTCGATCTTTTATCATACCCGGTCTCAAAGAAATAACCATCTCCTGGTAGTCAATCGGAGAACCCAAACCGTAGATGCAGGACACACTGGCAACAATGATAACATCCCGACGCTCCGATAATGCCGCCGTAGCGGAATGACGTAACTTGTCAATCTCGTCATTGATCGATGAATCTTTTGCAATGTAAGTGTCAGAAGACGGAACGTAAGCCTCTGGCTGATAATAGTCATAGTAGGAGACAAAGTATTCCACCGCGTTGTCAGGGAACATCTCCTTGAATTCCCCGTACAACTGTGCCGCCAGAGTCTTATTGTGAGCGATCACAAGTGTCGGTTTCTGAAGCTGCTCTATGACATTTGCCATCGTAAAAGTTTTTCCAGAACCCGTAACCCCTAGTAAAGTCTGGC
>OLRL01000674.1_pt1 | contig 19468 bp, 20 predicted proteins | sample 1643201 | NCBI WGS metagenome assembly OLRL01 (sample SAMEA3136649, study PRJEB25190) | human gut metagenome | biome: human gut; feature: human-associated habitat; material: faeces | place: Austria | collected 2013
AAATCTTCCTGCAAAAAATCTAGTACCATAAGTAAACAGACCAGTGTGGTTTGGATCAGCTAGTTGGGCAAAGAAAATATTTTGGGCTCCAGCAATTGTTGATCCAGCTACAGTTTCGGTACCACCTAAAGATGTATACCAGAACAAAGGGTAAATGGTGTGGTGTAGTCCAACAGCACCTGTTAAACGCAATAAAAAACCATATAAAAAAGTTCCTAAACTACCCATTTGAGCAATTTGTTCACCAGCAACTACTAAACCATTTTGAATTGGTGGCCAAATTAAGTAAAAGACAGAACTAATAATGATTGCAGCTAAACTAGAAACAATCGGAATAAATCTTGATCCTCCAAAAAAACCTAAGAATTGTGGTAATTCAATTTTTCTATATCGATTGTGTAAAAATGCAACAGTACCACCAACAACAATTGATCCCACTACACCTGTATCTAGTGTTGCATCTTTTGATGAAAAAAGTTCAAGAAACCCACTAATAGTTGCAGTATATACTAGATAAGCTACTCCACCAGCTAAACCAGCTGTTCCTTTATCTCCATTTGCAAGTCCTACAGCAATACCAATTGCAAAAATTAGTGCTAGGTTTGCAAAAACTGCATTTCCAGCATAACTCATAATACTTAAAATTGTATGCAACCACGGTTGATCTAAAAATGGATAAGCATTTATAGCACTCTCATTTGTTAACGCTCCTCCCAGTCCCAATAGTAATCCGGCTACTGGTAATATAGCAATTGGTAACATGAAAGCGCGTCCTAATTGTGAAAATTTTTTAAACATTTTATTTCTCCCCCTAACTTAATGCTTTAACAAATCTTGATGCAATTTCCTGTGGTCGAGTAATAGCACCACCCACAACAATACCTGCAACTCCTATTTTTTTTATCTCTTTTGCTTGTTCTGGAGTATGAATCCTTCCCTCAGCAATTACACAAATCCCTTCTTCTACCAATTTTTTAATCAAATCTATATCTGGCCCATCTTGTTTTTTACTTTCCTCAGTATATCCACTTAAAGTAGTTCCTACAAAATCTATTCCTGCTTTATATGCATTTTTGCCTTCTTCAAATGTAGAAATATCTGCCATAAATAACTGATGAGGATATTTTTCTTTTATTTTAGTAATAAAAGAATTTATAGATAGTCCATCATGCCGATTTCTAAGAGTGCAATCAAGAGCGATTACCTCAACACCGGTTTCTACTAATTCATCTACTTCTCTCATAGTGGCAGTAATGAATGGAGATTCTGGTGGATAATCTCTTTTAATAATTCCAATCATTGGTAATGATACACACTTTCTAATTTCAATAATATCTCGAACAGAATTTGCACGTATACCAACTGCTCCAGCCCTTTGAGCAGCCAAAGCAAAATAAGGCATTAAACTTTCTTCCTCTTTGTAAAATGGTTCACCAGGTAATGCTTGACATGAAACAATCAAACCTTTTGAAATAAGATCTAAAAACCTCTTTTTATCCATTATCCTAAACACTCCAATTTTTTATTATTTTTGGATAATAACTCCAAAAATAATATAGCATCCGCTTTCATAAAAGTAAAGATAAAAATGGAGTATTTAGGAGTTTTTTTTATTATTTTGGAGTATAATGGAGAAAAGTTGAAATTGTAGAGGAGTTTGTATGAGTTATATCTATTTAATTAAAGAAAATTATCCATTTTTAACGAAGTCTGAAAAAAAAGTCGCTGATTTTATTTTAAATTCTGGGAAAACTATTATTTATAGTACGATGAGTGATATTAAGAAAAACACAAAAGTTGGCGATGCTACTATTATTCGCTTTTGTCAAAAAATTGGTTTTTCTGGTTTTTCTGATTTAAAAATTGAAATTGCAAAGGAAGACTTTAGTCAAAAAAAAGAACATCCGACTAGTGTAAAGTACTATGATGAAATTGCTAATAGTTTAACAGAAGCTCTCTATTCCACTATTAGGCTTTTAGACGAAGAAAAATTGAATGAAGCCATTAAAATGATCACTCAATCAAAAAACATATATATATTTGGAGTGGGATCTAGTGGAAATACTAGTCTTGATTTAGAAAATATGTTTCTTCGCGTAGGAGTTCAAGCAAAAGCTGTACTAGACCCTCATTTTCAAGCCCAAGTCGCTTCTTTATTAACAGTTAATGATTTAGTAATCATTTTTTCTTTATCTGGGAAAACGAAAGATACTTATGATTCATTGAAAATAGCTAAAAAAAATGGCGCAAAAATTATTGCTATAACTAACTATATTCATTCACCTATAGGAAAGTCTGCAGACTTAGTTTTACAAACAGCCATTGAAGAATTTCTTAATGGTGGATCTTTAGCTGGAAAAATATCACAACTTTATATTTGTGATCTATTAGTTCATGGCTATGAACAAAACAATAATATTGATTCAGTTGAATTAAGAGAAAAAGTTTTGCGCTCTATTATTGATAAAAGTATTGAGTGAACCACCCCCACTTAGCTAAACCTAACGGTTTTTAACGATTGAAGTAGGCAATTCTTGGGATGAGAGCATACTTGATAGCTTATTTTTTACTAATAGCGGTGGCTCTTATTGACCAAATATCCCCGTAGTTCCTACGGTTCTTGATTTTATCTAAAGATATTTTTATCGTGGAAGCTATTGATCAACTTGAAAGAAAAACGTGTAGCTCATTATCACTAGTTTATCGAGTATGGATGAAGCAATGGATCATCCTCTCTTAAATAAATTTATTAAGGATCTGATCCTTCAAATTTTTTCCATGATCGATGAGCAGGAACCTACTGAATCTAAACGACATCGGGCACAAGGAATTATTAAGATTGCTAAGCGAATGTTTTCTATAAAGGGTGTTCTAAGCTATACAGTGTTAATTCAAAAGATTCCCAATCATCTTGTTTATAAGAACAACGTTGAAGATTAAAAAAGTGTTTCAATGCTAAAATTGCAAAATACTTCAATGTTATGAGACAAACTGTCTATAAGAATCAATTTCCACCCATTTCATCACTTGTTAAAAGTTTATGATCCTTTTGATTTTTATATTAATTTATCTGTATTTAATACAGATTTTATTTATTAGTTCATCTGCCTATTGTATTTTATTTTGTTGCCTTACCATCTGAAGTAAATATACTCTTAATTGTCAAATTAAGTTAGACAGATCATCAATACTTACGTAACTCAAAAATACTTCCAAAGGTGTTCGATAATCCAGTGATTTTCTAGGAAGATTATTTCTGCGCCAGCATTTTCTAATGTTTGAATTTGTGTTTTGTAATCTTGGTTGCTTGTGCTAATTCTTGAATAGCCGTAAATTGCCAAAATTTCATCACCCTTTCTGGACATAAGTTTCTGACACCAGTTAAAATCAAGTCTATCAGTAACCCATACACCCGTGAGGACGGGTGTATTTTTAATCCCCCTAGAAGGGGTCGACACTCGCTGCCCCTTAAAAGGGGATTTTTAAAAGACCGCCAACTGCTCATCTTCACTCACTTACTTCTCTTTATTTTTTAAATGGTTCTACGTACTCTCTTTTACTTATAATATATCGAATGCGATCATCAGCTTCTTGTTCACGGATGTATTTTTCATTTGTCTTTTGATTCAATCCGACTGTACTCACATAGTATCTCTTCGACCAAAAGGATTGTTTCCGTATTTATATTTGAGATTTGCGTGCTGCTCGTGGATTAGTACCGCACTACGACCTTTCAGATACCCCATAAAACTGGATATACATATTTTTGGTGGTACTCGAACAAGCATGTGAATATGATCTAGCATTGCATGTGCTTCTATGATTTCCACATCTTTCATTTCGCACAACTTCCTAAGTATTTTTCCAAGATCTTTTCGTAATTGCCCATAGATTACTTTTCGTCGATATTTTGGTGTAAAAATAATATGATACTTACAATTCCAACGAGTATATGCTAAACTTTTATCGTCATTTGACATGAAAAAACTCCTTTCGATCTGATGAGCGGTTGGTAGCCACTCACTAGTATATCGAAAGGAGTTTTTATCGCTAAAGATACTTCTTCCACGCGTAGAAACGCGCGGTTTTCTTGTTTCGCACGCTTTACGCACAAAACTGACTGAAGTCATTAAGAAAATAAAAGGGTCTAAAACTTTTAAGTTTTGTACCGACCCCCAAAAGTTAGACCAAAAAATCTAACTTTTGGAGGTCGGTATTTTTTATGGTTAAATATACTTTTGAACTTAAATTAAAGATCTTTCATGATTATTTGGATGGTAAAGGCGGAAGTGATTATCTGGCAAAGAAATATTCCATTAAGGCTCCATCACAAGTGAAGCGCTGGATCAATGCCTATCAAGAATTTGGTGAAGAGGGTCTAGTAAGAAAGCGACAAAAGAAAAAATATTCTGTTCAATTTAAGCTGGATGCGATAGAGTTATATCTAACAAGTGAGCTGTCCTATCGTGAAGTTGCCAACACACTTAACATGAACAACCCTAATTTGATCGCTAGTTGGATGCATCAATTCCGTGAGGGTGGGATCGATGGACTCTCAAAAACGAAAGGATGTCCACCTATCTTGTCTAAGAAAAATGAACCCAAAAATAAGAAAAAATCTACAACTAAAGCAACGTCTAAAGAACGTGAACGCATCGAGGAGTTGGAGAAACGAGTCCGTTCCCTTCAAATTGAAAATGCCTCTTTAAAAGAATTGAGGAAGCTGCGAAAACAGGAAGCCCAACAACGACGAATGAAGCAATCGCACGAATCATCGCAAGCCTCCGAGGACCGTTTAAATTAGTTGAGCTTCTAGAAACTTTAAAGTTCCCTAAGGCAACCTTTATGTACTGGCAAAAACGATTGGACCGTAAAAATCCAGATCAAGAGATTGAAGCGGAAATGCTTAAAATTCGGGAGAAGCACAAGGATTATGGCTGTTTACGGATGACCAATGAACTAAGAAACCGCGGTTTCTCTATCAATAAAAAGAAAGTTCAGCGCCTGATCAAGAAGCTAGGAATAAAAGTAACGGCATACACACGTAAATCACGGCGCTACAATTCTTATCGAGGACAAGTCGGAGCAGTAGCCAAAAATCGGATCCATCGTCGTTTCTACACCAGTATCTGCCATCAGAAAATCACGACGGATACAACTGAATTTAAATACCATGAAGTGGATGCCAAAGGCATTATCCGTCAAAAGAAATTGTATCTAGATCCTTTTATGGATATGTTCAATAGTGAGATTTTATCCTATCGTATCTCTGAAAAGCCCAATGCATTAGCGGTAATGGAAAGTTTGGAGTAAGCTATCCAGACCACTAACGATTGTCCCTATCGTCGTACGTTTCACTCAGATCAAGGTTGGGCGTATCAAATGAAAGCTTATAGAAACAAATTGAAGGAGTACAAAATCTTTCAAAGCATGTCTCGGAAAGGGAACTGCTTAGATAATTCACTTATGGAGAATTTTTTTGGCTTATTAAAACAAGAGATTTTTCACGGGAAAGTTTATAACTGTTTCGAGGAATTAAAATCAGCCATCGATAGCTATATCTATTACTACAATAATGAACGGATAAAACAGAAATTAAACTGGCAAAGTCCCGTCCAATTTCGTAAAACAACCGTAACGGTTGTGTAAAAATATCATTTTAGAGCATGAAAAAAGGAGTGGATTTCTCCACTCCAAAAAAATCTAACTTTTGGGGGTCACTACAGTGTTTTAGTAAAAGGATACATTTCTTCCTTGTATATTCCATGCGTGTTCGTGAGAAAGCATATATAATTTAATTAACAGATAGTTAGGGGGAGAAAAAATGATTTTTTCAATTACAATGAAACTGGTATTCGGGTTGATCGGTTTATTATTAGTGGTACGTTTGCTTGGGAAGAAATCCATGTCAGAAATCACACCGTTTGATTTAGTCTATACGCTTGTTTTAGGTGGGATCTTAGAAGAATCAACCTATGATGACAATGTCCATGTAGGGCATGTCCTATTTGCCATTGCGCTTTGGGCAGTAATGATTTATGGTATCGAACGTATCGTCCAAAAAAATGAAAAGGTCAATCGTTGGGTCAAAGGCGAGCCATCTGTTCTAATCAAAGACGGCGTCATCAACATGACAGAGTTGACAAATAACCATATCGAGATGGAGCAGTTGCGAGCAATCTTAAGACAGCAGGAATGCTTTTCTCTTGAAAATGCCAAACATGTTATCCTAGAGAATGCTGGTCAAATGAGTGTATTGAAAAAATCAGATGAAGACAAAGCTTTATCGATCCTGCTTGTAGATGAAGGGCAAATTCAGCATAAAGTGCTTCAGTCCAATCAATTGACTGAAGCATGGCTTATGGAGAACTTGAAGAAAGAAGGCTATGCAGATGTAAAACAGCTGATTTATGTTGAATGGTCAGAAGAAAAAGGGCTCTACATACTAAATAAAGAAGACGTCATGCATGAATCTTACCGAATAGATGGATAGACAGAGGTTGTGAAATCAGCGCCTTGGATTGTTACTCAAAACTAAGCGACTTTTTCACAACCTCTGATATCTAATATACGTTGTTCCAGAAGTTGCTTCTTCGAAAAATCAGCCAAAATTCCACAAAAATTTAAGAAGCAATTTTCGAAAAATCCTTTCTTATTTTTTGAAGTTGATCACTTCTGTCACAACCTCTCATGTCACAAACCATTTTTTTGTTTCCTTTAACTCAATATACCGTACGTCTTCCCACAATATCGGCTGATGGTCAATCATAAAGTAATCTTCATAGGCTTCACCAATGAAGTGCCCTTCGACCTCATCCAAGAGTCTTCCAAATTCATCTTTTAAATTGAGCTGAATGATTACTGCTTTACGAGATAAAAAGGCTTCTGTCAGTATACTATCGATTTCTTGCAATGTCATTTGTTGTTTAGGAAGAGGCTGTTTGCGTGCTTCTTCTTCATTTTTTTTGATACCGTTGACTAGTTCTTCCATCGCAAAAGCAGTCCCCCATTTTAATCCAAATGGCCGATCTCGATACTCGTTATAGTCAATGAATTTTTTTGCTGTCCGTCTCATCTTTTCCACCTTCTAATCCACTCATACCACCTGCATGCCCGCCAACGAGAGAACTACGTGCGATGGCGCGTCCTCCTTGCAAGAGACTATGCGCATGGATGATTGATTGAAAGCCGTATTTTTTTCTAATCGTATCGACAACAAAATCAACTTTTGCTTCATTTATCTGCTTTTCAGGATCTTCAAAAAGGTTAAGCTGTAAACCTGTCGCGTATACGAGGTCGGAACAGTTCACGCCTACACGCCGAATATCCTGGTAGTGGTAATGCTGGTGGAAAATGGTCAATAAAGCATCTGCTAGATCTCTGCTAGCATTTGTCGCTTCGATTTTCATTTGCTGGTGAAACCCGGTCTTGCCATTTGGATCAAGATAGCCTAAAGAGTATCCTACCCATAAGCTGACTACTTGTGTTTTTGCTGCAGATCGTCTCAAGCGAGTGCCGACTTGGTCGGCCATTTCTTTGATAACAATCTCGATTTCTTCTCGTCTTGTATAATCTCTATCTAGGATTTGACTATTTCCGATACTTTTTGATTTTGGTGTATATTCTTGTCCCAAAAAACTTCGATCGATCCCCCAAGTATGGGCATAAAGCTGAGTACCGATGACCCCTAGCTTGCTTTTCAAGTGATAATAATCCGCGTGAGCTAAATCATAAACAGAATGTATACCCATTTGTTTCAGACGTTTTGCTGTTTGTTTGCCGATTCCCCAAAAGTCAGTGATATCTGAGATTTTCCATAACTTTTCTGGTACATCTTCATAACGCCATTCAGCAAACATTTGTTTTCCGTCTTTTGAGCCATTGTCTAAGGCTAGTTTAGCAAGTAGCGGGTTATCGCCAATTCCTATAGTCGTGTAGATTCCGGTCTGCTCAAACACATCTTTATGGATCAGTTTAGCCATGTCGTACGCATTTGTTTTACCAAAGAGTGCCATGCTATTTGTTACATCAAGGAAGCTTTCATCGACGGAATAGACATGATGGTTCGCTTCGTCTGCATATTTTTTATAGATAGAATTGATTTCTCTGTTCTTTTCCATATAATAGGCCATCCTTGGGGCAACAATATATAAATCACTTGGATAGGGGAAGGGAAGATCTCTGGCACGGCTGATATTGGTGATGCCGTAAGCTTTTTTTGCTGCAGGACTGGAAGCCAAGATTAATCCGCTACCCCGTGTTTCTGTCGAATCGGACGGATAGGACATGACTACTAATTTAGTTGTAAGGGGATCAAGATCCTTTTCAACGCACTCTACGGAGGCGTAAAAAGATTTGCAGTCAATACATAAAATATCTCTTGAAGGTTCTTTTTCATAAACAAATACCGGATTTTGATTCGCCCACATAACAATCACCTCTTCAACACAATTAGAACACACGTTCTCTTTCTGTGTCAATAAAAAACAGCAATTTTCGAATACGAGCAAAAGGCTCACATTTGAAAATTGCTGAGAGGTTATTTTTATCTATTTGTTTTTAGCTGAGATCGTTGATTTTTTTATCAAACATGAACAGCTTCTGGATCGATCTTTGTTGTCCCATTTCCAATGTGTGCAACATAAAATTCCGGAGCATAGCCGACAACTTTCATGTATTCATCATAGACATTGTTTTTGAAGGCAGGTATATTTTCTTCTTTGACAAGAGCAATCGCACAGCCACCAAATCCAGCTCCTGTCATTCGTGCACCCAAGACACCTTCTTGTTTTTGAGCAGCATCTACTAGTGTATCTAATTCGATCCCAGTTACTTCATAATCATAGCGAAGAGAGTGGTGAGAATCATTTAACAGTTGACCAAATACTTCTAAGTTCCCAGCTTCTAATTCAGCTTTTGCCTTCAAAGTCCGCTGATTTTCAGAAACGGCATGGCGAGCTCTGCGTATCAATGTATCATCGCCGATTTGGTCAATAGTTGATTCAAATTCTTCTTCATCTAAGTCTCCTAAAGAAGAGATAGGCAAAGTTTTTTGCAAACGTGCCAAGGCTTCTTCGCATTCGCTGCGGCGTTCATTGTATTTTGAATCTGCCAATTCCCGCCGCTTATTCGTATTCATGATGACGATTGCATAACCATCTAGTTTCACTGGGACCATTTCGTATTTCAGCGTATTTGTATCTAATAAGATTGCATGATCTAGCTCACCGAAGCCGATGGCAAACTGATCCATGATACCTGAATTGACACCGATAAATTCATTTTCTACTTTTTTACCTGTTTGGACTAGTTCCAAGCGATCTGTTTTTAAATCAAACAGATCTTCTAATACAACACCTACTAATAATTCTAATGAAGCGCTACTGGAAAGTCCTGCACCATTAGGGATTGTTCCTTCCACTAACAACTCAAACCCATGATCGATTGAGTGTCCAGCTTCTTTTAATTTAAGGACCATTCCTTTTACGTAATTTGCCCAGTTTGCTTTTTTATCATATTCTAGCTCATCTAAAGTAAAACTAATGACACCGATATCGTCAAAGTTTGTGGAATAAACTAATATTTTATTATCGTCTCGAGGTGCTGCGACACCTTGCGTTCCATAAGTGATGGAAGCGGGGAAGACATGGCCTCCATTGTAATCTGTGTGTTCACCAATCAAATTGATGCGTCCTGGTGAGAAGTATTGTGTAGTTTTTTTAGGTCCGAATGTTTCGGCAAATTTTGTGTTTAAGCTTCTTTTGATTTCCATGATGAGTTATTCCTTTCTTGTTTTGATTTTGAATTCTGTCACTGTTTCAAATACTGATCCGGCTTTTAAATGAATCGAACCAAATGCTGAGAAGCGCTCTGCACCTGGAGCTGTTTGAGTCTCAAATGTGATGCCACCATGATGTGCCAATTTTCGGTTGCGCATTTCTGGTGTTTCTGTGCCGAAATTTGCAGTGAAAATAACCACACTAGAAGCATCTGTAGCAATATCTACTTGGATTCTTTTATCGGGGCTAGTCAAGCGAGCGGCTTCTTTATCCAAGCCGGTTTCTTTTAAGAAAAATGGATGATCGATTCCGTCAACAAGATTTTTTTGATCCAAATCACTAGCAAAAACGGACGCTAATTTTTTAGGTATTTGAAAATCGAAAGCACTTCCTGCAGTATTTTCTTTTACCCCTATAGGAATACTATCTGTTCGCAAAGGAGCATAAGCTTCGCTATTGAGCCAAAGCTCATGTTGATCGATTGATTGAGAAGCATCTCCCGTCAAGTTGAAGTAAACATGATTTGTCGGATTGAATAAAGTATCTTGGTCACTGGTGCCGCAAGAGGTCACTCGCCAGATATTATCTTGTGTCAAAGTATAGCGGATTTCCACATCCATTGTACCTGGAAAACCATGTTCTCCGTCGGGACTTGTAGTAGTAAAAATGACAGAAGCTTCATTTTCGCCATTCAAAATGACATAAGACCATTTTTTTAATTCAAATCCAGGAGCACCACCATGCAGATTATGCCCAGTTTTTGGATCTGTGGCTAATTGGTAAGTTTTTCCATTGAGAGAAAAGCGGCCATTTTCGATTCTCCCTGCGGTGCGACCGATAGAAGCACCGATATACGGATCTTTTTCGATATATTCTTCAGCGGTATCAAATCCCAAAACTAATTCTCGATCATTTGATTTTAAACTGACGATTCTAGCACCTAAATCAGAGATAGAAAGTGCTAGCTTGTTTTTGTTCTCCAAGGTTATCAAGTGATAACCTTGGCCAAAATCTTTTTCTGTAATCTTCATTTTCAAGATCCTTTCTTAATGGGAAGGAACTACTGCATCGTGAAGTTCATCTTCCATTGTATCAGCTGGAGCCAATTTGTTTTCCAATTCCTCAACGATTTGTGCATGTTTTTTCTCTGTCAATGTAATCTTCCAAGCAAAAATAATAGCGGAGAAAATCATCAAAGCAGCAGGAGCATAGAATGCATAAGCTTTGAAAGTCGTTACGCCATGAGCAGTGATATCAGCAGCAGTAGCATTACCAGTCATCCCAGAAGCGATAGCGACAAACCCTACGATCCCGTTAGACAAAGCACCAGCGATTTTATCTAGTAAAGGGCGAATTGATAGAGTAACAGCTTCGTTACGGATACCATTTTTCCATTGACCATATTCAACAGAGTCTGTGATCGTCATCAAAGCGGATAAGAAAATCAATTGTTGAGGGAAGTAGAACAATACTAGCCCGATGATAACGATTGGCAAACTTGAACCTGCGATCGTAAAGAAAAAGTAAGAAGAAATCATCATTGCGATCCCTCCAAGGTAAACGTAGCGACGAGAGATGACGCGTGTAAGCATTGGGAATAGTGGAACAGCTACTAAACCAAGTAAGGCAGCAACTAGACCAACGATCCAAAATTCAGTTGGTTGGCCAAGTACATATTTGAAGAAGTAGAATAATACGGCAGTTGTTGCTACATTGGCAATCGCATAAGCGATATAAGCAAGGGCAAGCCACATCAACTGATCATTTTGAGCAACTGCTTTGAACACATCTTTGATCCCAGCTTTTTCATTTTGCTGACGGATCGCAGTATCGACTTCTTTTGTGCCCAAGGCAGTGATAATCGCAGTACCGCCTGAAATAACAGCAGCAATCACACCGAACCAGAACCAGCCTGAAGCGCCTTCAATATGTTTATGAGTAACAAGATAGGTAAAGAAAGTAACGATAGGGACAACGACTAGAGTAGTACCATTTGCACCTAGAGAAGAGCCGAAACGAGCAAACGTAGCAAATTTTTCACGTTCCTTTGTTTCCGTACTCAAAGCTGGAATCATTGACCAAAAAGCGATATCCTTAAATGAATAAAAACTATCCAATAAGATGAAAACGATTGCAAATAATATGATAAATAAAGTCGTATTATGAGTAGCTAAGCCAAAGAAATTGGTAAAGATTGCTACCAAGAGTACGGAACTAACAACGCCGCCGATAACTAACCATGGTTTGAATTTACCGTATTTTGTACGAGTATTATCGATGATGCCACCAATCAAAGGATCAAAAATAATTTCAACTAAGCGGATACCTACAACTAAGCTTGTAACTGTAGCAATCATTTTTGCATTCGTTGCCTTATCTGTTCCTGCGAACATCTGGCTTGTCACGAATACCATAAAATAAGTGCTTAATGTAACATAGAATGTGTCGTGTCCAAAAGCGCCTAAAGCGTAGGACACACGTTGGATCATTTTGCTTTTCATAATCTGTATTCCTCTCCTGTTCAATATATAATACTAAGTAAACCGGTTACAACGAATAACAAAGATCTTTTAATGACTTAAACTTAACAAGAAATCGCTTCCTTTTTAATATATTTCTGTGACTTTTATTTAACTTTTTGTTGCATTATACTAAAGGAGTAAGGAGGGATAGACGTGGAGCAATCGATTTTTTTAAAAAAGGAACATCAACAAGTAGAAAAAGAATTGTATTTTGATTTTTGTGGTTTCTCTAAAACGATGCCGTTTCATTCTTTTGGTCCTGCTATTCGCAATGATTACATCCTGCATGTCGTGATGGAAGGCAAAGGATCTTATCATGTGAAAAATCAACAATTCCAATTGAAAAAAGGTGATCTGTTCTTGATTCGTCCAGGAGACTCGACGTTTTACTTATCAGATGGAGAAGATCCGTGGATGTATTGCTGGCTTTCATTTGGTGGGAGTGCTGCAGAAGAAATCATTCGGCAGTCGCTTTTCAGAGAAGACCAATACACGATGGTCTCTTCTGACATACAAAAATATATCGACATTATTTTAGAATGCATGAAAGATACGGAAGAAACCTTGGAAAATGAATTACAGTTAACAGCATTAACCTACCGTTTTTTATCAGTCCTTTTAAAAGATGGCGGAAAGGTCAGCGGTGGTGTACAAAAGGTTCACTCCTCTTTAGCTGTTGAGACAGTCAAATACATCGAGGCACATTATGCTGAAAAATTGTCTGTTGAGGAAATCGCCCAGCATTTAGCGGTCAATCGGAGCCATTTGTCGCGAGTATTCAAAAATCATATGGGTACCAGTATCAAGGAATATTTGATCGGGGTACGGATCAATCGAGGGGCGTTTCTTCTTTCTCTGACGGATGAATCCGTGGAAAGTATTGCCTATCAAGTAGGGTTCAATAGTCTAGTCGTATTTAGCCGAATGTTCAAAAAGAGTACCGGAGAAACGGCTACGAACTATCGTAAACGTATGAAAAACGAAAATTTTAAGAATATTGCTTTGGATACCTTGAAAAAACAGTTGGAAAAACAAACCGCAGTTTCTTGGACAACCTGATTAGTCTGGTTAAAATGACAAGCATCGGCAAAAGAAACTTGTGGCGGTTATGCTACACTGTAAAGCGAAGACTAAAAAGGAGGAAAAGGGATGCGTACACTTATCATCATTAGCCATCCAACGATCGAAGAATCTTTAAATCAGCAATTTTTCAAAGAAGCTTCTGCTGGTTTACCAGCTACTTGGCATCATTTGGAATCAAGTTATCCAGACGGAAAAATAGATATAGAGACTGAACTACAGCTCTTGGCCCAGCATGATCGGATCATTTTCCAGTTTCCGTTTTACTGGTATAGTTCTCCTGCTCATTTAAAAATTTGGCAAGATAATGTCTTGGAACGAGCATCACATGTATTAAAAGGGAAAGAACTAGGAATCGTATTAACAACAGGTGTGGCGGAAAAAGAATACCAAGCTGGAGGAAAAGAAGAATATACGATTTCCGAATTTTTGAGGCCGTATCAGCGAATCGCAAATAAATTCCATATGACCTATCTTCCGCCATTCGTTTTAGCACAATTTATGTATTTATCCCAGGAAAAACGTTGGGAGAAGCTAATTGCTTATCAGCAGTATCTCTCATTGGAAGGCAAACCATCGCTGACTCAGCGGATTGACTGGTTTATTCAAAGAGTACAGGAAAATCAGAAAATGCAGGAAGAAGAATCTGAAAAACAAGCATATATCGTAGAAGCACTGACTGAGGCAAAAGAGCAGATCGAAGACTTGACCTTTACACTGCAAGAAATGAAAGGAACTTCATTATGACAAATGATTGGCTGATCCAACAATTAGATGAATTAAGCGAAAAATCAGAATATCAAGACCGTGCGCTCTTATATGAAATAAAGAAACTGATGGCTGAGATAGACGAACGAACAATGCAGCTGCAAGGAGAAATCGACGGACAATCTTGGAATCATCTCAACTGGTGAAATTTTCTTATAAATAACAAAGATAAAAATGTGCACAGCGGCAATTATTTGCTACAATAAGAATATGAAGCGTTTGATAACGCTATTATACATAAAAATTGGTGGTGAAAAAAATGTATGATGAAAATGAGTGGGGAGAAAATGTTCGGATGACCCGAAGAAGACAGCAAAAACAGGCAGCTCGTAAGCGGATGATCATGATTGGGGCAGCAGTTGCCGTGTTTTTGATCATAGCAGGAGGAGTTGCGGGTCTATATTTTCATGGAAAAAATTCGTCAGAAGCGAAAAGTACGACCATAACGGAAACAACGACAAAGAAAACAGAGACGAAACAAACAAGTGAGTCATCAACTAAAACAAAAGAGACGCAAACTTCTGAAGAAAAAACAGCAAATGGTTTGCCAGAGCAACTTCAAGCAATTGTAAATGATTATTCGAAAAAGATCGAAGAAAAGACGCCTGCATTGATTGAAGAATACCAGACAGAAATTCAGGGAAATCAAGAGGGCATAGCTGGTTTATCAGCAGTTGCTAACCAAAAAGCACGTGAGCTTCAAGCAATCTCCGACGAAGGGATCAGAAAATTACGTGCAGCGTATCAGGCAGCAGAAAATAAAGACGGTGTAGACTTAGATACTTTGATCAATCAATTATCGGCTAATTATACGAATCATGTAGCTAAGATTTCCGATATTTATTTGCAGACTAGCGCCTCTCTTCAAGCAGAGTCAACAAGCACACAAGACACAACATCTTCTGATTCTGAGACGGCAGAGTCGGTAGAAGCTTCTGAAATGCAAGCTCGAACAACACAAGACACAACAGATTCCTCTGAAACTAATACCAACAGCGCGACTTCACAGGCTGCGACAACCGTAGTTTTGGAAGGAGAAGGTCCAAATCAAATAGCCGAACGAACTGGCGTACCAGTAGAAACGATCTTGTCGCTGAATGGGATGAGCATGGAGAATTATTTCCTGACTCCCGGTGAGACGCTAAAATTGAATTGATAAAAGCAATAAAAAAGAACGAAGCTTCCACTAAGGTGAAGCTTCGTTCTTTTTTTATTTTCCGGTTCTTTTTTCGCGTACAAAGTAATGGATCGTCATGTAAAGCAAGAAAACGAGTCCAATAATCAATGAGATTCTCGTTTCAGGATTGATAAACATGAAAATCAATACGATAGCTAAAAAAGCAAGTGTCACATAATTCGTATAAGGAGATAGTGGCATTTTAAAAGGATGATCATGCATTTTATCTGCGTGCTTCTTTTTGAAGCGAATCTCGCTGATCAAAATCACTACCCAAGGAACCATACCAGGCAAAATACTTGAGCTGTATACGAAAACGAAAATATTTTCTGACTGGTTGATGAACATTGGTAGAAGATAATTTAAGATCAGACCAATTAAGATTCCACCTGAGATTGCTACGACAGGATAAAAAGGCGCGCCGTGACGAGAAAGTTTCAGAAATTTTTTAGACATCTTTCCATTCATGGCAAGTGTATAGACCATACGACTTGCGCTGAAAATCCCTGAATTACAACCTGATAATGCCGCTGTAATCACGACAAAATTAATCAGTCCTGCAGCAAATGTAATGCCGACTTTAGAAAAAGTTTGTACAAAAGGTGAACCAATCTCACTCAATTGATTCCACGGATAGATACTCACAATGATAAAAATAGCACCAATATAAAAAATCAAGATTCGACCGATAGTGGACTGGACAGCTTCAATGATCGTCTTTTTAGGATTCTCTGCTTCACCAGCAGTCATTCCGATCAGTTCGATTCCCTGATAGGAAGCAACAACGATCGATAATGCAAAGAAAAATCCTTTGACGCCTCCAGTGAAGAATCCACCATTTTTCCAAAGATTTGAAATCCCTACTGCCTGACCATGATTACCAAATCCAAATAAGATTACCCCAAGACCTGCAATGATCATCAAAATGATCGTTATGACTTTGATGATCGAAAACCAAAATTCTAATTCGCCAAACGCCTTGACAGAAATAAGATTTGCCAGCATAAGAAACAAGACGACAATGATCCCGGGAATAATTGCCGGCAAATCAGGCCACCAATAATTCATATAAGATCCTACAGCAATCACTTCACTTATTCCTACGACAATATATTGAAAAATATTACTCCAAGCGGTCAAGTAGCCAGCCACAGGATGGATGTACTCGCTCGCGTAATTTGCAAAAGAACCAGTCGAAGGATCAACGTAAAGCATTTCGCCTAAAGCACGCATAATCAAATACAAAAAGAATCCTGCAATCGCATAGGCTCCCATCACTGAGGGCCCTGTCCAGCGTATGGTTGAGGAGGCACCCATAAAAAGACCGACACCGATCGTTCCACCTAGTGCGATCATTTGGATATGACGGGCACTAAGACTTCGAGTTAACTTTTCTTCTTCCATACAAAAACTCCTTTCGTTGTTGAGTCAACAAGAAAAAATAATCAAACGTTTCAACACATGTTTTTCATTATTAGGTTAGCCTTATTGAACTCTTGATGTGATTCTACAGAAAATTTTCATAAAATGCGAGGAAAATTCGAAAAAAACTTTTTCATCATTCTACTTGAAAATGCTTTCCATTTTAGTTAAACTATATTTAAATAAAAAGTTAGGTAAACCTAAAAAGGAGTGTAAGATTTGGAACGTACGGCCATTGTAATTCAAGAACTTTCAGCCGCTTATCAAGGGAAAACTGTTTTGAAAACTATCAACTTGACGATAAATCCACAAAAAATTACCGGTATTATCGGACCAAACGGTGCAGGAAAATCAACATTTATGAAATCTTTGCTAGAGTTGATACCAGCTACTACTGGTAAAGTCACCTTTTCTGGACAGCCGGTAAACTCAGTCCGTAAAAAAATAGCCTACGTGGAACAGCGAAGTGAATTGGATCTTTCCTTTCCAATTGATGTATTAGGCGTTGTACTTTTAGGAACATATCCATCTTTACGAATTGGACAAAGACCTGGGAAAAAAGAAAAAGAACGTGCAAGACAAGCTTTGAAAAAAGTAGGGATGGAAGAATATGCCAAAAGACAGATCAGCGAACTATCGGGTGGACAGCTTCAGAGAGTTTTTATTGCAAGAGCTCTAGCCCAAGGAGCAGAATGGATCTTTTTAGATGAACCATTCGTAGGGATTGATGCGTTAAGTGAACGAAAGATCTTTGACATCTTGCAGGAATTGAAGAATTCAGGAAAAACGATTTTGATCGTCCATCATGATCTTCATAAAGTAGAAGAATATTTCGATGAGGTTATTCTTTTAAATAAACAGCTGATTGCTTCCGGTCCAGTACAAGAAGTCTTTACATCGAAGAACCTTCAATTGGCCTATGGTGAGATCATCAGACATTTAGTAAAAGGAGGAGAGAAAAAATGATCCAATCCTTTATTGATGGATTAATGAATTATCAATTCCTGCAATACGCTTTGGTCACTTCCATGCTTGTAGGACTTGCTTCTGGAGTCATCGGTTCTTTTATTATTTTACGAGGGATGTCTTTGATGGGAGACGCTATCTCTCACGCAGTTCTTCCAGGTGTAGCCATTTCTTATATGTTTGGTTTTAGTTACATCTTTGGAGCCACTGCTTTTGGGATGCTAACAGCAGCAGTGATTGGTTTCGTGACTCAGCGGAGCCGATTGAAAAATGATACAGCGATTGGAATTGTCTTTAGCTCCTTTTTTGCATTAGGGATTATCTTGATTTCATATGCCCAGAGTGCGACAGATTTGTATCATATTTTATTTGGGAATGTCTTAGCTGTTAGGGAAAGCGATTTGTTGCTGACAGCACTCGTTAGTGGAATCGTCTTGATATTTGTCTTTTTCTTTTATAAAGAATTGAAGATCACATCATTCGATCCGACAATGGCAAAAGCTTATGGGCTGAACACATCGCTGATCCATTATCTTTTGATGTTCTTTTTGACATTAGTGGCTGTAGTCAGTTTACAGACAGTAGGAACAATCTTGGTGATTGCCATGCTGATCACACCAGCCGCCACGGCTTACTTGCTAACGAACCATTTACTGAAAATGATCATTACAGCTGCAGGAATCGGTATGCTAAGTGCAGTTGTCGGTGTGTTTTTCAGTTATAGTTACAATTGGCCATCAGGAGCTACGATCGTGTTAGCATGTACCGCATTTTTTATCCTTGCTTTTTTATTTTCTCCAACAAAAGGAATTTTATTTCAGAAAGGAAGCAGATAGATGAAAACAAAAAAATCACTCTTTTTAATCTTGGCAGTTAGTTTCTTGGTATTAGCCGGTTGCGGAAAGCAGGCTTCTGACCAAGCGGATGAAGGAAGTAAAGAAAAGTTGTCAGTCGTGGCTACCAATTCGATCTTGGCGGACATGGCAAAAGAGGTCGGAACAGATCAAATAGATATCCACAGTATCGTACCAGTCGGAACAGATCCGCATGAATATGAAGTACTACCAGAAGACATCAAAAAGGCAAGCGATGCAGATGTTATTTTATACAACGGTTTGAATCTTGAAACAGGTAACAGCTGGTTCGATAACTTGATGGAAACGGCTAAAAAAGAAGAAGGAAAAGATTATTTTGCAGTTAGCAAAAATGTAGAACCTCTTTATTTAACTAGCGGTGAAGAACATACAAAAGCAGATCCCCATGCTTGGCTAGACATATCTAACGGAATAAAATATGTGGAGGAAATCGCACGTATATTCTCTGAAAAAGATGCAGAAAATGCGACACTCTATAAAAAAAATGCAGAAGCATATGTGGAAAAACTAAAAGAATTAGATACACAAGCGAAGGAAAGTTTTGCTTCTATCGAAGAGAACAAAAAATTATTAGTAACAAGTGAAGGGGCATTCAAGTATTTTTCACGAGCATATGATTTGCCAGCAGCTTATATATGGGAGATCAATACAGAAAGTCAAGGTACGCCTGATCAAATGAAAGCGATCATTGATCAGATAAGAGCAAAAGAAGTACCGGTTTTATTCGTGGAAACCAGTGTAGACTCAAGAAGCATGGAACGGGTAGCAAAAGAAACGGGTTTGAAAATCTATGATAAACTGTTCACTGATTCCATAGCAAAAGAAGGAGAACAAGGAGATTCTTACTATCAGATGATGAAATGGAATATCGAAACGATC
>OLRL01000680.1_pt1 | contig 19284 bp, 12 predicted proteins | sample 1643201 | NCBI WGS metagenome assembly OLRL01 (sample SAMEA3136649, study PRJEB25190) | human gut metagenome | biome: human gut; feature: human-associated habitat; material: faeces | place: Austria | collected 2013
ATAACCTGTTTTCCCTATTTGATCACACGGATCTTCAGAACACCATCGATTGCCGACAGCTGTTCTTCCACTTCCATCGGAACCTCCGCCTCGACGTCAATCATTGTATATGCATATTCCTTTCGGCTTTTATTCGTCATCAGAGAAATATTCATATTCTCTTTTGCCAATACTGCGGTCAGCTGACCGATCATATTAGGGATATTTTTATGTAAGATCGTAATTCGGTTTCCGGATTCTTTCACGCCCATATCACAATCCGGATAGTTTACGGAATGTGTGATATTTCCGTTTTCCAGATAATCTTTTAATTCCTGTACCGCCATCTTTGCACAGTTGTCTTCCGACTCTTCCGTAGATGCTCCCAGATGCGGGATCACGATCGCACCTTTCACTCCTGCGATCTCCGGCGTCGGAAAATCGGTGACATAGCGCTTTACATTTCCCGCTATAAGCGCATCAACCATCGCTTCACTGTCCACAAGGGTATCACGCGCAAAGTTTAAGACAACCACGTCTTTTTTCATCAGACTGATAGCGTCTTTATTGATCATTCCTTTCGTATCCGGAAGCGCCGGAACATGAATTGTGAGGTAGTCACACTCTTTGTACAGTTCATCCACCGTTTTTGCGTGATGAATATTTCTGGAAAGTTTCCATGCGGAATCTACGGAAACATATGGATCGTAGCCATATACCTCCATTCCAAGATGGATGGCAGTATTTGCCACGAGCACGCCGATCGCTCCCAGACCGATCACTCCTAATTTCTTTCCTGCCAGTTCCGTACCCGCAAATGCTTTCTTTGCTTTTTCCGTCGCTTTTGCAAGGTCTCCGTCTTCCTCATGCTCCTGTACCCAGCCGATACCGCTGACAATGTCTCTTGCAGCAAGCAGCATGCCTGCGATGACCAGTTCTTTTACCCCGTTCGCATTTGCTCCCGGTGTGTTGAATACGACGATTCCCTGATCGGCGCATTTATCCAACGGGATATTGTTGACGCCTGCGCCCGCTCTTGCGATCGCTTTTAAATTTTTCGCAAACTCCATCTCATGCATTCCTGCGCTGCGCACAAGAATCGCGTCCGCTTCATCCGGTGTCTCTGTTTTTACATAAGTTTCATCAAATTTTTCCAGTCCAACCTGTGCAATTGGATTCAGGCAGTGATATTTATACATGTTACAGATTCTCCTCTTCAAATTTCTTCATAAATGCGACAAGCGCCTCTACACCCTCATATGGCATCGCATTGTAAATACTTGCACGCATTCCGCCCACACTGCGGTGACCTTTCAGATTTTCAAGTCCTGCTTCTTTTGCCTCTTTCACAAATTTAGCGTCCAGATCCACATCGCCGGTGACAAACGGTACATTCATCAAAGAACGGTCCTTTTTCTCAACAGTGCCTTTGAACAGCTTGCTCTGATCCAGAAAATCATAGAGAAGCGCCGCTTTTTTCTCATTCCGTTCTTTCATTGCGGAAAGTCCGCCCATGGATTTGATCCACTTGAACACTTTCCCACAAATATAAATTCCATATGCCGGAGGCGTATTATAAAGAGATTTTGCATCTGCATGTGTTTTGTAAGTCAGCATCGTCGGTGTTCCCGGAAGAACGTCCTCCGTGATCAGATCTTCACGGATGATCACGATCACAGTTCCCGCCGGTCCGATATTCTTCTGTACGCCGCCGTAAAGGATGCCGTATTTGCTCACATCCACCGGTTCTGAAAGGAAACAGGATGAAACATCGGATACAAGTAATTTGCCCTTTGTATTCGGAAGTTCTTGAAACTTCGTACCATAAATCGTATTATTCTCACAGATATAAACATAATCCGCATCCTCGGAAACCGGAAGATCGGAACAATCCGGAATATAGGAAAATGTCTTGTCTGCGGAAGAAGCGATCCGGTTGACTTTTCCGTATTTTTCCGCCTCGCTCGCCGCTTTTTTTGCCCACTGTCCTGTGATAATATAATCTGTCACACGGTTCTTCATCAGATTCATCGGGATCATCGCAAACTGCTGGGATGCTCCGCCCTGTAAAAACAATACTTTATAATTATCCGGGATATTCATCAGTTCCCGCAGATCTGCTTCCGCCCCATTGATGATTTCTTCAAACGCCTTGGATCTGTGGCTCATCTCCATCACGGACATTCCCGTTCCTTTATAATCAAGCATTTCCTCTGCCGCTTCTTTTAACACATCTTCCGGCAGAACAGCCGGTCCTGCCGAAAAATTATACACTCTTCCCATTTCCTTTACTCCTCCTTCATATCTTCCTCGTCAAATGCCTCGCTGATCGCAGCTCCCGGAGCCACCATCGGCCATACTTTATCATCCGAATCAATGATACAGTCGATCAATACCGGTTTTCCAAGCTGCAGCGCTTCGGAAAATGCCTTTCGGAACTCATCCTGTGTCACAGCGCGGATGCCGACCGCTCCCATCGCCTCTGCAAGCTTTACAAAATCAACGCCGTCGTTTAAGACCGTCGCCGAATAGCGCTGCTCATAAAACAAGTTCTGCCACTGCCGTACCATACCCAGCACATGGTTATTGATCACCACTTCTATGATCGGGATCTGATGGCGCACCGCCGTTGCGATCTCATTCATATTCATCCGGAAACAACCGTCTCCCGCAATATTTACCACCGTCTTATCCGGGCATCCGCTCTTTGCGCCAAGAGCTGCTCCAAGTCCGTAGCCCATCGTTCCGAGACCACCGGATGTCAATAGCGTTCTCGGCTTCGTATATTTGTAATATTGTGCCGCCCACATCTGATGCTGTCCGACTTCTGTGACGATCACCGCATCTCCTTTTGTCTGTCTGTAAATCTCTTCGATCACAAACGGTCCGCTCAAAGCTTCCGGATGATATTTTAACGGATACATACTCTTGTAAGCCTGGATTTTTTCCAGCCATTCCGAATGAGACTGCGATTCCAGCTTTTCATTCACTCGTTTTAACGTTTCACGGATATCTCCGGTCACGCCTGCTGTGATCAGTACATTTTTATCCATCTCCGCCGGATCCACATCAAACTGCAGGATCTTCGCATATTTTGCAAAACTCTTCGTATTTCCGGTCACACGGTCGCTGAATCTGGCGCCGATCACGATCAACAGATCGCACTCGCTGACGCCAAAATTCGATGTCTTCGTCCCATGCATTCCAAGCATGCCTGTATACCGCACGTCAGTCCCCGGAAATGCCCCTTTTCCCATCAAAGAATCGGTGACCGGTGCATCGACCTTGTCAACAAATTCTTTCAGTTCTTCGCTTGCGCCGGATAAGATCGCACCTCCGCCCACAAAAATATACGGACGTTTGGACTTTCGGATCATCTCAACCGCAGTATCGATCTCCTTTTCCGAAATATGAGAGGTATCCGGTTTATACGGCTCGATCATTTTTCTCTCGTATTCGGTCACATTGGCTGTGACGTCTTTCGGAATATCGATCAGCACCGGTCCCGGACGACCGGATCTCGCAATCTGAAACGCTTTGCGGATCGTGTCTGCCAACCGGCTGACATCTTTTACAATATAATTATGTTTTGTGATCGGCATCGTAATGCCGGCAATGTCGATCTCCTGAAAACTGTCTTTTCCGAGAAGAGACACACCGACGTTGCAGGTGATCGCAACAATCGGAATGGAATCCATACATGCCGTTGCGATCCCGGTCACAAGGTTAGTTGCCCCGGGTCCGCTCGTCGCAAAACATACGCCGACTTTTCCCGTCGCTCTCGCATACCCATCTGCCGCATGTGCGGCTCCCTGCTCGTGCGATGTTAAAATATGTTTGATTTCGTTGCTGTGTTTATACAATGCGTCATAGACATTTAAAATCGCGCCGCCCGGATACCCGAATACCGTATCCACGCCTTGTTCCTTTAAACATTCAATGACGATTTCTGCTCCTGTAAGCTGCATCGGAGACACCTCCTATTGATTCTTTGGTACTTCCAGTATTGCGCCTCTGTTGCCGGAGGTCACCATAGAAGCATATCTTGCCAGATACCCGGTCTTTACTTTCGGCTCTCTCGGCTGCCATGCCGCGCGTCTTGCATCCAGTACATCCTGCGGCACATCCAATTCCAGACTTAAGTTCGGAATATCGATCTTGATAAGATCTCCCTCCTCTACGAGGGCGATCGGTCCGCCTACTGCGGCCTCCGGCGAAACGTGTCCGATCGACGCGCCTCTGGAGGCTCCGCTGAAACGTCCGTCTGTGATCAATGCCACGGAAGAGCCCAGTCCCATTCCCGCGATCGCGGAAGTCGGGTTCAGCATCTCACGCATACCCGGACCGCCTTTCGGTCCCTCATAGCGGATCACAACCACATCTCCCGCGTGGATCTCTCCGCCTTTGATCGCCGCAATCGCATCTTCCTCACAGTCAAAGACTCTCGCCGGACCTTCGTGTACAAGCATTTCATCCACAACTGCCGAACGTTTGACCACACTTCCGTCCGGTGCAAGATTTCCTTTCAGCACGGCAAGTCCTCCGGTTTCACTGTATGGATGATCGATCGGACGAATGACTTCCGGATTCCGGTTTACGCATCCCGCGATATTTTCTCCGACCGTCTTTCCGGTCACCGTCATGCAACCGGTATGAAGCAGTCCTTTTTTATTCAGTTCGTTCATCACTGCGCTGACACCGCCCGCTTCATTCAAATCTTCCATATAAGTCGGACCTGCCGGTGCGAGGTGACAGAGATTCGGCGTCTTCTCGCTGATCCCGTTTGCAAAATCAATCTCAAAATCCATACCGATCTCATGTGCGATCGCAGGAAGATGCAGCATACTGTTCGTCGAACATCCAAGCGCCATATCCACGGTCAATGCATTTAAGATCGCATCTTCCGTCATAATATCTCTTGGACGGATATTCTTTCTCACCAGTTCCATCACCTGCATTCCCGCATGTTTTGCAAGCTGGATCCTTGCAGAATACACTGCCGGGATCGTTCCGTTTCCCGGAAGCCCCATACCAAGCACTTCTGTCAGGCAGTTCATACTGTTGGCAGTATACATACCGGAACAGGATCCGCAGGTCGGGCATACTTTATTTTCAAATTCACAGACATCTTCTTCCGTGTACGTTCCGGCAGCGTAGGCTCCGACTGCCTCAAACATACTGGAGAGACTTCGTTTTTCTCCTTTTACATGTCCTGCGAGCATCGGTCCGCCGCTGACAAAAATGGTCGGAATATTGACTCTGGCGGCTGCCATCAAAAGTCCCGGCACATTTTTATCACAGTTCGGGATCATAACCAGCCCGTCAAACTGATGCGCCATTGCAAGCGCTTCCGTTGAATCTGCGATCAGATCTCTTGTTACGAGAGAATACTTCATTCCGATATGTCCCATCGCAATTCCGTCACAAACCGCGATCGCCGGTACCATGATCGGTGTACCTCCTGCCATTGCAACTCCTAGCTTCACTGCCTCGGTAATTTTGTCCAGATTCATATGTCCCGGTACAATTTCGTTATAGGAACTGACCACGCCGATCAGCGGACGGTCCAATTCTTCCTTTGTCAGTCCCAATGCGTTAAATAAGGATCGATGCGGCGCCTGCTGCATTCCCTTTGTCACTGTATCACTTCTCATCTGTTTCTCCTCCCTTTTTAAGCTGTCCGTCTGATACGGGCGCAGATCTGGTCTCCCATCTCTTTTGTTCCGACTAATATATTTCCATCCGACATAATATCCTTTGTGCGGTATCCTGCTTCCAAAACCTCTTTCACCGCCTGCTCCACGGTGTCGGCTTCCCGATCCAGATCAAATGTGAATCGAAGCATCATTGCCGCAGATAAGATCGTTGCGATCGGATTGGCAATGCCTTTTCCGGCTATATCTGGTGCGGAACCTCCGCTTGGTTCATAAAGACCGAATTTCGTCTCATTTAAGCTGGCGGATGCGAGCATTCCGATCGAACCGGTCACCATGCTCGCCTCATCGGAAAGAATATCACCGAACATATTCTCCGTGAGGATCACGTCAAACTGTCTCGGATCTCTCACAAGCTGCATTGCGCAATTATCAACGAGCATATGCTCCAATGTCACTTCCGGATAATCTTTTGCCACTTCCTCCACAATCTTTCTCCAAAGTCTGGAGGAATCCAGAACGTTTGCCTTGTCGACACTGGTCACTTTTCTGCGCCGTTTCATCGCAATATCAAATCCTTTTTTTGCGATCCGCCGGATTTCTTCTTCATTATAAGTCAGTTGATCGTTCGCCGTCAGAACCCCGTTCACTTCCTTTGTGGAACGTTCCCCGAAATACAATCCTCCGGTCAGTTCCCGCATGATCATCATATCAAATCCGCCCTCTGTCAATTCTTCTTTCAACGGGCAGGCTTTTTTCAGTTCGTCATACAGCACCGCCGGACGAAGATTTGCAAACAGATTCAGTTCTTTTCGTATCTTCAAAAGTCCGGCTTCCGGTCGTTTGGACGGTTCCAACCGATACCATGGAGAAGTCCTCGTATCGCCGCCGATCGATCCCATCAGTACGGCGTCGCTTTCTTTTGCTAAGCGGATCGTCTCGTCCGTCAGCGGAACTCCGTGTACATCGATCGATGCCCCGCCCATCAAAAGCTGTGTGTACTTACACTCATGTCCATATACGTCGGCCACCTGTTCCAACACTTTCATCGCTTCTGTGACGATCTCCGGTCCGATCCCATCCCCCTTGATCACTCCAATGTTCCATATCATATGTCATCACTTCCTTGATAAAATGTTATGATGCCGGGACTTCAGAAATGCGGAATAAAAACAGTTCCTTAACCCTCTTTCTCCCCCGATATCACGTTATTTCCTTATATTACCTCATTTCACCCCACGTTTCAACCCTTTAGCACAGAAAAGTGTCAAAGTATCTACAATCTCTTTTTATTCACTCTGTCACAAAAAGGACTTCTGTTTCTTTCACACCGGCACTTCTGCGGTCCGATGAAAATCACCGGAAGTGCCAAAAGGCACATTCCGGGATTGTAAGCAGTCGCCAAGGTCTCGAGCAAGCCCGGACTTGCACCGGCAAGTGTGGTCCAGCTTCGCTGGACGCACCCTATACAAAAAGAAGACCGAAAAGCTTTTCGCTCACCGGTCTTTCTCTCTTTCCTAATTATTCAGCACTCGGCTTCTCAAGCTGAGCGATCGCAGCTTTCTGCATCGGAATACGGCAGTTCTTATTGTTACCAAATTCTACGATCACATCGTCGTCTGTGATATCAATGATTACTCCGTAAAATCCGCTTGTTGTAAGAACGGTATCGCCTACTTCCATCGTGGAAAGCATTGCCTGTATACGCTTCTGCTCCTTTTTCTGTGGGCGCATCAGTAAGAACCACATACCTCCGATAATTACAACGTAAACAAGAATGATACTTACCATACTCATTGAACCACCGGCAGCTAAAACTCCATTCATCTTAATACATCCTCCTAACTACTTATCTTCAAGCAATATGACCATTATACATAAAAAATACAATTACTTCAAGTGTATTTTTTGTTTCATCTTAAACTTTTCCGCTCAAACTTTTACAAGCCCAACACGCCCTTTAATTTTTCTTCCTTATATGCATGAAATGCTCCCGCATCCAACGCATCCCTGATTTCTTCCATCATCGTATTATAGAAGTACAGATTATGAAGAACACAGAGACGCATTCCGAGCATTTCTTTCGCTTTCAATAAATGACGGATATATGCGCGGCTGTAGCTTCTGCATGCCGGACACTGGCATCCCTCCTCGATCGGACGATCGTCCAGTTCAAATTTGGCGTTGAACAGATTCAGCTTTCCGTGATTCGTATACACATGTCCGTGACGACCATTCCGCGACGGATATACACAATCAAAGAAATCCACGCCCCGGGCAACTCCCTCCAAAATATTTGCCGGAGTTCCGACGCCCATCAGATAAGTCGGTTTATTGTCCGGAAGATACGGCACGACCGCATCCAGGATCCGATACATCTCCTCATGGCTTTCTCCGACCGCAAGTCCGCCGACCGCATAACCATCCAGATCCAGCTTCGTGATTTGCTTTGCATGTTCGATCCGGATATCTTCATACACGCCGCCCTGATTGATCCCGAACAGCATCTGATGCGGATTGATCGTATCCGGAAGACTGTTCAGCCGCTCCATCTCCTGTTTGCAGCGCGCCAGCCAACGGGTCGTCCGTGCAACCGACTGTTCCATATATTCACGGTCCGCCACACTGGACGGGCATTCATCAAAAGCCATTGCGATCGTGGAGGCTAAATTAGACTGGATCTGCATACTCTCTTCCGGTCCCATAAAAATCTTCTTTCCGTCGATATGGGAATGGAAATGCACGCCCTCTTCCTTGATCTTCCGAAGTCCTGCAAGAGAAAACACCTGAAATCCGCCGGAATCCGTCAGGATCGGTTTGTCCCAGTTCATAAACTTATGCAGTCCGCCGAGCTGTTTTACAACCTGATCTCCCGGTCGCACATGAAGATGATATGTATTGGATAATTCTACCTGTGTCTTGATCCCCCGCAGATCGTCTGTCGACACGGCGCCTTTGATCGCCGCCGCTGTTCCCACATTCATAAAAACCGGCGTCTCGATCGTTCCGTGTACCGTATGTAACCGACCGCGTTTTGCCAGCCCCTCTTTTTTCAACAATTCATACATAAATGTCCTCTTTCTAAAAGGGACAGCCGCACTTCTGACTGTCCCTTTTCTTTTAATAATGGATGATAACAGGAGTTCCTGTTGAAATCATATTGTAAAGTGCAGCCGCCTGATCATACGGCATATTGATGCATCCATGGGATCCGACTCCCGGGATCTGATTCAATGTTCCACCAAAGGTGGACTGCCATGTTGCATCGTGAAATCCGACTCCGCTCCAGGTGATCCGCATCCAGTAGTCTACCGGCGTCCGGTATTCCGGCTCTCCGGTCTCCGGAACGATCTCTCCTACAAGTACCTCGTGCATCGTTGTCTCTTTCAGTGCATACACGCCGGTCGGCGTCTCTTTTGCCGGAATCGGCTCACCGGTTACCACATCCGTCTCCAGCACAACGGCGCCGTCCTGGATATACCACATATGCTGAGCGCTTAAGTCCACTTCCGCATATGTTGTTCCCCAGTCCTGCGGACCGTGGGAAGCCGCTGTACCTCCGATATAATATGCCGGCTCTCTCGTAACGACTTCCCCGTTCTTAATACTGTTGATCAACGCTGCCGATTCGGTCTCTTCATCGATCGACCATCCATAATCCCCGCCGGAAACTTCTGCTGTTTTTCCCCATGGGGTCGTGATCGTTCTTGCCGCTCCCATTGTATCATACTGATCGCCGAAAGACGCCATCCATTCCCGAACGCCGTTCTCATTGAACACAACGTTCATGGATTCATCCACTGTAAGCCATGTGGAGATCAGATTTTTATCCACCACCACATTCTCATCCATCGGATACGTAATACTTGCTTTAATATACTGGTTCATGCTGTCACATGCAGCCTGCACTTCTTTTGATTCTGCTGTAAACTTCGGAAGAGCATAACATCCCTCTTCTTCCATGTTCAGCTCCGATTTGAATTCCCGAATGTACTGGGCGATCTTTTCATGAAGCATGTCCATATCCACTGCGGTTCCTGTCACTTCCGGTTCTACAACATACTGTGTTCCGTCAAACTTCGGATAGGCGTTTGTCGGCGGGATCTGCTCCACTTTTACCGACTGGAGATTATTGATCTGCTCTTCCAAGGCTTCCTTATCATAAGAGACTTCAATCGTAACCTGCGTGGAGCTCTTCACAAAAAATGCACTCGGCCAGAGGAACGCATTCTGCTTTTTAATCGCATTTTTCACATCGTCATTTTCCACATAGGCGAGGGAGATGTCTTCTCCTTTGATCGTATCCGATTTATCTTCCTTTTCCAGGACTGTCAACGTATATCCTTTCACCTGATCTTTCATATATTCTTCAACATCCTTGACAGATTTTGCCGAAAAATTATGACCGTTGATCTCTGTATTAATATAGAAATGACTCATAAAAAATACTGATATGCCGACATATACTGCCGCCAAAACACCGACGGTCACACCTGCAATGATCAGACCTTTCTTTTTATCCGTCTTCTTTTTTGCAACAGCCGCCCTTTTTCTGCGTTTCTTCCGTCCCTTTTTCTTTTTCGGTGCTTTCGTTTTGACCTGTGGCTTTTCTTCCTCATCCAGACTCATATATAAGGTATCGTCCTCATCATAAGAGTCTGTTTCCTCATCATAAACGTCGTCCTCATCGAATGCCTCGTCCTCATAGGATCCGTCCACGTCAAATGCCTCGTCCTCTCCGTCAGCCTCCGCTTCCAGATCCGGCAGATTTTCCTCCATCTCCGGTGTATCCGCCGGAGATTCCTGCACATTTACCTGTTCATCCGGATTATGTTCCTGTTCATGGATCTCCCTTTTGCTCATTTAGTACTGCTCCCTCTTCTATAATCAATATCTAGGCAACATTATAGTATGAAAGCGAAAAAATGTACAGTAAAATATTGTTTCTATTCTTCTGTTTTTAAATTTTGTCTTAAAAGCTCTACTTTGCAATCCGATGCAACATTTCGTTTAACGGAGGCAGTACTTGCCCTGCCAGCTTCGGTGCGGACATTTCGATCAGATCTGCCGGTGAGATTCCCTTGATCATTTCCATCAGGTTTTCGTCGACTTTCGGAGTCTCCTGCTGCTCTCCGGCTTTTGTAAAGGCTGCTGCGACTTGCTTCAGCAAACTTTGGATCACTTCTGCCCCGCCCGGATTTGCCAGAATCATACCGATCGGATCGAACACGGAAAAATAACCGTCTTTTTCCGTCAATCGCTGCCTGTTTCCATATTCATCCAGATACCAGTCTACTCCCTCATTTCCGCCGCCTTTCACCTGATAATCCGGATTTGGTTCCTCCACTTTTCGAATCCGGATCGTATCCTCACATGTTCCGGCTTTTGCACGAAGTGTATGTTCCCCTGCAAGCGGGATCGTAAACCGGAAGATCCTGCTTCCGTTCTTTGTTCCGACCTTTTCTCCGTCACAATATAACGTCACTTCCGACTGATTGGAATAAATTTTCACTTCCGTTGTCTCCCCGACACGATCCACAAACCGTCTTCCGCAAACATGAACGAACGGATCTTTGGACCAGTAGGCTTTATATAAATAGAAAACATCTTTTTTTACGGTTCTGTCATAGCTGACAAATCCCTTTGTATTTTGACCTTTTGTTCCGCCCTCGTTCCGCTTGTCCGCAGCAAATTCAAACATATTCCATGCATATGTTCCCCAAAGCCATGGGCGCTCCTCGATGATCTGCAGCATGCCCTCATGGTAGAGACACTGGTATTCTTCGCTGTAATCCTTTCGTTTCGGCTGATCGGAATGGATCTCATAATTGGCATCTGCCCCATACTCGGAAAGCGCAAGTGCTCTTTGCGGCTGTGCATGCTTTCGCTCATCCAGCCAATCCGCGCAATCTTCGGTTTTCCCAACATACCATCCAAGGTAAATGTTATATGCCAATACATCCGTGATCGTGTTGGTCGGGCTGTTCAGCGACACAGCTCCGATCTGAGCCATCGTTGTCAGGCGGGTCGGATCCATCGCATGACAAAGTTCCTGAAGATCGTTCAGATTTTGAAGAAGCGCTTCGCTTTCTCCTTTCATTGTGATCTCATTGCTGATGCCCCAAAAACAAATGGACGGATGATTGCCGCTCTGCAAGATCAGTTCCCTCATCTGTGAAATCGTATCGTCATGTGCTTCCTTGCCCGGCATAAACCTGGAAATAAACGGAATTTCCGCCCAGACTACCACACCTGCTTCATCACATAAATCATAAAAGTACTGTGCATGCTGATAATGGGCAAGCCGTATACTATTTGCCCCGACTTCCCGGATCAGCTCTATATCCTGCCTGTGATCCGCCTCAGTAACAGCCCATCCTTTTCCCTGCCGGTCCTGATGTCTGGAAACACCGCGTAATGGATATGGTTTTCCATTCAGGAAAAATCCAAGCTCCGCATCCACCGAAAACTGACGAACGCCAAAACGAACAGCCACTTCGTCACCGGATTCTTCCAACCGGACTCTCGCGGTATACAGATACGGATCTTTCACGCCGTCCCACAGATGTGGTTCTCTCAATGTAAACGTTGCTTCCCCTTTTTCTGTTACATTTTTTTCTACGGTTCTTCCCTCTGCATCTTCGATCGTAAAACAGAACGTTCCTCGTGTTCCTGTGTGGATTCCCGTATCTGTTCTGACACTTGCCGAACCGTCCTCCAGCAGTTCTGCGGTCACATGCAGCCCCGGATCTCCCGCTTCCAGTTTCAGATGATTCTTCGGTACGACGATCAATTTTACTCCCCGATAAAGCCCTCCGAAAAAAGTAAAATCAGCAAACTGTGGATATGTCTTTTCACTTTCCCCATTGTCAACCGAGATCAGAAGTAAATTTTCCCCCGGACGCATCGTCTCTGTCAGATCGATACGAAATGATGAAAATCCTCCCTGATGACGCCCTACACATGTTCCATTCAAATATACCTCGGCAATCTGGCTTGCTGCTTCCACTTCCAGAAAAACACATTCTCCATCCGGTCGAATGATTTTTTTTGCATACCAGCAAACTCCCCGGTGATAAAAATCATCCCCGTCGGAACCGTCTTCTGCATTCCATGTATGCGGAAGATTTACCGTCTCCATAACAGATAGATCCGGCAATGCCGGATCTATCTGACTGGCTGTAAACAGCCAGTCCTCATTGATTGAAATCGTTGTGCGCATATATAACGCTCCTTTCTCCTGTTCGGAAAATTAATCGTCGTCCCGATCTTCTCCGATCAATTCTGCATTGGTATGTCCCATTTTTGCTTCCATTTCCAATGTCGCATTTTTATCCAGATTGTAGATAAATTTCAAACATACAAACTGCAGCAGCATACAGACCGCATAGACAAGTCCGATCAGAATACGAACGTTATTTGCCACCTCTGTCGGCTGCTGTGCGCCGAGTGTTTCATTGTACCCTGTAAAGATCAATAAGAATGCGATAATGGAAACACCAAATCCGCTTGCAAGTTTTCTTCCCAGAGAATAAGTTGCATATACGGTTCCCTCTTCTCTGACGCCGGTACGAAGTTCCTGATAATCGATACAGTCCGCTGTCATTGCCCAGCAGATCGACATAAAGAAGGTATCAGATGCCATGATGATCAGGGACAAGATCAAATACAGAACCATACCTTTTGCATCCGGTGTGACCGGGAGAAAAATGATTCCCAAACTGGCAACCGCTCCGACAAGCAATGGGTATGCCGCAAGTTCCTGCTTTCCAAAGCGATTTACAAGTGGTTTGACAAACGGAATGATCACCAACGCCGGGATCATCATTCCAAGCCCCATCAGACCGGAAAACTGTGCCATTTCAAAATAACTCTGGAACAGGACCTGATTGGCAGCTCCGAGACTGTTTGTCATGATCAGCTGTGCGATCGTCGCCAGTGTAAGTCCGACTGCCGCACGGTTTTTCAAAAAACTTCCGAGAGCTTTAAAGTAATTGAATTTCGGACGTTCCCCGTTTGCCTGCACGGTCTCACGCGGTGCGATACGTTCCGTCGTCCATTTCAAAAGCAGCTGGAATGCAACGAACCCTGCAAATCCCATCACCAGTGCGATCACAAACATCCGTCCGCCGATCAGATTGTTCTCGCTGTCATAGCAGAGGATCGGAAGAATGACCATCACAGCAATATTTGCGATCATGGAACCGATTCCACGATATGTGGAAAGCTGTGCACGTTCTCCCGGATCCGATGTGATCGCGGTACTCATTGCCCCATACGGTACATTTACGATCGTATAAGAGAAATCCCATACAAAATATGCCAGCATACATACTGCCACTTTCACCGCATACGGTGCAGACGGGATCGGCAGAAAACATAACGCACCGGAAAACATCAGCAAGAAAGATCCGTAGAAAATATATGTCTTGAATTTTCCTTTTTTTCCCGGCTTCAGTGTATCCATCAATGCTCCCATGATCGGGTCATTGATTCCATCCCATATTTTCAGGATCAAAATGATAACGCCCCATGTGGTCAGGCTCAGACCAATATACTGCGTATAGAACAGCATCAGATAACTGTTCATCGCAAAACTCATATTGCATCCGAGATCTCCCATCGCGTAGCCCCATTTGTCACGCGCGCCAAAGGGGCGCATTTTTGTTTCTTTTTGTTGTTTTGTTCCCATCCTTTTTCTCCTTTCGTTTTCCTACGCTCTTTTATTTTTTATGTGCGTATTTTTTAACCCTTTCATCATCGATCACGCCATTCCAGTCCATACCAAAGCCAAAGTCATAAACATGTCCTTCCTCATCTGTATGACATACCATGTCGAACGGCACATCCTCACATTGTTGTTCCACCGTATCCATATCTGCCGGAAGTTGCATCGGAAGAAGCCCTGACGGTGTATGCAGACCACAAATCAGTTCCAGAACTGCCTGCGGAAGATCGCCGAATTCCATCAGAATCGCATCCGCAGACGGCTCGATTTCCCGCATGACCATCGGACTGTTTGTCTTCACGCAAAGGATCACCGGTTTCTCTTTCATCGCCCTTCTCGTCTCCAGCACAAGTTCCAGATCGTCTTCGTTATTGACGGTCACCGTCTTTCCTTTATAACTGCGGTTAGCACTTGTCTCTGTCGGATCTCCTCCCGCAATGCTTTCCTCACGGGCTGCATCCGCTGTATACGGACGATACTGAATACTTACCGGCATATATCCGTTTCCGCCCTGTTCTCTGTCTTTCACATCATATCCGCCGAGCATACTGAAAGCGGCGCCGTTTGGCTGACGGATGAAGCACAATGCAGCGTCTGCCTCTTCCGGCGTCTCTACTCTCGTAAAATAGCGATCCAAAATCGAAGCCGGTATCGGATCTGCCAACTGTTCCGGAATCTGTGTTCCCATCCAGTCTATATATGCCGGGATATGGATTTTCGGCACATAAACTTTAGCTTTCTTAGCCAGTGGAAGTACCTGTTTTTTATTTTTGAGCATGACAACCGATTTGACCTGCGCGCGGAATCCCTCTTCCATATACTCCGGACATCCGACAACCTTGGAAGCATGTTCCGGATCAAGATACGGATCTTCAAACAGACCTACCCGGAAAATATTAACCAAAAGCCGGTATGCCGACTTTTCAAAACGCGCCCGCATAAACGCTTCGCCATGTTCTTTTACTCCCATTTTATAGGCTTCGATCACTGGCTCTTTCTCGTTTAATCCGCCAAACTGATCCACACCTGCCATCAGGATCTTATAGCATCTCTCCACTTGGGAAAGTCCCTCTACTCCCCAGCATTTTCCGGTATACAGATCATCCACCGTCGTCTCATCATATGTAATGTTCCAGTCTGTACATACGACACCGTCAAATCCGTACTGATCCCGGAGCAGTTCCTGCACAAGATAATGACTGTAACTACATCCCACTTCTTCTCCGCCCGGCTGATCATGCACGATCGTATAATACGGCATCACTGCGCTTGCGCTTCCTGTTTTTCCCTGCAGTCCAAATGCGCCTTTCGTGAACGGTTCCAAATGTTGTTCAAAATTATTTCCCGGGTAGACGGAGTATTTTCCGCATCCAAAGTGCGCGTCCCGTCCGCCCTCAACGGCTCCTCCGCCCGGCCAGTGCTTCACCATCGCATTGACACTGTTATATCCCCAGCCATCGCAGATTTCCGCTTCTCCCACGGAAGTCTGGAAACCATCACAATATGCACGTACCAGATCGGTACTCAGTTTCGGACTCTCCGTAAAGCTGCCCGCGAATCTACTCCAGCGTGGTTCCGTCGTCAGATCTGCCTGCGGGGAAAGTGCGGTTGTGATTCCCATGGCACGATACTCATCCGAAGCGATCTCGCCAAACCGACGGACAAGATCCGGGTCAAAGGAAGCCGCCATTCCCAATTGTTCCGGCCAATGGGAAATGTCTCCGCCTGCCCCCGCATCAAATTCAAATGTCACCGACGTTCCATGCCGCGGGTCAGAACTGATGGAAACCGGTATTCCCCAAGGTTCTCCCTCCGCAAGTTCCTGCAGATTATTGTTCCACATGGCCGCATCTTTCGGGGAGGCAACAGTCACAACAAGCACATGGCGAAGATAGTCTTCTTTCATGAACTGAATCTGCTGGTCGCTCAGTGCAGAGAACGGCGCCGTACTCTCCGGCAGTTCTTTCCCGTCATATGTCACCTTTCCGAAGTAGAAATTGGACATTCCCGGAACGAACTGATGACGGCTGTACAGCATCAGTCCGGCGATCTGCTCGATACTAAGCTTTCCGGCCAAGTCTTTGGCACGGGTTTCCGCAGGCAGTCTCCAGTCCTCATACGGATGAAGTTCCCCGTCGTGAGCCAGATCCTTGAACCGAAGTCCGTCTTTTTCGATCAGTTTCATGCCTGAATTCTGGCTCCAGCTCAGTCTTGGTCCTCCCGGATTTTGAAAATAACAGATTTCTTTTTTGTCTTTCATATAGATTCTCCTTTCAATGTATGATCACGCTTTCCGTAAAAAAGCTTCGTTTTGCCGCATCGATCTCTAATGTGCGTTTACATTCGTAACAATACGGTTCTCCCGGATCTTCCGCGTGCTTCGCCACTGCAAAACAAAAACGTCCGGCTTCCAGTTTCCACTTTCCCGCCGCATCCGGGAACGACAACGTATCGAATGAAATTTGAAATTTTACCTGCGCCTTTTCCCCTTTTTCCAAATGTACTCGTTGAAAACCAAGCAGCTGTCTTTTGGGGCGCGCCACGCTTGCCGACGGATCCTGTCCGTAGAGCTGAACGACTTCATCCCCGCCGTATGTTCCTGTGTTGTGCAGCGTGACCGTCACATGCAGTACAGGGATACCCGTTTTTTCTGTCACATGCCATACGGAGGGTTCATAAGAAAACGTCGTGTAACTCAGTCCGTAGCCAAACGGAAACTGCGGACTTTCCGGAACACTTCGGTATCCTTTTCCCAACATCGCACTCCGTCTCTGATAATAATAAATCGGCATCTGTCCGCTGTGTCTCGGAACATCGACCGGCAGCCGTCCTCCCGGATCGTAAGTTCCGCACAATACATCTGCGATCGCACTTCCACCCATCGGTCCAGGCAGCCACGCTTCGATCACGGCTCTGGATTTCATGTAGGCTTTTTCACCGATCAGCGGCTTTCCGTCCGTATGGACGATCACGACATTGGGATTCACATCCGCTATTTTTTCCAATAACTGCTGCTGTATCTCCGGCAGTTCCGCCGTCACATCATCGATTCCCTCTCCGCCGGTGCAGGCTTCATCCCATCCAACTTTTCCGCCCAGCGCAAGAATCACCACATCCGCCTCCCGGGCTATAGAGACCGCTTTTTGCATCTGGGTTTCCGAACCGTCTCTCAGACCGCATCCTTTTGCGTACGCCAGTTCCGGAAAATAGTTCAAAAGCGCTTCCCGTACCGTCTTTGCTCCCGGATGTTCTTCCCGCAATCTGGCATCCACTTGTTCTTGAACGTGCTCTTCCGATTTGGCTGTCCCGTCAAATTTCTGGAACAATTCATCCACACTCTTAAAATCTGTACTTCCGTTTCCAAGCAGCACATCCAGTACAGCGGCCCATGTATAGCTATTATGCATAAGCCGGAGACTGTCTGCACACGGACCGATCAACGCAACATTTTGTCCCGATGCCAATGGGAGGACTCCGTCATTTTGTACAAGTACGATGGAGGCATGAGCTGCGTCCTCCGACAGGGCATCCGCTTTCTCCTTTAAGCTCATCCATTCCTTTTGTGCCGTCTCTCTGTCTTTTTGGAACATCGGAACATCAAACAGACCCAGTTCAAATTTCTGCCGCAAAATCCGGGAAACCGCCTGATCCAGCAGTTCCTCAGCGAGTTCTCCCCGCTTGATCTGTTCCCGTAATTCCGAGGAAAAAGCATAAGCGTCCGGCAATTCCATATCTAACCCGGCTTCCAGACACTGTTTTCCGATCTCTCCTGTATTTTCTGCACTTCCAAGCGTCTGCTGCATCATTTGCAGCGCCAGATAATCACTGACTGTAAAGCCGTCAAATCCAAGCTCTTCCCGCAGCAATTTTGTCAGCAGATACCGGCTGGAACACAGAGGGATCCCCTCCAGTTCCCCATATGCGACCATCACGCTTTTCAATCCGGCTTTCCGGATCGCCGCCTCAAAAGGTTTTGCCATATTTTCCCTGAGATCGCGCCGGTCCGTTGCGATATGTCGGGAATTCAATCCGCCCTCCGGCGTGGAATATCCGAGGAAATGTTTTCCCGTTGCCAGCACTCCTTCTTTTAAATCCTCCCCCTGCAGTCCTTTGATCCATGCGCATCCCATCGCAGCCGCAAGGGTCGGATCTCCACCGTAGGTTTCACCGGTGCGCCCCCACCGGAAATCTCTTGCAAGATCCAACACCGGGGCGAGCGCCTGACGGATTCCTTTTGTCAGTAATTGCTGTCGGATCACATCCGCACTTTTCCTGCATAATTCCGTGCAAAAGGACGCGCCCATTCCAAGCGGCGCCGGGAAGACCGCCTGATCCCGCATCATCGGTCCGCAGAGCGCTTCACAATGTATCAGCGGAGGAATATTCCACGGGTTCTGTCCGCGTAGCTTCTCAAAAACCATTTCGCAACGCCGCCCAAATTCTTCCGGCGGGTCTGTCGTCCCCATGAGCATGGCTCCGCCCGTACCGCCTCCCCTGTCGATTTCCAGATCGTTCTTCTCGATCGTTCTTCCGGAAATCTGGCTGATTTTTTGTGACAAAGTCATTCTGGACAACAAATCTTTTACCCGCAGTTCCACATTCTGTTTCGGATCCTGGTAAATCATCCTATCCACTCTCCTGTTTTGTATAGATTGACAATCTCATATTTGTTATTATAACATCCACTTTGTACAATAAGTTCTCATTTCGTGATGACCATCCTCCCATTTTGTCCAAAAGATACAATCTTTACCACAAACATAAACTAAATTTCTGATTATCTTTTCATAAGTTCTTACAACACCGATATATCCCTGTTTTACTGGCTTTGTCGGTGTTTTCCTTTTGGCAGATACTTCTTATAACCCTGATGTTAGAATATAAATAGTACAAAATAAACATGACCATTTTCAATAAATAGTA
>OLRL01000699.1_pt1 | contig 18711 bp, 14 predicted proteins | sample 1643201 | NCBI WGS metagenome assembly OLRL01 (sample SAMEA3136649, study PRJEB25190) | human gut metagenome | biome: human gut; feature: human-associated habitat; material: faeces | place: Austria | collected 2013
GGTTACAATGCATGGAAGAAACGGGTTCCTTCGGACACGTCTGTTCGCCGTGCAGTTTTAAAAGAAAAAATTCAAAAGATCTACGAGGAATCCCATCAAAACTACGGTGCTCCTAAAATTACTGCAGAATTGCGAAAATCCGGGGAGTATGTTTCCGAAAAAACAGTTGGAAACTATATGCGTCAAATGGGAATCAAAGCCCATTGGGTGAAACCATATGTCCAGACAACCATAGACTCTGATTTCAGCCAGAAACTCAAAAATATCCTCAACGAGGAATTCAATCCTGCTCATCCAGATGCTGTCTGGTGTTCAGATATCACTTATATTTGGACATTTGAAGGATTTGTGTATCTTACCAGTGTGATGGATCTGTATTCAAGAAAAATCATTTCCTGGGTGTTGAGTGAGACGCTGGAGGCATCCCACGTAGTGGAATGTGTTGAAAAAGCAAAACATGTCAGAAATGTTGAAAAACCGTTGATCTTCCACTGCGACAGAGGATGCCAGTACGTATCGGAAGCATTTCAAAAAGCAACCAAAGGTATGATTCACAGTTATTCAAAGAAAGCATATCCATGGGATAACGCCTGTATAGAATCTTTCCATGCACTTTTGAAGAGAGAATGGATCAACCGGTTTAAAATCTTTAATTATGCACATGCACATAAATTGATTTTTGAATACATCGAAACATTTTACAATACCGTGCGCATTCACAGTCATTGTGGATATTTGTCTCCAAATGAATATGAGGAACAATATCTTGAAAACATCGAGGAGAATGCAATAAAAATAGCAAGTTAAACTTCGCTCAGAACAGAGAAAATTGGTTACATTTAAAAAGTTTCACATTCTCCATGGAGGAGTTGCCGCATTACTCGGCAAGCTCCTCCCATGTTTCATAGAGCGTCTCCAACTCTGTTTCGTTATTTTGTTTTTCTTTCGCAAGTTCCTGACAGCGCATCGAGTTGGAATAGACATCTTCGTGCGTCATCAGTTCATCGATCTCATTGTTGCGGTCTTCTAAGACAGCAATCCGTTCTTCTGTTTTCTTCAGATCATTTTTACGTTTCCGTTCTTTTGCCTGTTGTTCCTTTTGCTCCTGCCAGCTTAATTTTGTAGAGGACACAGGCTGTTCTGCCTGTGCAGGCTCCCCGGAAGTATTTAGGGTAGGGGCGGCAGCGGTTCCGGTTCCCTGTTCATAGGTATAAGCGGCAGTCAGCGCTTCTTTTTTTTCAAGGTAATAATCATAGTTTCCAATATAGTTGATGAAAGTATGGTTGGTCAGTTCCAGAATCCGCGAGGCAGTCTGGTTGATAAAATAACGGTCATGGGAAACATAAAGCACCGTTCCGGTGTATTCGTTGAGCGCCTGTTCCAGAATTTCTTTGGAATTGATGTCCAAATGGTTGGTCGGCTCGTCGAGGATCAAAAAGTTGGCTTCGGAGAGCATCAGCTTTGCAAGGGAAACCCGTCCTTTTTCACCACCGCTCAAATCTCCGATCCGTTTGAATACATCATCTCCGGTGAACTGAAACGCTGCAAGTGTGTTGCGGATCGCTGTATTGTTCAAAGCCGGGTAGTCGTCGGAAATCTCATCGAAAATACTTTTCGCATCATGCAGTACATGGTGTTCCTGATCGTAATATCCGATCTGAACTTTTGTTCCGAGTTCAAAAGAGCCGTCCTGCGCGTCAGTCACTTGGTTTAAGATTTTCAGCAATGTCGTCTTTCCGGTTCCGTTGTCCCCGATGATCGCGACATGTTCGCCACGTTTGATCTCAAAACTAATGTCTTCAAAAAGCAATTGGTCATCAAAGCGTTTGGTCAGGTGCTCGACTTTGAGCACGTCATTTCCACTGATACAGGATGGTTCCAGTGTGAAATGAATATCCTGTGCCGCCTCCGTCGGTTTTTCGACCAGTGTCATTTTGTCCAGCATTTTTTCACGGCTCTCCGCACGTTTGATCGATTTCTCACGGTTAAATGATCGGAGCTTTTCAATGACAGCTTCCTGATGTTTGATCTCACGCTGCTGGTTGAGATATTCTTTCATCTGCGCATCACGGATCATCTTTTTTTTGTCGGCGTAAGCTTTGTAATTGCCGCCGTATGTACGGATCGTGCCGTTTTCGATTTCAATCACTTTTGTTACGACACGGTTCAAAAAGAAGCGGTCATGGGAGACGATGAATACGGCTCCGCTGTAATTCAAAAGATAGGTTTCCAGCCACGCGATCGAATTCAGATCCAAATGGTTGGTCGGTTCATCCAGAAGCAGGATATCCGGTTTCGTCAGAAGAAGCTTTCCAAGTGCGACCCGTGTTTTCTGACCGCCTGACAGTGTGGAAGTCTCTCTGGAAAAATCAGTTTCGTGAAATCCAAGACCCTTGAGGACGCCGACGATCTCGCTTTCGTAGGCATAGCCATTCTTCGACTCAAATTCAGACATCAGACGGTTGTAGGTGTTCAGCCGCGTGTCCAGTTCGGTTCCGGAGAGTGCTTTCAGTTCATGTTCAATATTGCGGATCTGTTCTTCCAGATCAATGATATCTGCTTTTGCAGTCTTCATTTCTTCATAAATCGTATTGCTGCCGCTTAAGATCTGCTGCTGGGCAAGATAGCCGATCGTTTTCCCTTTTGTCAGAACGACCGTACCGCTGTCTGCGGGTTCTTCCCCGATGATCATTTTTAGGATCGTAGATTTTCCTGCGCCGTTGACGCCGACAAAAGCGGCTTTTTCTCTGTCTTCTATATGAAAGGAACCGTCTTTTACAATGAGCTGTTCCCCAAATGCTTTGTTTAAGTTATGACATGCGAGTATCATAAAAATCCTCCCGTTATCAAATATTTTTATAGAGACCGAAACATTTTTCGATAGGTTCCGGCACCTCCTGCCTGCTTTATTATAACGGAAATGGGCGGAAATACAACTGAAACCGACAAAAAATCGTGAAAAGTTTGACTTTGTTTTCAGAATTATATATAATAACTTGAAGATTAAATTTGGAGGGATTTGCGTGGAAGACAGAGGAATATCAAGAGCGGTGATCGGTCGTCTCCCAAGATACTATAGATATTTAGGCGATTTATCAGAAGCAGGGGTGGAGAGGATTTCATCCAACGAACTGAGTAAAAAGATGCGGGTGACTGCATCGCAGATACGGCAGGATCTGAATAATTTCGGTGGGTTCGGTCAGCAGGGATACGGATATAATGTAAAATATCTGCGCGCGGAGATCGGAAAGATCTTAGGGCTTGGCTGCAGTCATAATATGATCATTATCGGGGCAGGAAATTTAGGGCAGGCGCTTGCAAAATATTCGTCTTTTGAGCGGAGCGGATTTGTGCTGAAAGGGATTTTTGATGTAAACCAGTCGCTGCAAGGCGTTTCGATCCGTGGAGTGCCGATCCGGATGATGGAGGAGTTGGAACCGTTTTTGAAAGAGAATGAGATTGAGATTGCAGCGCTTACGATTCCGAAATCCAATGTCTCCGAAGTGGCGGACCTGCTCGTGAAGAACGGGATCAAAGGAATCTGGAATTTCGCGCATACGGATCTGGTACTTCCGAAAGATGTCATTGTAGAGAGCGTACACCTTTCGGACAGTCTGATGAAATTATCGTATAATATTACCCGGTATAAGGAAGAACACGGGGAATAGGTGCGGTTCTTATCGATCTTATAGATGTGGAGCAGATTTAGGCGTGTAAAAAGTGGCGGGGGTCTCTTTTTACACGTTTTCTATTGTGAGGAACAAGATGGAAAAGGAGGTTGGATCATGCGTTATTTACCAAACGGCATCTGGATGCAGAAAGCAGATTCTTATACAATCCGGGAAATCGGAGTACCGTCCGTTGTTTTAATGGAACATGCCGCCCAAAAGACGATCGAAGTGATGGAAAGAGAGAACATTGATTTTTCTGATATATTGATCGTATGCGGCTCGGGAAATAACGGAGGCGACGGATTTGCCATAGCAAGGCTTTTGCAGGAAAAAGGGGTACGGGTTACGGTGTTTTTTGCAGGAAAAGAAAGTTCTATGAGTGAAGAATGCCGATTGCAGGCACAGATCGTCAGGAATTTGGGGATTCCCATCGTCACAGTCATGCCGGAAAAAGAATACACTGTATTAGTGGATGCATTATTTGGCGTTGGACTGAATCGGGAAATCACCGGAGCATACTGTGATGTGATCGAAAAGATGAACCGGCTGAAAGGGCGAAAAATAGCTGTGGATATTCCGTCAGGTATCCATTCCGGCAACGGGCAGGTCATGGGAATCGCTTTTCGCGCGGATCTGACGGTCACATTTCAGTGTGAAAAGCTTGGAATGGTGTTATTTCCGGGAAAGGAATATACGGGAAAAACGGCAGTTGTTGATATCGGGATCCATTCGTCTGTTTTTTCAGAAACACAGGAGGTTGCTTATACACTGGAACGGGCAGATCTTTCCAGGATGCTGCCAAAGCGGAAGCCGAATACTCATAAAGGCAGCTATGGAAAAGTATTGATGATCACCGGGAGCAAAGGGATGGCAGGAGCAGCTTATTTGAGCACGCTGGCGGCATATACTTGCGGTGCCGGGCTTGTTCAGATCTATACAGACGAAACGAATCGTGCAATTCTCCAGCAGCTTCTTCCCGAAGCGATCATTTCCTGTTATATGGAATATGAAGAGGATGGATTGAAAGACGCGCTGGAATGGGCGGATGTTGTCTGTATCGGATGTGGTCTCGGAAAGAGCAGGACAGCGGAAATGCTGCTGATGAATACGTTAAAGTATGTGTCGGTTCCTTGTGTGATCGATGCGGATGGACTTAACTTGTTGGCCTGCCACAAAGAAATGCTCCGTGTAGTTGATACTCCGGTGATCCTGACTCCGCATATGAAAGAAATGAGCGGGCTTTTGGGCTGTTCGATTCCGGAAATCACAGAAGAACGATTTCAGAAACTGCAGGAATTTACGAGTCAATATCCGGTTATCTGCGTGTTGAAAGATGCCCGAACCGTTGTGGCGGAACGCACGAATCCGTTTTTTGTCAATACAGCCGGCAATCAGGCGATGGCAAAAGCAGGATCCGGAGACGTCCTCGCAGGAGTGATCACTGGGCTTTTGGCAGGTAAAACCCCGCCGTACAGAAGTGCAGTGCTTGGAGTGTATCTTCACGCATGCGGCGGTGATAAAGCAAAAGAACAGCTCGGAAGTTACAGTGTGCTGGCAAGAGATTTGATCACAGGGATCAGTCAGTGTATGAAAGAAGCGGAGGAGGAACAAGAATGAAGCAATATAGCAGGGTCTGTGCAAATATAGACTTGGATGCAGTCGCTTATAATATGGAACAGATGAAACTTAGACTTGGCGGAAATACGCGTCTGATCGCAGTTGTGAAAACAGACGGGTATGGACATGGCGCTGTACCCATCGCAAAAATGTTTGAATCAACGGATTATGTGTGGGGGTATGCGGTCGCCTGTCTGGATGAAGCAGTTGTCCTTAGGAATGCGGGAATCCAGAAACCGATCCTTGTGCTCGGCTGTGTTTTTCCGGAACAATATGAGGCGATGGTACGATATGAGATCCGAGCTGCGGTCTATACGAAAGAGATGGCGGTTGGGATGGCAAATGCCGCCGAACAGATTGGAAAGGCGGCATATTTTCATATAAAAATCGACACCGGGATGGGACGGATCGGATTCCCTGTTACTGAGGAGAGTGCAGAGACGATTTTGGAGATCAGTGAACTGAAACATGGCGTGATCGAAGGGATGTTCACACATTTCGCAAAAGCTGACGAGGCAGATAAATCGTATACAAGAATGCAGCATGAGCGGTTTGTCTGGATGAGGGAAGTTTTGGAGGGAAAGAATGTCTTGATTCCTTATATTGATTGTGACAACAGTGCCGGGATCATTGATTTCCCGGATTTGAAGCATGATCTGGCAAGGGCTGGGATTTCACTTTACGGAATGTATCCGTCCGAAGAAGTGGATCATCAGGTGATCGATTTGAAGCCGGCGCTGGAATTGGTCAGTCATGTGACGTTTGTCAAAAAAGTAGAAGCCGGTACTTCGATCAGTTACGGCGGAACGTTTGTGGCTGAGAAACCAATGAAAGTGGCGACGATCCCGGTAGGATACGGTGACGGTTATCCGCGTTCTCTTTCGAATTGTGGCGAAGTGCTGATCCGCGGAAAACGTGCCCGGATCCTCGGAAGAGTCTGCATGGATCAGTTCATGGTTGATGTCACAGAAATCCCGGACGTACAGTTTATGGATCGGGTTGTTCTCGTGGGACGGTACGGTACGGAACATATTTCCGTGGAAGAACTCAGTGAAAAAAGCGGGCGTTTTCCGTATGAGTTTGTCTGCTGTCTCGGAAAACGAATTCCGAGGGTATACATCAGAGACGGAGAAGTGACGGAACAGACAGATTGTTTTGCGTAAAAGATAAATAGAATACTTCCGAAAAAACAGGGAATACTTTCATTACATTAAATGAAAATGGAGTGTGAACGGAAGTGGGAATTAGACGCGGAGATATTTATTATGCGGATTTGAGTCCGGTGGTCGGTTCAGAGCAGGGCGGGATCCGTCCGGTTCTGATCATTCAGAATGATGTGGGAAACCGACATAGCCCGACTGTGATCTGCGCCGCTATCACATCGAAAATGAATAAAGCAAAACTGCCGACGCATATAGAGATCAGTACCCGGGATTATCAGATCGTCAAAAATTCCGTAATCCTGTTGGAACAGATCCGTACCATTGATAAAAAACGGCTTCGGGAGTTTGTCTGTCATGTGGACGACCGGATGATGGGAAGAGTAAGCCGTGCCATTCAGATCAGTCTGGATTTGAATACATAGGCAGACTACTTTACAGATTTGGGAAAGAATGCTAGAATAAGCAAGTATTAACAACGAAAAGAGGAGAATGAAACAATGTCAGGACATTCAAAATTTGCCAATATTAAGCATAAAAAGGAAAAAAATGACGCTGCAAAAGGCAAGATCTTTACAAAGATCGGACGTGAGCTTGCAGTAGCGGTGAAAGAGGGCGGCGGACCGGATCCGGCAAACAACAGCCGGCTTCGTGATGTGATTGCAAAAGCAAAATCCAACAATATGCCGAATGATACGATCGAGAGAAATATCAAGAAAGCTGCCGGAGAGGGTGCAGGAGATAATTACGAACATATTACATATGAGGGATATGGACCGAACGGAACAGCGATCATCGTAAAAACATTGACAGACAATAAGAACCGTACGGCATCCAATGTCCGCAGCGCATTTACAAAAGGAAGCGGAAACATCGGAACGCCGGGATGCGTTTCTTTCATGTTTGATGAAAAGGGACAGATCCTTGTCGCAAAGGAAGATTGCGAGATGGATGCGGACGAACTGATGATGCTCGCATTGGATGCAGGCGCAGAAGATTTTGCAGATGAAGAGGAGAGCTTTGAGATCCTGACGGATCCGGCAGATTTCAGTGAAGTACGTCTGAAACTGGAAGAAGCAGGTATTCAGATGGCGAATGCCGAAGTGACAATGATCCCGCAGACTTATGTAGAGTTGACAAAAGAGGAAGACATCAAAAATATCCAGAAAACACTGGATTTGTTAGAGGAAGACGACGACGTCCAGGATGTATACCACAACTGGAGCGAAGAATAAACCGAAAGGTTTATTCTTCGCGACGCTTCCAGACGAAAAAGCAAGCAGGAGGGACATAAGATGAGCGACTTTAAAATGGAAACAAAATGTATTCAGTCCGGTTATGAACCGGGAAATGGTGAACCGCGTGTTCTCCCGATCTACCAGAGCACCACGTTCCGTTATACAAGCAGTGAGCAGATGGGACGTCTTTTTGATTTGGAAGAATCGGGATATTTTTATACCCGTCTTCAGAATCCGACGAATGATGCCGTTGCAGCAAAAATCTGTGATCTGGAGGGCGGCTATGCGGCGATGCTGACTTCGTCCGGACAGGCGGCGAATTTCTATGCGATCATGAATAATCAAACTGACAGAAGAGATTCTTGACGCTGCTCTTTACGGAGGAACCTATAATCTGTATGCTCACACGATCCGTAAAATGGGAGTCGAAGCTACTTTTGTGGATCCGGACTGCAGCGAAGAAGAATTAAATGCCGCGTTCCGCGAGAATACAAAAGCTGTATTCGGAGAGACGATCGCCAATCCTGCGCTTGTTGTTTTGGATCTGGGAAAATTTGCAAACGCAGCACATGCGCATGGGGTACCGTTTATTGTAGACAATACATTTGCTACACCGATCAACTGCCGTCCGTTTGAGTGGGGAGCAGATATTGTCACGCATTCCACTACGAAATATATGGATGGACATGCTGCCTGTGTGGGCGGAGCGATTGTTGACAGCGGTAATTTTGACTGGGAAGCACATGCCGAGAAGTTCCCGGGACTGACGACGCCGGACGAAACATACCATGGCATTGTATATACAAAAAAATTCGGAAAAGGCGCATATATCACCAAGGCAACTTCGCAGCTGATGCGTGACCTTGGTTCGATCCAGTCTCCGCAGAATGCGTTTCTTCTGAATCTGGGATTGGAGACATTACATCTGCGCATGCCGCGTCATTGCGAAAATGCGCTTGCGGTTGCTGCCTATTTAAAGAATCACGAAAAAGTTGCATGGGTTTCCTGCCCGTCGATGCCGGGAGACAAATATTACGATCTCGCGCAGAAATATATGCCAAATGGCTGCTGCGGAGTGATCACTTTCGGATTGAAAGGTGGAAGAGACGCAGCGGTTGAAATGATGGATAAGTTAAAAATGGTGGCGATCGTAACACATGTTGCGGATGCCAGAAGCTGCGTGCTGCATCCGGCGAGTCACACACATCGTCAGATGAACGAAAAAGAGCTGTTAGAGGCTGGCGTTCAGCCGGATTTGATCCGTTTTAGTGTTGGAATTGAAAATGTAGACGATATTATTGCCGATGTAGAGCAGGCATTACGTTAAATAAAATGGTATGGATGTATACAATTTGCATTCATGCCATTTTTTACTTCTTTACCGTTCGACACCGGTGTATAGTTCCGTCAAATTTTTCGTATACTATGATTCCAAAGAGGATATGTTCCGGGAAGAATACGTTTGAAGAAGACGCGTATCCCGAAAGGAATATGTCGGAGCTTCAATCAGAATAATTATAGAAAGAGGGCTGAAAAATCTATGGAATCAAAAGAAATGCAAAAGTCTGAGACGGGATCGGCAGAAACAAAAGAGCAAAAGAGAGAAGAAGAGACAGCCAGACGTGAAGAAATCAAGGAGATGGGCACGCTGCGGCTGGAAGAGGGGAAGAGCAGACATCGGATCCAGCTTTTAACGATCATCGGGGAGATCGAGGGGCATGAAGCGGTATCCGGAAATACAAAAGCAACGAAATATGAACATTTACTTCCGAAGCTGGCAGAGGCGGAAGACAGTGATGAAACCGAGGGGATCTTGATCCTGCTCAATACGCTTGGCGGAGACGTGGAGGCGGGGCTGGCGATCGCGGAGATGATCGCATCACTCAGCAAGCCGACCGTATCGCTCGTACTTGGCGGCAGTCATTCGATCGGAGGACCGCTTGCGGTCTCGGCAGATTATTCGTTTATTGTTCCGAGCGGCACGATGATCATTCATCCGGTGCGGTCAAATGGGATGTTCATCGGTGTTTACCAGAGTTACCGTAATATGGAACGGACACAGGACAGGATCACCGGCTTTATCGCCAATCACTCCCGGATCAGCCAGAAACGTTTGGAAGAACTGATGCTGGATCCGACAGAGCTTGTAAAAGATGTCGGAACTTTGTTAGAGGGAGAAGATGCGGTGCGAGAGGGGCTGATCGATGAAGTAGGCGGAATCAGTCAGGCTTTGAACAAACTTCATGAGATGATCGACGAACGGAAAAAATCCATGTGAAAATTTTCTGATGACATCATATCGAAAGAATGCTATACTAGAAATAGTGTCGGTGTATGGAGAGAAAGAAATAAGGCACAGGATGTGGGGAGTCTTTCGGAGGGGAACATACACCGGTTCAGGCATTTTAATTGACCAAGGGGGAAGCAATAATGGCCGCAAAGTCAACAAAAAAGCGGAAAAACAGCAGGGGAAAAAAGAAAAAGACACAGGAATATTCCGTATTGCATGGGGAGATCATCATACTTTGTGTGCTGGCAGTTTGTATCTTTCTTATGATCAGTTGTTTTGGTCTGGGAGGGATTGCCGGTGAGATTTGTTCCTCAGTGATCTTTGGATTGTTTGGATGGGTCGGATATGTGATTCCGATTTTGATTTTTGGTGTGGTTGCCTTTTTGATCTCAAATAAAGGCAATACACACGCATACATAAAGACAGCGGCGGCGATCGTGCTTGTATGTCTGGTTGCTGCATTTTTAGAACTGGTTGTCAATTCGTATACACCCGGAACGGGATTGATGGAACATTATCGTCAGGCAAGTATCCGGAAAGATGCGGGAGGATTGCTGGGGGGAGCGCAGGTACAGCTTCTCTGTCCGATGCTTGGCGTAGTCGGCGCATACATTGCGATCGTGATCCTGGCAGTAATCAGTGTGATCCTGATCACCGAGCGCTCGCTGTTGAAACCGCTAAGTCATGGCGGAAAAAGAGTATATGAAGATGCAAAAATACGACATGAGACCGCTGCGATCCGCGCGGCAAAGAAAAGGGAAGAGCGTCGGCAGACAAGGGTTCTTCGGTTAGAAGCGCTGCAGGCGGAAGCAGAAAAAGAGCGTGTACAAAAGCAGAATGAAGAGAAGAAAGAATCGAAAAAAGCACGCAGGCAGGATCAGAAAGTTTCCGGTGTGTCCTTTGCAACGACTTTATCAGACGGACCTTCAAAACGAAAGTCTCCGGAAGTTCAGGAACTGATACCGGATCTGCCAATGGATGAAAAGCCGCAGGATATTCCGTTTCCGTCTCCGTTTGACGAAACGCAGGGAGACGATTTGCCGGAGACGGCATTTGTGATCAATCGGGCGGATGATCGTATCGAGGCGGAGCAGGCAGAGGAGACGAATATATGGGGAGAGGAACCGAGGGCTTTGGATTCCGAAGTGAATGACGGAGAGCAAGTTTCGGCATCTCCCGCAAAGAAAAAAACGACAAAGCAGGATATACAGGAAATTGCGGCGGAGACACAGAATGTCGAGGCGGAGATTAAAGAAAAAGAAGAACAGCCGAAACCGGTCTATAAGATCCCGCCTCTGCGTCTGCTGAAACGCGGAAAGAAAGGCGGCGGAGATTCTGATGCACATTTGCGTGCAACGGCATTGAAATTGGAACAGACACTGCAGAATTTTGGAGTAAAAGTGCATGTGACCAATGCCAGCTGCGGACCGTCGGTTACACGGTATGAAATCCAGCCGGAACAAGGCGTGAAAGTCAGCAAGATCGTCGGGCTTGCCGATGATATTAAACTGAATCTTGCAGTGACCGATCTGCGGATCGAAGCTCCGATCCCGGGGAAAGCGGCAGTCGGGATCGAGGTGCCGAACAGCGAAAATTCTGCCGTTATGCTGCGGGATCTTCTGGAAGCGGAAGATTTTCAGAAAAGTAAGTCCAATCTTACGGTGGCAGTCGGAAAGGATATTGCCGGAAAAGTGGTGATCGCGGATATTGCAAAGATGCCCCATCTGCTTGTGGCAGGTTCGACGGGATCTGGTAAATCGGTATGTATCAACACATTGATCATGAGTATGATCTTCAAGTCTGATCCGGAAGACGTCAAGCTGATCATGGTCGATCCGAAAGTGGTGGAATTAAGCGTATATAATGGAATCCCGCATCTTTTGATCCCGGTTGTCACAGATCCGAAGAAAGCGGCTGGCGCTCTGAACTGGGCAGTTGCCGAGATGATGAAACGTTATCAGATGTTTGCCGAATACAATGTGCGCGATCTGAAAGGCTTTAACGAAAAGATCCTGCAGATGGAGCCCGGGGAGGGCGTGCCGAAAAAAATGGCACAGATCGTGATCATCGTGGACGAGCTTGCCGATCTGATGATGGTCGCTCCAAAAGATGTGGAGGGAGCGATCTGCCGGCTGGCGCAGCTGGCCCGTGCGGCGGGGATTCACCTGATCCTTGCGACACAGAGACCGTCTGTCAATGTCATTACCGGACTGATCAAGGCAAATATGCCGTCGAGGATCGCATTCGCAGTCTCCTCAGGCGTGGATTCCCGGACGATCATCGATATGAACGGTGCGGAAAAACTGCTTGGAAAAGGAGATATGTTGTTTTATCCGACCGGCTATCCGAAACCGGTCCGGGTTCAGGGATCGTTTGTATCCGACAAGGAAGTACAGCAGGTCGTGGAATATTTGATCGAGAACAACGGAAATGCTTCTTATAGCAATGAACTTGAGGAACATATGAACGCGGAGCTGGAGACAGAGAACGGCAGTATATCGATCGCAGCGCCGGGAATGGAAAATAGCAGTGACGCGCGAGATCAGTATTTTGCAGATGCAGGATATTTGATCATTGAGAAAGAGAAAGCGTCGATCGGGATGCTGCAGCGGATGTTCAAGATCGGCTTCAATCGGGCAGCGCGGATCATGGATCAATTGGCGGATGTAGGCGTAGTCGGTCCGGAAGAGGGAACAAAACCAAGGAAAGTGCTGATGACAAAAGAAGAATTTGAGCAATATATATCAGAAAATAAATGACAGTCAAGGAGGAAATGAAATTGAAAACAGACATTCAGATTGCACAGGAAGCACAGATGCTTCCGATCAGAGAAGTAGCCGAAAGAGCAGGGATCGCAGAGGAAGATCTGGAATTTTATGGAAAGTATAAGGCAAAATTATCGGAAGAATTCTGGGATCGTATCAAAGACAATCCGGATGGAAAGCTTGTCCTTGTGACTGCGATCAATCCAACACCTGCCGGAGAGGGAAAAACGACCACATCAGTGGGGCTTGGTCAGGCAATGCAGAAACTGAACCAGAAAGCGGTCATTGCACTTCGCGAGCCATCGTTAGGACCGTGTTTCGGGATCAAAGGCGGTGCGGCCGGAGGCGGATATGCGCAGGTTGTTCCGATGGAAGATCTGAATCTGCATTTTACCGGAGATTTCCATGCGATCACTTCTGCCAACAATCTGCTTGCAGCAATGCTGGACAATCATATCCAGCAGGGAAATGCACTGCAGATCGATCCTCGCCAGGTTGTATGGAAACGCTGCGTGGATATGAACGACCGCGTACTGCGTAATATTGTTGTCGGACTTGGCAATAAGATGGACGGTATGGTGAGAGAAGATCATTTTGTGATCACGGTAGCGTCGGAGATCATGGCGATCCTCTGTCTTGCAGATGATCTTGCAGATCTGAAACAACGTCTTGGAAAGATCATCGTTGCATACAATTTTGCGGGGGAGCCGGTTACGGCGGACGATCTTCAGGCAACAGGCGCAATGACGGCGCTTTTGAAAGATGCGATCAAACCGAACCTGATCCAGACACTGGAACACACGCCGGCATTGGTCCACGGCGGTCCGTTTGCCAATATTGCCCACGGATGCAACAGTGTGCGGGCAACAAAGATGGCGTTGAAAATGAGTGACATCACGATCACGGAAGCGGGATTCGGCGCGGATCTCGGTGCCGAGAAGTTTATGAACATCAAATGCCGTAAAGCGGGACTGAAACCGGATGCAGTTGTTCTTGTTGCAACCGTGCGTGCTTTGAAGTATAATGGGGGCGTTGCAAAAGCGGATCTGGCAGAAGAAAATCTGGATGCTCTGAAAAAAGGTATCGTCAATCTGGAAAAACATATTGAAAACCTCCAGAAATTCGGTGTTCCGGTTATCGTGACGTTGAATTCGTTTGTTACGGATACAGACGCTGAGAATGCGTTTATCCGCAAATTCTGCGAGGAACGCGGATGTGAATTTGCTTTATCCGAGGTGTGGGAACACGGCGGTGAGGGCGGAATCGAGCTTGCGAAGAAAGTGTTGGAAACATTGCAGACAAAGGAAAGCCATTTCCATACACTCTATGAGGACAGTCTGTCTTTGGAAGAAAAGATCGGGACGATCGCAAAAGAAATTTACGGAGCGCGCGGCGTAGTTTATGAGCCTGCCGCAAAGAAACAGCTGGCACGGATCGAAGAGCTTGGATTTGGAAGTTTCCCAATCTGTATGGCGAAAAATCAATACTCATTGTCGGATGATGCGAAAAAATTGGGACGCCCGGAGAATTTTGATATTCATATCCGGGAGGTTTATGTGAGCGCAGGCGCCGGATTTGTTGTTGCACTGACCGGTGCGGTCATGACAATGCCGGGACTTCCGAAAGTGCCTGCGGCAAATCAGATCGATGTAGACGAAAACGGAAAAATTACCGGTCTGTTTTAATATAGATGCGATAAAGGAGACACGAATGACACATTTGATAGACGGAAAGCAGATTTCAAAAGAAATCAAAGATGAATTGAAACTGGAAGTAAGCAGATTAAAATCTGAGGGAAAGCAGGTCTGCCTGGCGGTTGTACAGGTTGGAGCGGATCCGGCTTCATCGGTTTATGTTAACAATAAAAAGAAAGCCTGTGCATATATCGGGATTGAATCGGAATCTTATGAACTGGAAGAATCAACGTCGGAGGAAGAGCTTCTGAAACTGATCGATACTCTGAACAGTAAAGAATCGGTGAACGGAATCCTTGTCCAGCTTCCGCTTCCGAAACATATTGACGAAGACAAAGTGATCCGCGCCATTTCACCGGAAAAAGATGTGGATGGATTTCATCCGGTCAGTGTAGGAAGACTGTGGATCGGTGAAAAAGGATTTTTATCCTGTACACCGGCAGGGATCATTCAGCTTCTGAAGCGTTCGGACATCACGCTGGACGGAAAAGAATGTGTTGTGGTGGGGCGGAGCAACATCGTCGGGAAACCGATGGCTGCGCTTTTGCTCCGTGAAAATGCAACGGTAACGATCGCGCATTCCCATACAAAGAATCTGAAAGAGATTACAAAGCGGGCAGACATTTTGATCGCAGCAGTCGGAAAAGCACGTTTTATCGATGAGGACTATGTAAAAGACGGGGCGGTCGTGATCGATGTCGGAATGCATCGGGATGAGAACGGAAAGTTATGCGGGGACGTTGCTTTTGAGAGAGTCTCAAAAAAGGCGTCTGCGATCACGCCGGTTCCGGGCGGAGTTGGTCCGATGACAATAGCAATGTTGATGAACAACTGTGTGGAAACAGCACGACAGTAGGAGGAAGCACTAAATGAGATGTACACATTGTGGTGCAGATATACCGGAGGGTATGCTGATCTGCCCCGATTGCAGAAACGAAGTACAGATGGTGCCGGATTATAATCCGTTGGAAGATGTTCTTGTGCGTGAAGTGCGTGGCTCGGTTGAAGATGCAACAAGACCGATCCGGACTGACGATATTCGACGATATCGAAGCGGAGCGGAACAGGGAACCGGAAATTCTACGCGTGTATTGAGTCAGGGGGAACTGGAGCGGATCCGGGCAGAACGAATGGGGAAGACTTCTGCTGTCCGGAGAGGGAATACGCAAGGAGGCAGGACACAGGGCGAGGCACGCAGAAATACAGGCAATATGCGGCAAAGCACAGACAGTTTGCGGCAGAACACAGGAAATATGCGTCAAAGTACCGGACAGATGAGACCCGCCACAGGAGCAGTCCGTCAAAATGGAGGCGGATCCGGTCGTGATGTAGAAGAAAAACGTCGTCAGCAGGCAGCGCGTAAAAAACGTGCTGTCAAAAAAAGACGCCGTCTGGTGGCTGGAATCCTGCTTGTGCTCCTTGTCGTATTGGGAGGCGCCGGATTTGTCGTATACCAGAATTCTTACGACGGGGTTGTAGCCAAGGCATATCAGGCAATGCAGACCGGAGATTATCATACTTCGGAAAAACTATTTCAGCGTGCGATACGAAAGGATGCGAAAAAAGCAGAGGCGTACACAGGAATCTCCAAGTTATATATCCAACAGAAAAAGGAAGATGAAGCGGAAGAAATGTTCTTGACGGCAATTGATTCCCAACCTGAAAATGCGGCATTGTATCAGGCGGCGATCCAATTTTATGTGGATACGAAACAGGTGGAACAGATTTCCGGAATGCTTTCGGGATGCAGTGATGCGGTACTTTCTAAGGTGAGCGCATATGTTTCCGATATGCCGGAATTTAGTCTGGAAGAGGGTGATTACACCGAAGTACAGGAAGTTACGCTTACAGGAGACGGTAAGATTTACTATACGCTGGATGATTCGGAACCGACAACGGAAAGCATCGAGTATACGGAGCCGATTCTTCTTGAAGAGGGAACGACAACGATCAAAACGATCGCAGTCAACAAAAAAGGAATCCCAAGTCTGACAGCAAGCCGCACTTATACGATAGAGATCCCAATCGAAGATGCGCCTGCAGTGACACCTTCGACCGGTCAGTACAGTGTACCGACGCAGATCACGATCCAGGTACCGGAAGGGTATACTGCATATTATACAACGGATGGGACTACGCCGTCGGCAGCGTCCACTCCATATACGGGACCGGTAGATATGCCGGAGGGAAGCACGATCTTTTCAGCGGTTCTGATCAATGATGCCGGAAAGATGACACAGGTGACAAAGCGGAATTATCTGTTGGAATACGAATAGAGATACCCCCTTGTATTTTTAACTAAAAATGCAAGGGGTTTTTTGTGCACTATTTAGCTCAAAATTTACATATATTGGCTTGTATGAAAAGGGGAAGAGTGTTATAATATACATGTTAAAAAAATAACAAATACATATACAAGGAGATGTATTGCGATGGGAAGATTTACATTACCAAGAGACATTTATCACGGTAAAGGATGTCTGGAAGAACTGAAAAATCTGAAAGGAAAAAAAGCGATCCTCGTAGTTGGCGGTGGTTCCATGAAGCGTCAGGGATTCCTTGATAAAGCGGTGAATTACCTGAAAGAGGCAGGCATGGAAGTAGAACTGTTCGAGGGTGTTGAACCGGATCCGTCTGTTGAGACTGTTATGAGAGGCGCGGAAGCGATGCGCAAGTTTGAACCGGATTGGATCGTATCTATGGGTGGTGGATCCCCGATCGATGCCGCAAAAGCAATGTGGGCATTCTATGAATATCCGGATGTTACATTTGAGGAACTCTGCATTCCGTTTAACTTCCCGGAATTAAGACAGAAAGCAAAATTCTGTGCGATCCCGTCTACATCCGGTACTGCAACAGAAGTAACAGCATTTTCTGTTATCACAAACTATGAGACCGGCGTAAAATATCCGCTGGCTGATTTTAATATCACACCGGATGTTGCGATCGTAGATTCCGAACTGGTAGAGGGACTTCCGGCAAAACAGGTTGCATATACAGGTATGGATGCGTTGACACATGCGATCGAGGCTTATGTATCTACATTGAACTGTGCATATACGGATCCGCTGGCAATTCAGGCGATCGAGATGGTATTTGATTATCTGCCGGCTTCTTTCAGAGGCAATATGGATGCAAGAGCACATATGCATGACGCACAGTGTCTGGCAGGAATGGCATTTTCCAATGCTCTGCTTGGTATCGTTCATTCCATGGCTCATAAGACAGGCGCAGCGTTCTCAACCGGTCATATCACACATGGATGTGCAAACGCAATGTATCTGCCATATGTTATCAAATACAATGCAAAAGATCCGGTAGCTGCAAAACGGTACGCTGAGATCGCAAGAAAAGTCGGACTTCCGGGCGCTTCTGAAAAAGCACTGATCAACAGCCTGTGCGAGAAGATCGACGACTTTAATGTACAGTTGAACATTCCGAAGACATTGAAAGAATTCGGTATCAATGAAGACGAGTTCAAAGAGAAGATTGCAAAGATCTCCGAACTTGCCGTTGGAGATGCATGTACAGGATCTAATCCGCGTGCGATCGAGCCGGCTACAATGGAGAAACTGTTCACATGTATTTACTACGGAACAGAAGTTGATTTCTAATTCCGGACGGAAACTTGAGGGACAGGTACTGAAAGGTATCTGTCCTTTTTCTGATGATTTCCTGAAAAAGACTACTTGCTTATAAGAGGGGAATATCGTATTATATCAGAAGAGAGGCTCTTGCACCGGTTTTCTGTAAAAGCAGAATCCAAATGAGAGGGCGTATATGAATACAAGGAGGAAGATCATGTATAAGATTTTAAAAGCAGAGAAGCTGGCTGATAAGATTTTTCTTATGGATGTTCATGCACCACGTGTTGCAAAGCATTGTCAGCCGGGACAGTTTGTGATCGTAAAGATGGATGATAAGGGGGAACGGATTCCGCTTACAATCTGCGATTATGACCGGGAGGCAGGAACGATCACGATCGTATTCCAGGAAGTAGGAGCTTCCACCGTGAAGATGTCGGCGTTAAAAGAGGGCGACAGTTTCCGTGATTTTGTTGGACCGCTCGGATGTGCTTCTGAATTTGTGGCAGAGGATCTTGCATCTCTGAAGAAGAAAAAAATGCTGTTTGTTGCCGGGGGTGTCGGCGCTGCACCGGTATATCCACAGGTGAAATGGCTTCACGAGCATGGCATTACCGCTGATGCGATCGTTGGTGCCAAGACAAAGGATCTCCTTATTCTTGAGGACAAGATGAAAGAAGTATGTAATCTGT
>OLRL01000703.1_pt1 | contig 18600 bp, 16 predicted proteins | sample 1643201 | NCBI WGS metagenome assembly OLRL01 (sample SAMEA3136649, study PRJEB25190) | human gut metagenome | biome: human gut; feature: human-associated habitat; material: faeces | place: Austria | collected 2013
GAGAATTATCTGCTTGCAGACAAAGCTCTTATATTCAGGGAATTCTACCCGATGGGAAAGCCCAGGTGACGGTAGAGTATGAAAATGGGAAGCCTGTCCGACTGGATAGTGTAGTAGTGTCCTGTCAGCATACGCATATCAGATATTAAATTCCAATGCAGATAAGGAAAGATTTGATTATCCATATATATCACACAGACCTTTCCGATACGGTGATGTTTATTGGATTATGGAACATCAATTACAGGAATTGGAAGTAAATGGGAATAGGTGCTTTGAAGAAGCTCATTTTATACCGGACGAAGCAATAATTCATGTGAAGTGCAGCGAGTATTTCTTCAGGTGTTGTAAAGAAGCAAAAAGGATTTTTTACGACTATGCAAAAAATTATGTGGAGGAACTGATATGCTAAATACATTGATCGGGGTGTGAAGAGAAACAGAATTATAGTAATTGTGGATGAAAACGAATTGACATGGGAAAGTCTGGGCTTTTTGAAGCAACAGGCAGAGATTTATCAAGCAACAGGAATCCAGGATGCTCTTTCACATCTTTCAGTTTGTTCTTATCACTTGATTTTGATTGCATTACAACAAGAACCGGAAGCAATATGTCAGTTTGTAGAAACAATCCGAAAGCTAGTGATAACCCCTATGATTGTCTTATTATCTGAACATGCTGAAATAAGAAGTAAAATCATTCACTTAGGGGCAGATGCGGTATTGATACAACCATGTGCAGCAGAAGAAATCGGTTTGCAGGTGTATGCATTGATTCGCCGTTACACAGAATGGAAGTCGGAAAGAAAAGAAGAAAATCCGATACTGGTTGGGAAACTGGAAATTTTTCCATTTCAAAGAAATGTGAAATGGGATCATAAAATAGTCCCGGTTGTAAAAAGAGAGTTTGATTTCCTTTATCTTTTAGCATCTACACCGGGAAGAGTATATACATATAGCCAGATTTATCAACTGGTATGGCAGGAGTACCCACATGGGGACATTACAAATATTATTTACTGCATGGTACATCGCCTGAAACAGAAATTGAAAAAAGTAGATGTAAATGCAGAATATATAATCAGTAGTGTAAAAGGGATAGGATATTGTTTAAAAGTATAGAAAGAATCATAAAAGGCAGGTTTCTAAAAATGGAACTTGCTTTTTATATGAGAAGATTTGGTTGTAACTGTATATAAAAGAGAAATGACAGAAAAACTGACAGTTACTTGACAGACAACTGACAGTCTGCTGACAGATTGATTTTGTATACTACTTCTTTATGAGAAAAATGGAACTCGTACCATGACATAAAGGAGCAGTGTATGTGCCAGCAAGAACTACAAAAGATAACGTAACTTCATATCGAGCGTTTGGTGGTGTCGCAATTCAAAACAGGATTGCGGCATCTTTCTTTTTGTGGGAGAAAATTCGGGCAGTACAGCCTGTTTCTTGTGTAAATGCAAGATCACCGCCACTCCGATTTGATTTCAAAAAAATCAGATCGGAGGTAAAGAAAGGTGATATTTCATAAAGCGAGTGAAGAACGGAAATGGAAACAATGGAAGGAACAGGAAGAACGGATTTTACGGGAATCCGGTGTAAGTGAGGGTGTGATTCAAAGACTTCGGGAACTGGATTGGCAGGATTTTAATACAGAACGAAGATATTGGGAACATTTTTCACCAAATCAGGAAGAGCTATATACCAAAGAGCTGGAAGAGCAATCTCCGGTGGCACTCACAATCCAACAGTTACTTGACAGCGTGGAAAATGAACAACTGCTGCAGATTCTTCTGGAATCAGATAAAAAACCTTGCAGATTTTATTGCTGAAGATGTGGGGATTTTCTATCCGGGAGATTGCAGAGCAGACAGGTATCCCGGAAAAGACGATTTACACACGAATGGATCGTCTGAAGAAAAAAATTAAAAAATTTTTGAAAGGGTGAAGAAAAAAGGCGGTTTTCATCGGCTCTATATATGAAAGGGGTAATATGCCCTCGTTCCTTGACAACCGCATACCAGCATTACAGGTACGTTCCCAAAGATAGAAGCGTGACAGCATAAGCGCCAGGACGGATGGGGACAAGCACTGCAGGATTGTTATGACAAGGTCTGTACCAAGACTAGGGCAGATCATTTCGTGAGAAAACTGTCAGTGCCTGTTCGTATTCTGAGCGAGTCCTTATAGCTGTGAATGGACTTTCGCAGGTCTTTCGCCAGGATCATCTGCGGGGGATAATGATACGAATTTCTTCCCACAAGGAAGAGGATGGACTCCAAGTTGTAATCAGCAAGACTTTCAGAAAATCTGCGAGCGATGCGAAGCGAAGCATCCGCCTGTAATGTTCCCAGCCATAGATGTGGTGCGGCAGCCGGGGAGTCGAGGACAAATACGGTGCTAAAGAAAAAACGATAAGAAATCAAAAAAGAGTGTGTCGTTGATATCAGATATATGCGGCTGTGGGAGATCCTACAGCCGTATCCTTGTGGTATTAACGTCATGCGGAAAGAAGAAGCAATATGTTTTACAAAGTTGAATATCAAAAGAGAGCGCATCAGGAAGTAGAGAAGATTTTCTGGGTGCTGCTTCCGGAACAGGGACTGGCGGTCAGGGAAGAACAGATCCGCTTGTGCCATGAAATGTTAGATACCTTGCTGGAAGAAAGAATTGCGCTGTGTGACGCAGGGGTAGGAATTGGCAAGACGTATGCCTATCTGGTAGCTTGTGTGTTGATGCGGAAATATTCCATACTAATGGAACGAAACAGCCTGCCAAAACAGCATCCGGTGGTAGTATCCACTTCCAGCATTGCCTTGCAAAAAGCGATCTTGTCCGAATATGTTCCGTTTTTATCAAGAGTTTTGGTAGAACAGGGCATTATCCAGACACCACTTCGGGCAGTGGTACGGAAAGGAAAAGAACATTTTGTCTGTGATAACAGGCTGGAACAAAGAATCGAGGCTATCCGTTACAAGCAGAAGAACGCAGTCCAAAGAGAAGCACTGCTGTCTCTGCGGAAACATTATGATATGGATACCGTAAAGGATTTGAGTGGGTTTGACAGAAGGTTGGTGTGTGTGCCGAAGTTCTGCCCAAGGGAATGTCCAGGCAGACAGATGTGCCGCTATCAGAGGTATCTGGAAGAATCCAAGAAACAGGATGTGTTCCTTCAGATTTGTAATCACAATTATTTACTGGCAGATGCATTCCACCGGAGGGAAGAGTATAAACCATTGCTGGCGGATTACCGGGCTTTGGTAGTGGATGAAGCGCATAAACTTCCGGAGGCGGCCAGGCAGATGTTTGGGAAGAATTTATGTATGGATGATATCCGGGAGATCGCTTATTATCTGGAACGGGAACATCAAAATGTGGAAGCCAGAACTTTAAAAGCCGGGATGTATAGCATTTTCACGATTATCATGGAAAGCCACATATCTTCCCATGGCATAAAGGAAAATTTTCAGTTGACCGGAGAATGCGAATTTTGTTTATGGGAGGGAATCCAGATGATTGAAAGAATGATGGAACAGCTAAAAGGAGTAGTACCAAAGTGGGTGTTAAACAGGCTTCAGGAGGCAAAAGAAGTACTAGAGTGTTTTTTACAGAAAAATTCTAAGTATGTACTCCATCTGCGTATGGATAAAGAAAAGATTCCGGTCTTATGCGCAGCCAGCAGGGAGATTCCACAGCTCTTGCGGGAAATGCTATGGGATCGGGAACAGGCACTGTCTGTTATTTTAACTAGTGGAACTTTGAAAGCAGGAAAAGGATTTGCACGCACTTTACAGATGACCGGACTGGAAGGACGTACAGATGTACAGTCTTATGTGGCAGAATCCCCGTTTGCGTATGAAGAAAACTGTCTGCTATATCTTCCAAAAACTTTGCGGAAGTGTAAAAGAGGAAGCAGGGAAGAAGTTGAGATGGTGGCAGGACAGATCCATTCCCTGATCTGTTCTACTTACGGGCATACGCTGGTCTTGTTCACTTCCTATACATTGATGGGAAGCGTGTACCAGATATTAAGGGATGGGATTCCCTTTCCGATGGTAGAAGTATGGAGACATTCCCAGGAAGAGATCCTGCGGTTTAAGACGATGGAGAATGCGGTGCTGTTTGCAGCCGGCTCCTGTTGGGAAGGGGTGGACTTTCCGGGGGATATGGTATCTTCGCTGATTATCGTGAAGCTGCCTTTTGCAGTGCCAGATCCTATCAGCGAGGCGGAGAAAGAAACCTATGAATCATTGGAAGATTATATCCAGGCGATCATTGTGCTGGATATGCAGAAGAAACTGCGGCAAGGGTTTGGACGTGCCATCCGGACAGAAACAGATACCTGTGTGGTTTCTATCTTAGATTTTCGGGCTGTAAAAGGCGGAAAGTATCATGAAGATGTGATGTGTGCCCTTCCACCCTGTCAGATGGCTGAAGAATTGAGAGAGGTACAGGATTTTATCCGAAGCCGGAAAGGTGTGGAATATTATTTGTAACAGAAAAATCCCCTTTCCAGCCTTGTTGCTTGTGCTTCATTTTTGGACATTTTTACAGGAAAAGTTTAGTACAGTTTTTGAGGTGGTTTTGAAGGGATTGTTGGTATTGATGAATAGCTATTTTGGCATGAAGTGGATATACTGTGTATAGCGTTAGAGGAAAGGGCGGTGAGCAAAATGGCACGATATGCAGTGGAACATATCTGGGAAGGGAAAAAGGAATATTTCTTGATCCGGGATCGCCAGAGCTGGCAGATGGTGCTGCTCCCGTCAAAATATCTGACGCATTTGATCAGAGCAAACCGTTCCCCGAATACTGTTGGCCGAAGGGCAAAATCCATTCGGTTTTACTTGGAATATCTGAATGAAACAGAATTGGAACTGTCCCAAGTGGCGGAACAGGAATTCCAGGAACAATATGAACATTATGTGGGATTTCTCCACTGGCTGAAAGTTGGAAAGCATTTGAATGACAAGAAAGAGAAACTGCCAAGCAATAAAACCTGTAATGCGTATTTAAAAGACGTGTTCAGGTTTTTCTGCTTTTTAGAATTGGAAGCAGATATGGAAAGACTGAAAGTGTTATATTATGACAGCTTTACCACCCATGATTCTATCGGCGTGAAAAGGAAACTGCGGTTCCGGTCATTTAATGGATATCTGAAAGAGGAAGAACGAAATGTCCGTCCGGCAGAGCATAATGAAATTTTAGAACTTTTGAAGCAGTGTACCAATTGCAGGGATCAGCTTCTTATCATGCTGCTGGCAGAGACAGGATACCGGATCGGTGAGATTCTAGGTGTGGATTATACCAGGGATATTGATTATGAGCGACATACTATCCGGGTATTTTTCCGGGATGACAATGAGAACAGGGCAAGGGCAAAGAATGCCGCCTACAGAAAAGCTAAGATTAGTGATGCCACCTTTCAGTTTTTACTGTTTTATCTGTCAAAATACCGGGAACTTCTGCAGCATCAGCAGATGTTGTTTGTAAACATCGAAGGGGAGACGAAAGGGAAAGCATTGCAGGTGGATGCGGTCTACCGAATGTTGGAACGGATGGAGAAAAAAACGGGTATCCATACGACACCCCATATGCTGCGGAGATATTTCGGGAATATGAGACGGGATGCTGGATGGCCGCTGGAAATGATCAGTGAGGCGTATGGACATAAACACACCGACACGACCATCAAATATCTGAACATTGTAGATGACCAGCTTATGGAAGCCAGCGATCAATATTATGCAAAACATTCCGTACTTTATGATGTGGAGAAACTTCTGTAGGAGGTGAAGGACATGCCCGCTTATCAATTATATGTATATGAAGATCAGGAAAAGCGGGAAGCACTGGAACAAAAAATCTGTGAGCAGGTGGATGCCTGTACAGAGGTAAATGGAACAATACGAAACAGGGTAAAGAAGTTCCTGATAGAAGCGGGAATTACTGATATTTCGGAGATGAATGCAGCCCTAAGAGTCCGGTATGAAGGGTATCTGGAAAGAAATGAAACCGTTCATGTACCGATTACTTGCCTTCGGGGATTCGACAGAATTTTTATCCATCGGATGAAGGAAGAACTAAAAACGCTGGCAGGACAGAGGAAATATACTACAGAGTATCGTGATCAGTGGATGTGCCTTACCCATTATCCGGATGTGGAAGTTGCAGAATCTTTTCTGGCAAGCAAAGACGGAAAGGAACTGTTGTGGGATTTTACACTGGAGTGTCCGAGAAATTTGAAAATGCAGATTTTTACGGTATTGAAAGTGGTGATACATACCTACGAAGGAGAGATGCGAAAAGAGAAGCTGCTGGCACTGCGAAGGTTTTATCAATTTTGTGTGAACCATCAAGTGACGGATATTGAAACCATGACACTGGCTGAGGAACAGCAGTTTGAACAGGAACTTGCGGAAGAGCTTAAAGGGAGAAAGAAACGTGCTGTATTTGGCATCCTGCGAACGAGCAGAAAGATATTGTTTATACAGGCACCAGAAATTCATTGGCAAGCAAACGTGTGGTTTTTGGAACGTTTCCATTTTTCTAAAGAACGGATAAACCCCAGCAAACCTATAGAACTGGTGTCCTTTAAAGAAGTGACAAATTTGGAGAATCAAAAGATTTTGCAAAAATATTTGCGGTATCTGTTTGGAATCACAGATTTATGCCTCAGCACCATCCGAATCAAGCTACTGGAACTTCGCACATTTCTGGTATATTTTAATGGAGAAGAAAAGCCAATCTATGAAGTGGAGGCAGAGAAAATTCAGAGATATCTGGAATCTATTCAAAGACAGGATACTCGTGAAAAAACAGCAAACGGAAGAATTTTTATGATCCTGCAGTTTTACAACTTCCTCGTAGTAAAAAGATATCTGAAAAAGATTCCCTTCCGGTATGAATATTATCTTCAAAAAGAAGTGCGTGTCCACAATGACCGCAGCGTACCAGAAGGAGTATATACGGAAATTTTGTCTAAGCTGGCAGAATTCCCAGAACATCTCCGACTGATGTTCCTTCATCTATGGTGTACCGGAATCCGGGGAAGCGAAGTGTGTACCCTGACAGGTGATGGTTATGAAGAAAAGGATGGAGATTACTGGCTGAAGGTCTATCAGGTAAAAATGAAAACTTATAAGCGGATTCCCATTCCGGAAGCATTGTACAAACTGGTACAGGTGTATAAAAAGAAATATCAGATTGGACCGGAAGAATATCTGTTTCAGAATCAGACAGGAGGCGCTTTCCGGTATGGAACCTTCCGGTATCAGATGCTGAAATACTGTGAGAAATATCAGATCGCAGATGGGGAATACCTTTTCAAATCCCATGATTACCGTCATAACTTGGCTACGCTGTATTATGATAGCGGGATTTCCCTCCAGGCAGTGCGGGATTATCTGGGGCATGAATATGAAGAAATGACTAGACAGTATGTGGATTATATGCCAAAGAAACTGGAAAAAGCCAGTGAAGCATACTTCCAGGAAGAAACCCACAGCTTTGCGGCGGAACTGATGAAAGGAGAGTTCCATGGATGAAAAATTATATCTAACAGATTTGAACTGCTATGCAAGAGCAGAAGAGAAGCAGAAAAAGAATGTAAAGGAATCTCATTGTTTTGATTTAGGACTGCTTCCAACAAAAGGACTTCAAAAAGAATTCTGTTCATTTATTGAGGAACGAAGTCAACAATGTGCTTTGACAACGATGATACAAGAACGAGCGACCTATCAGAGATTTTGCATGGTGTTGAAGGATAAGCATATCCGGGTAGAGAGTTTACAGGAACTTGAATGGGAGCAATGGCTGTTAAAAATCCGGAGCTGGCTTCTGGAACATGGACAGAAACTGACAGTACCGGGAGTCAGCGTATATGGGAAAGAAAAGACATTGCCATCGAGTCTCATCACGTATGTGCGTAAGGTATATCAATTTACAGAAAAGGAAGAGGAACGGGATGAGATTGAGAAAGATATCTGGAAATTAGAGAATCTGGACATTGCCTATAAAAAGAATCCGATTAAAAATGTGCAGACTTTGAATTTTACAACGATTATCCAGGATGACTTGCGGGAAGAAACAAAAAAGGCAGTTTATGAACATTTACATCATGAAGCGATTGCAACGATCATCAAAGAGCTGACAGCCATCCGGAGGTTATCCAAATATCTGAAAGAAACATATCCCCAAATCCATTCGGCAGAAGAACTAAATCGGGAGTTGCTGGAAGAATATCTGACGTACCTTGCAACAGAAGCAGAAGGTGTGAACAATTACCGAATGGATCTGACAAGACTCCGAGGGATACTGGAAACCATCGGGAAGTTATATGGATATTCGCATCTGGAAAGTATATTCCTGACCAGTGACCTTCCCAAACAAGTGCAGCCTAAATTGAAATCTTATTCAGACAGTGAGCTGATTCGTTTTAATGCAGCGCTTGCAGAACTGGATGAGCAGATTGAGCGACTCATGATCATTCACCAAATGTTGGGGACAAGAATCTCCGATACCTTAACTCTTCAGAGGGACTGCCTATATCGGCAGAATGGGCATCCTATGATTCAGATCAGGCAGATGAAAACACACACATTTATGAAACCCATTAGTGCAGAATTGGAACTACTGATTGAAAAAGCAATTGAGTACACCGAGAAAATGTATGGAGATACGATTTACATTTTTGTAGATGAGAAAAATACCCGGAAACCTTTGCAGTATAATACCGTTCAAAATAGAGTGATGACCATCATTCAGAAAAAAGATCTGCGAGATGATAACGGCGAATTATTCGGCTTTGGAACACATATGTTCCGCCATGTATATGGCATCCGACTAACAGAGATGCATCTGGATGATTGGACCATCGCAAAACTACTGGGGCATACATCGGTAAAGAATGTGAAGTTTTATCGAAAGATGAGTCTTCAGATCATTGCAGATGAAACAAGAGAAATCAGAGCAGAGATGAGCCGGATGATCCGGGCGAACTTGGCAGGATGGGGGAAAGAGTATGAGCAAATATGACAAGATGCTGGAAATAAACCATAAGCAGAGCATGGAGAAGATTCAGAGGGCAAAATTGGCAATTCAGGAGATGATCGAAGAAGAGGATAAAGTGACCGTTCCTAAACTGATGCAAAAGACCGGACTGTCCAGAGGATTTTTTTATAAGAACCCGGAAGTGCGAAAGGCAGTAGATCGTGCCTTACAGCTGCAGGCTGGCATGGTAGATAAGAGAAGAAAGATTTTAGATATGGCAATGGATAACCGTATCCTGCAGCTGGAGCAACAGGTAGCGAAACTGAAAAGGGAGAACGAGACATTACGGAAAGAAAATGAAGCAATGCGAAAGGCATTGAATAAAAGAGACTTGAATCTGATCAAGAATTTTTAATGAAGAAGAAAATAATCAGCGGTTGGCAGGGGCGAGAAGAACGCGCCTGCTGGTGGTTGTGGGGATAAAATGAATAGAATTTTGCGAAGAATTTGTCTAAAAATGTATTCAAAAGGTGAAAAGAATATTATAATGAAAACAGAACGCTTTTTGGAGGGTACTATGGACAAATTGAGATGGATACATTTATCGGATATACATTTTTCAGGGGATGAAGATTATGAAGTGACAAGAATGAGAGATAGTATCGCTGATAAATTGAAAGAATTAACAGAAGGCAAAATAATAAATTTTGTTGTGGTGTCAGGAGATCTGGTTTATCAGAATGGAAGCTATGATGCTAAGCTAAAGAAATTTATAGAATCTGTAGAACAAATATGTAATGTATCTAGTGACAATTTATTTATTGTTCCTGGAAACCATGATATAAAAAGGAATCAGGCAAGAACAGTTTTGCTGGATGGAATAAGAAAAGAAAATTTTAAATTTGAGAAAAATACAGTAGAACAATTAGAGAAAGATTTTAAAAAATATAAAAGCTTTTTAAAAAAGGTAAAGTTCCAAGATGAAGATTACTTATATAAACTAGAAAAGCGCGAGGGATATAATATCTTTTTGATGAATACAGCCTTTACAGCAGGTACAGATCAAGACGAAGGAAAGCTAGTTCTTGAAAAAAATTTGTTTTATGATGCAATAAAACAATTAAAAGATCAAGAATGTAGCATTAATATTGCTGTAGGACATCATCCTATTGATTGTTTCTTGAAAGAGAATCAAGAGAAGATTTGGAATAATTTCAATGATTATAATATAGATTTTTATCTATGCGGTCATCAGCATAAAGGGGCTTATAGTTATGATTTAAATGCAGGAAGGATAATTCCTACATATCAGTGCGGGAGTGGAAGAGTTGATGACTATGCAACAGTAACATTTCTGATGGGCGAACTGGATATGAATACAAAGAGAGGGAAAATAACACCTTATAAATGGTTGGTAAATGAAGAATGTTGGGCAATAGGAGGAATAGACGGGCGAAAAGCTGTTTCAGGAGAATTAGAAATTACACTGGAACGATTTCAAAAGAGTACAGGTTTTTTATTTGAGGATGAAGAAGTGAATGAAGATGAATTTAGACGGTTTATAATGGAATTTCATGAGAAATCGAAATATTTTGATAACGAAGAAATTAATATAGATCCCAAAGATGTATTTGAAAAATTTTCGAATATGAAATGCAACAAAAGTGTAGAGAAACATTACCATTCTTTATGCCGATATTTTCCTATAATTGATGAAATTATGGAAAGTACATTATTGACACCTATAGAACGCGAAAGCATTCCCAACATCATTATTTCAGAATACAATAAAGTGTTAGGAAAAGCAGCTAACGGAAATGAAATAATAGAATTAATTGTAGAGAATATTTTTCAATTATACAAAGATGAATTTAACTATTCTAATACCACATTAAAGACATATTATAAAATCTTAGTATATTGGTCAATATATGAATGCGATATTTTTAATGAAAAAATTTGAGAATGAGGGAAATAATGGATTATTTTAAAGTAAATAAGTATTCGTCGGTTGAAGAAAATATTTTGTATATTTCGAGTAATATTATTGAACTATTAAAAGGTAGTGAAAAAGAGTTTGGAAAATTGGTTGAATTATATGAAAAAAAGTTTTGTCCAGAAATAAGTGTAAATATTGAAATGTGTATATATTTATCTATGCTTTTCCTTTATGGAATAGGAAAAATTGAAATGAATGATAAAAAGATAAAACTGGTGGTAAAATAATATGATTTTGAAAGAACTGTATGTAATATCCCTAAAAGAAAAACAGGTGATTAAAAAATATGTTTTTAATGAATATGGATTGAATGTGATTTTAGGGGTTGCTAAAAAAGATTCCAATGGTGTAGGAAAATCGGCAATGATCGATGCAATCCGGATGATACTTGGAGAAAAAATGCCAAATGATTTTAAGCATAAAGAAGAACTTGCCAAAAGGGATATTTTAATTGTCTTAAAAATTGAAAATAAAGATAAGATTCAATATTTGGCTCGACAGATCATTGATGATTCTAATGGGTATGTAGCAGAGCAAGTTGTAATGGATATAAAAGGTTGGAATATTTACGAATTAGATCGTTACCGAGAGTATGTGCAGAATATTATTTTTGAAGATTTAAATGGAGAAGATATTCCTTCTCTTCAAGCAATCCGAGAATACATAATCAGGGATGAAAAACAAGGGTTTGGGGATATAACATTAGCTAGAAGAAATGCTATTCAGAATAGTAAATGTTTGAACTTTTTATCCTTACTTCCACTGAATTATGAAAGCGATATAAATAAGCTGAAGAGCGAACAAGATGCATTACATAATGAAATCAAAATTATCAAAACAATTGCTAAAGATATCAGTAAGTTGAAGGAAGAAAAAATAAAATTAGAATCAGAAATTCTCAAAATGGAGAAAATGCTGAATACTGTAGATGTGAGCGAGAAGATTGATTACGATGAAGAAAAATATATTCTTGCAAAGAAAAAATTAAAAGCTGTTGAATCACAAATTTTCAAAAAAGAATATAGTAAAAGGCAGTTTGAGCAAAGTATAGAGGGGCTTGAGCAACGCCATAAGAAAATGTGTGAATTGGTAAATTTGCAGTCATATTTTAAACAGATGCTTCAGTATTTTCCAGAAGATTTAGAAAAAAACTATAAAGATATGGAATATTTCTTTTCATATATGCTTGAAAATAGAGGAGACTATTTTAAAAGCAGAATAGAGACGCTGGAAGAAGAACTAAGTAAATTGCAGCTTACAAAAAAAGAATTGCAAAATATAATTTCAGAAAGTACCAAAATTTTCCAAAATACACAATTAGTAGATGATATTCACAATATAAATCAGCAATTAAATGTAGAATATCAGAAATTAGCTGATGTAAAGATGAAGATTGATAAGTACAATGAAATTAATAACTTAACAAAAGAACTAAATAAAAAAGGAAAAGAAATTTTTGAGAAAACGCTTGAGTATGAACATGAATATAATCAGTATGTTGCTAATATAAGTAATATTGAAAATCACTTTATTGCATTGACAGAAGCAGCATATGGAGAAAAAGGGGATTTGACATATTTTTATGAAAACAATGTGAAAAAGAGTGCAGCAACAGGACGTATAAAAATTACTTGTCAAATTTCTGATGAGAATTCACATGGTCGTTTATATATGAAAATTAATATGTTTGATTTAGCGCTTTTTCTTAATAGGATAGATTTGGATTCAGGATGTAAAATTCTTATACATGATGGTTCATATTGCAAACCAAATCCTGATGCAAAGGCAAAAATTATAGATTATGTTGATGAATACTTAAAAGAAAAAGAAAGAGGGCAATATTTTATTACACTAAATAAATCCGAAATAAATGATGAAGATTTGAAGAGCATAAAAGAACAAGGAATGGTTGTTGCAGAATTTGATCGTGAGCATGAAGATACAAATAGATTTTTTGGATTTAAATATTAAGATTTGAATAGAAGTCGGTACTTGGACAGTCGGCCTGGGTACCGACTTTTATGGTAGTACACAGTGCACAGGTGTACATACAGTTCAAGCCCCTGTTTTCAAGGCATAAAGGGATAGGGGTACAGTTTACCGACGAGCCGACCGGCAACTTGGACTCGAAAACAAGTATGGACGTGATTCTTCTTATGCAGTCGATCAGCAGAGAGTTCAATCAGACGATCCTGATGATTACCCATAACGAAGAAATTGCACAAATGGCAGATCGCATGATCCGTATCGAAGATGGGAAAGTCGTATCGGGAGGTGTAGGTTATGCACGATAATCGAAATAAAGATATCATAAAACGTGTAGAAAAAGGAATGATGAAAGCCAATCGTACCCGCAACATTTTCGCGATTGTTGCCGTGATCCTTACAACGTTTATGATTACGACGGTTTTCAGTTTAGGCATTAACTATAAAGAGAATATGGATTTGATGGGAGTTCGTACGTCTGGCACCAATGCGAATGTTATGCTTGCCATGCCGACAAAAGAGCAGGAAAAAGAAATCTGTGATTTAGATTATGTCGACACGGTCGGGAAACAATATATGATTGGTACTGTTTCCGGTAAAAATGAAGCGGACCGCGACCTTACGATTGCTATGCAATACTATGATCATACCGAATGGGAAAAGCATTACAAAGAAGCAATCAGCAATATCAATGGCAGTTATCCGAAAAAAGAAAATGAAATTATGTTGTCTGAGAATGCTCTTTCGCAGTTAGGCATTAAAAAGCCCAAGCTTGATATGGAAATTCCATTGTCCTATGTATCAAAAGATGGCGAACAGAAAGATACTTTTACATTAAGCGGTTGGTTCCGTTCTTATACAGGAACAGGTATGGCGTTTTTGTCAGAAAGCTATTGTCAGGAACATGGATATACGTTGCAGAATAGCGGTGTTCTTTCGATATCTTTAGAAAATCCGAAAAATGATTTCTTTCGTATACAGGACGATGTTGTATTAAATGAGGATCAAGATTTTCAAGGTTCGGTGTCCATGTCCTCTTCCAATGGTTCTGTTTATGCAATGATGCTTCTTCTTGTATTTTTCATCATAGGCAGCGGCTATCTTTTGATTTATAATGTACTTTATATATCTATTTCGCGAGATACACGTTTCTATGGACTGATTAAGACGTTGGGAACAACAGAAAAGCAAATCAAAACCTTAGTAAAACGACAAGCGGTAACCTTTGCGTGTATCGGAATACCGATTGGTATTATTTTATCAGGCGCGCTTTCCTTTGGAATTATTCCGTTTATTCTGGAAAACGCGTTTGATAGTGGAAAATCTATGATGGACGCAGAAATGTTTTTTCACCCAAGTATTTTTATATTGTCTATTATTTTCTCTGCTTTGACAGTTTGGATCGCATGTAATGCGCCGGCAAAGATCGCCGGAAGGATTTCTCCGATTGAAGCGTTGAGATACCAGAATTTTGCTTCTACAAAAACGAAAAGCAGAAATTCTACCAATGGAGGAAAGCTTCATGTGATGGCATACCACAACGTTTTCCGTGATAAAAAACGGACAATTCTCGTATTTATGTCCTTATTTATGGGAATTACTATGATTTTAGGTGTAAATGGAATTATAGGAAGTGTGAAAGTCGAAAACTTTATCGAAAAGTATATGGATTATAATTTTGAATACACAGATGTTCAGTTTGAACAACCGGAGCAGCCCAACAAAGAAGTAGCGCAGTTTGACGAACGGTTTGTAAAACAGATAAAACAAATAGACGATGTTGCAAATGTAGATATTCAGAAAACGGTTTGGAGTGGGATTGATTTTGATAAAACTGCATTGGAAGATTTTCTGAAAATCAAATATGAAGACAGCAGATATAAGACGAGAGGGCAGTCTTATGAAGAAATGGTTGCGGATCTTCAGAAATATGCCGATGCCGGTGATTATGGCTGTTATATTACGACGCTGGATAATAAAGCGTTGGAAGAATACAATGCAGAGCATCCGGATAAACCGATTGATATGGAAAGATTTCAGCGGGGCGAAACCGCGATTGTAGGAATGGATACGGAATATAATGCACCGAATACCGCGTTGGTAGGGAAAACATTGTCCTTGACTGCGGACAGTCCCGATGGCAAAGCAGCGGATTTTTTGATTGACGGCTCCTTTTATTATGGAGATTATGAGAATAATCTTTCTGAGGGAATAGGTAGACGAAAAGATATTCATATTGTACCGGAGATTATCTATGTCAGCGAAGCAGGAATGGAACGTCTGACAAAAGCGCCGATTATTTCGGCAATCGGTATTGATATTGAAGATATGAAACAAGTAGAGCAAATGGACAGTAAATTGCAAACCTTGAATGATACATTAACAAAGACAGAGTGGAACTACAAAAGTCCGGTTGGAATGATAGAGGAATTTAATCAAATGTTCTATTCTGTGAATCTGTTAGGTAATGGCGCGGCGGTTCTGCTGATTGTGGTTGGGCTGATTAATTTTGTCAATGTAATGTTGACCGGAGTAGTTGCAAGGAAAAATGAATTTGCAATCATGGAAAGTATCGGAACTTCCAAGAAGCAGATTCGAAAAATATTGACTTTAGAGGGCGGCATGTACGCACTTGTAACTACGGCGCTTATTATGACGCTTGGGAATGCGTTCTTGCTTCTTGTTGCAGACGCAGTTCCACATATGGCAGACTATGCAAAATTTGAATATCCGTTTACTCTTGTAATTTGCTTGATATTTGCTATATTTATTATATGTCTAAGCATTCCGGCAATCGTATATCGTGCAGTTTCAAAAGAAACGGTTATAGAACGTTTGCACGACTTAGGAAATTAGTGTTACTCACAGGGCAGATCATGATTACCTCTGCCCTGTTATTTTGATATGAGGCGGTGGTTATATGGCAAATATATTTTTGCTAGAGGACGATAAGATTTTGAGTAAAGGAATTTCCATTGCATTGGAAAAAGACGGACATCATGTTACAACTGCATACGGTTATGTAGAAGCATTACAAAAATATACAGGGAAAAAGTATGATCTGTTTTTACTTGATATTAATCTGCCCGATGGAAATGGTATGAATTTTTGTAAAAAAATCCGACAAACCTCACAATTACCGGTGCTATTTTTAACCGCAAATGATACAGAAGAAGATATGCTAAACGGATATGATGTGGGTTGTGATGATTATATTTCCAAACCGTTTTCCATCGATGTTTTGAGAAGAAAAGTATCTGCGATACTGAAAAGAACGATTACAGAAAATGTACGAATACAATATAGAGATTTGGAAGTGGATCAGGAAAAATGTCTGGTACTATTAAATGGAGAAGAAGTTCACCTCAGTGCAACGGAATATAAATTGCTCTGTTATCTGATACAACATAAAGGAACGGTTGTTACAAAAGCAATGCTGTTGGAGAATTTATGGGATAAGGACGGCAATTTCATTGATGATAATACTTTGCGTGTGAACATCAAACGATTAAGACAAAAACTAAGAGACGATAACCAAGAATACGTTGTAACGGTATTTGGGATTGGTTATACGTTCGGAGAATGAAAATGAAGTGCTTTAAGTATATCAGAAAAATCCTTATTATTTTGGAAGTGCTTGCAGCCATTGCACTTGCAGCAGTTCTATGCTTTACATCGATTGATAGTTCCGTAAAAGCAGGATTGTTGATGGGCATTGCTTTCTTTTTTGGCATATTTTATTTGTTAGATTATTTGCATAACCGCTATCTTGATGATATGTTGGAGCAACTGACCTTTTTAATTGAAGAATTGGTTGGAAATCAGGAAGTCCATGTCTTTTCTGAATTGGAGGATACCTTGCTCTCGCGATTGCAGCATCAGCTTTTGAAATTGCGTTCTATCCTGATAAAACAAAATCAATTATTGGATCATGAAAAGAAACAGATTAAAGCGTTGATTTCGGATATATCTCATCAGATTAAGACACCGGTTGCTTCGGCGAATACGTTTGTGCAGTTGTTAAATGATGATACGTTATCGGAAGACGAGCGAAAAGAATATATTGCCATCTTACAAATATCTCTTGAAAAATTAACATTTCTAGTGAATAGTCTGGTAAAAATGTCTCGTTTGGAAAGTGGCATTATTGCGTTGAAACCAGAGAAAAATAGTCTGAATGATATTATTCTGCAAGCAGTAAAATCGGTGTATTCAAAGGCGAAAGCAAAGGATATTACGATTGTATTTGATTGTGAAGAAGATTATAAATTGTATTTGGATTTTAATTGGACAACAGAAGCCATCACGAACATATTGGACAATGCTGTGAAATATACGCAAAATGGTGGAACGGTTCGCCTGAATATCACAGAGTACGCGTCTTACCTGCGACTGGATATTACAGACAACGGAATTGGCATACCGGAGGAAGAACAGGCGCAAATTTTCAATCGCTTTTATAGAGGAAAATATTCTGCAGGTGTGGATGGTGTCGGTATCGGGCTATATCTAACTCGCGATATCATGAGTAAGCAAAAGGGATATATCAAAGTGATTTCTGATGAAACGGGAACAACGTTCGCATTGTTCTTTCGATTGCGTTTGGAAGAAGATTAAAAACGATACAAATACTATATATTTTGATAAAGAACTCTTTTTAGTGCATGCTACGAATAAAAAAGCGCCGGGTTTTCGTATGAAACGGAAGCCTGAGCGCCTTTTTTGTCTCTAACATCAGAAAAGACCAAAGAAAAATATGATTTATATAGGTTGTAGATTGCGATACAGATGAAGTATAATATATGAAACCAGGTACATCGAAATTGGGTTTAAATATAGTGAAGAGTGATATTCTTGAATTTTAATAAGGAAGAATAAATATGGAGCTTTTGAAAGATTTGGTAAAATACTTTTTAGAAGGAATGGTAGAATGGTGGACTGAATGTAAAATCAGTTCTAAAAGACAAGAATATTTTGTTAATAAAAAAGTAAGAGCGCTAAAGTTTGTTATTATGGAACAGTAAGTGTCGGTATTTTGTTAGTGGTAATTGGAATTATTGCATGTATACGGGAAAAAGTTTTAGAAGGAATTATATGTATGAGTATAAGTGGGTGCATAGGTATTTGGCTCTTAGTGGAAAGAGGAACGGCTGAAAAATAATTGTTAGATTTATGTAATTTGTAATTTTTACAGTAAAATCTGGAGGTGGATTACTGTGAAAGAAAGTAGAGGACAGCCAACAAATGGCGTACTTTAATAAGCTGTCTTATGGCAGCCTTTGAAAAATTATTATTTTGAAAAGCTAGGAAGCTAATTGTGATTCGGAAAGAATTCCTTCTCTGATGAGCAGTTTCTTAGCCTGTTTGATAGCCTTTTCCTTTTGCTTTTCTTTCAAAGGTTCAGGTATATCAATCTTGTATAAATCGGTCGGATTCCACGCTTCACCAGTGGACAGCATCTGATAGATAGCAGTGAGAATCATCCGGGCGATGGCAATAATGGCTCGTTTTTTACCACGGCGCTTCATAATACGTTCATATTTCTGTTTATAGTAAGGAGACTTGTCGGATTTCACGGCTGCATGAGCGACTTGCACCAATGCAGGTTTGAGGTAGACACCG
>OLRL01000706.1_pt1 | contig 18495 bp, 17 predicted proteins | sample 1643201 | NCBI WGS metagenome assembly OLRL01 (sample SAMEA3136649, study PRJEB25190) | human gut metagenome | biome: human gut; feature: human-associated habitat; material: faeces | place: Austria | collected 2013
AAGATTGGAATTCAGGATGTCAATTCAAATCTTGGAACTGCGATCAGGACTGCTGCTTATTGTTGCAGGAACATTAGCTTTGCTGATATAAAGGGGTATCTGCCTCAATTACGAATATTTACATGATACAAAAGTTAAAAATATAACAATTTATATAAGGAGAATAGTACTAAGGTAATAGACATATAATAAAAAAACAGTAAATATATGATGATAATATAGGAAAAACGATAAAAAATATCAAAAATGAAAATGATTCAAAAAACTATTGCGTTATAAAATTAACAATGATATAATGCAAGCAAACAGAAGAAGTGAGTGCCTTCTGCAGTAACATGTAAACAGACATAATTTTTTAAGGAGATAACAGCAATGGCAAGATTTACATTACCAAGAGACATTTATCATGGAAAAGGATGTCTCGAAGAATTAAAGAACTTAAAAGGAAAGAAAGCAGTTCTTGTTGTAGGCGGCGGCTCAATGAAACGTCAGGGATTCCTGGACAAAGCAGTTAATTATTTAAAAGAAGGCGGAATGGAAGTTCAGCTGATCGAAGGTGTTGAACCGGATCCGTCAGTAGAAACTGTTATGAAAGGTGCAAAGATAATGCAGGAATTCCAGCCGGACTGGATCGTAGCGATGGGCGGCGGATCCCCAATCGATGCAGCGAAGGCAATGTGGACATTCTATGAATATCCGGATACAAAATTTGAAAATCTTATCACACCATTTGGTTTCCCTGAATTAAGGCAGAAAGCAAAATTTGCAGCAATTCCATCTACATCAGGAACTGCTACAGAAGTTACTGCTTTTTCCGTAATCACAGACTATCATACAGGGATTAAATATCCTCTGGCAGATTTCAACATCACACCGGATGTAGCAATTGTTGATCCGGAACTGGTTGAGGGACTTCCTGTAAAACAGGTAGCATATACAGGTATGGATGCATTAACACATGCAATTGAAGCATATGTTTCTACGCTTCACTGTCCGTATACAGACCCGCTTGCACTGCAGGCAATCGAGATGGTTCTGGCATATCTGCCGGCATCTTATAATAAGAATATGGAAGCACGTGAGCAGATGCATTATGCACAGTGTCTGGCAGGAATGGCATTCTCCAATGCACTGCTTGGTATTGTACATTCCATGGCTCATAAGACAGGTGCAGCATTCTCTACAGGACATATTCCGCACGGATGCGCAAACGCAATTTATCTTCCATATGTAATCAAATACAATGCAAAAGATCCTGTAGCAGCAGAACGTTATGCTGAGATTGCAAGAAGAATGGGACTGGAAGGAACATGCCAGCAGGCACTGATCAACAGCCTCTGCGAGAAGATTGACGAGTTTAATGTAAGATTGAACATTCCAAAGACATTAAAAGACTTCGGAATCCAGGAAGAAGAATTTAAAGAAAAAGTTGCCAAAATCGCAGAGCTTGCAGTTGGTGATGCATGTACAGGCTCCAACCCGAGAGCAATCGATCCTGCAAATATGGAGAAACTTCTTACATGCACATATTATGGTACAGAGGTTGACTTTTAATTAGTCAAGCGGATAAAACCAACCGCTTCACTAATTGCTTGATTTGATTAAATAAAGAGGGCACATTGGCAGATGAGACATATCGCCGATGTGTCCCTTTTGGCATCTGAAGTAATTTCTTGACGAAATGTGCTTTGTTCAATATACTTGAAACAAGTTAGATATAACAAACCGAGAAGGAGAAGCCATATGTCAGGAGTAAAAAAGCAAGTGCTTTCTAATGCAATAGATATATTGTTAAATCAGGGAAATCTACCTGAGAAACTGGATGGCAAAAAACTGTACGGTGAAGCATTAGAAGGTGACGATGCTTTAAAGGCAGATTGCAGAGTATACCAGCTATCCAATGGGACCGGAAACGGACAGATCACGGTATATCAGGTATTTAATGGCATTGAACTGTACTATAATGACATACACCTAGCATACTGCAATCAGGATCAGGTGACTGCGAAGAACATTATCGAGATTAACCACTGCTATATTGGAAGATATGAATGCAGTTTTGGAGAAAACAGTTGCTGCTATTTGTCGGCAGGGGATTTATCCATTGGTTCTGCGATGAAGAAGAAATCATTTTCCATATTTCCATTGAATCATTATCATGGAATCTCTATTATTATTAATCTGGAGAAATTACTGCCGGAAGTGCGGCAGATCATGGAGCTTCTGAATATTGATCTGAATTACATAGAGAAGAGTATATGCAAAGAAAACCGCCTTTGTATTGTGCGTGCAAACCCGTCAATTGAACATATTTTCTCCGAATTATATCATGTGAGAGAACAGCGAAAAGCCGGATATATCAAGATAAAAGTACTGGAATTATTACTGTTTCTCAGTGATCTGGGAAACATGGAAGAAATGCAGGAGCCGGAGTATTATAACCAGAATCATGTGAAACTGACGAAAGAGATCGCTGCGTTTATCACGGAAGACTTGACGATGCATTATACGATTGAACAGCTGTCCGAACGTTTCGGAATATCAATGACTACATTGAAAAAAGGCTTCCATGGTGTATATGGCACATCTGTATATTCCTGGCTTCGGAACTACAGAATGCAGACAGCGCAGAAACTGCTGTTGGAAACAGAATTATCTGTAGCAGAGATTGCGCATCAGGTTGGATATGAGAATCCAAATAAATTTTCTACAGCATTTAAATCCGTGTACGAAATTACACCTACTCAATTTAGAAATAATATCAAACTATAGAGAAAATATTTTATTATATTTTTGCAGAATAGGTTCCGTACAGGGAGAAAAATGGAAGTTATAGAAGTATATTTGTGTTATTTATGAAGGATATAAGAAACAGAACAAGTGTCCAAATGGATAGATGATACCTCATCGGTAATGGACAGAAAACTCCAATTTATATAAAATTATGGCATTGGTTAGTTGAAACTAATTGATGCCATAATTTTATTTTACAGGAGGAATTGAGATGAAAAAATTTACAAGCGTATTTCTTGCAATGGTTCTGACAGCAACTGTTCCGGCAGGTTTTCAGGCTGTATATGCAGAGGACACAAGTGCAGAAGATACACAGGAAACAAAAACAGATGCGGACAATGAGGCGGACGCAGACCAGTTACTGAAAGACCTGACAGGTTCCTATCAGGAACTCTGGCCGGTAATCCTTGCAGATGATTATACACAGACCTGGATCGATGACTGCAAAGAAATCGTAGGAGAAGACAATGCAGAAGCTGCCTATGAGAAACTGAAATCCATGGTAACAGGTGAAGTTTACGGCGAAGAAGCAGTAGAAGCATACAAAGATGGCAGTGGAGCATACTTCTGCGGATTCACACAGGATATGGCAACTGTAGAATTTGACGGCGACACAAAGACAATCAAAGGCTATGACAAAGATGAAAAAGAGCTTTTCTCCCACACATATCATTATGTAGGAATGGAAGAGACACGCGGTCTGTACGAATTTGAAAGTGATGACGCAGACTCTGGAGAATTTACATATTTCTATCTTGCACCAGACACAAACGATACAACATACCACATTGAATTCCGTTATGGAAGTGATGCAGATGCACTTGAAAAATATGATGCAGATGACTATGCATACTGGCTTGCATCCGGAATCTCCACAGAATATGATGAAAAAATGGTGGATGACTGCATCCAGCTTTTCTGCGAAGAGAACCTGTCTGAGCAGTAATCTTATAAACCTGGTCTTGATAATTGTAATATAAAATAAAGAATGGCGGGAATCAATATCCGGTATAAAAAAGCGATGCCGGATATGGTTCCCGTTGCTTACGAAAGGAGTGAAAATTTCATGCAAAAAGAAAAAAACGATGAGCTTTCCAAAATGTTTTCTTATGCGGGAAATTACCACAAGCTGACAATCCTTGGATGTATCCTTGCAGGAATCAGCACCATCTTTTCCATGCTGCCTTTTGTCTGTATCTGGTTTGTGATCCGTGATCTGATTCATGGATTAAGCCAGGGAGATGTGACACTTGCAGCAGGAAGCAGTCATTATGCATGGATGGCACTGCTGTTCTCTGTACTGAGTATTTTCCTTTATTTCCTGGCATTGATCTTCTCACATCTTGCAGCATTCCGTACTGCAACCAATATGAGAAAAAAAGCAGTTCATCACATTGTAGAACTGCCTCTTGGCTATTTCAGCCAGAATGCCAGCGGACGTTTAAGAAAAGTCATTGATGATAATGCAGGTCTTACAGAGGGCTTTCTTGCCCATCAGTTACCTGACCTTACAGGTGCAGTGGTAATGCCTGTTGCAGTTATCATTCTGATCTTTGTATTTGACTGGAGAATGGGAATCTGCTGTCTGATCCCTATGGCAGTCAGCGTGATTTTCCTGAAACAAATGATGGGCGGAGACAACGCAGACTTCATGTCAAAATATATGACAGCACTGGAAACCATGAACAAAGAAGCCGTAGAATATATCCGTGGAATCCCGGTTGTGAAAGTATTCCAGCAGACCATTTATTCATTCAAAAATTTCCACAATGCGATTACTGAGTATGAGAAATTTGCCTCTGGATATGCGCTGAAATGCCGGATGCCGATGACGGGATTTACCGTAGCATTAAACAGTACCTTTGTCCTGCTGATTCCGGTTGCAATGATCATTCTTTCCGGACTCAGCGGACATATTTCTTATGAAGAAACAGTACTCGACTTCCTGTTCTATGCTTTATTTACACCAGTCTGTACAACAATGATGAACAGAATCATGTTTGCCAGCGAACAGCTTATGGCAGCCAAGAGTGCAGTCAGCCGTGTAGAAGCAGTCATTCAGGAAAAAACACTTCCGGAATCTGCTCAGAAGCAGAAGCCTGCAGACACAGGAATCGTATTCAAGAACGTATCATTCAGCTATCCTGGAGCATCAGAGAAAGCCCTCGATAATGTAAGCTTTGAAGTACCGGCAGGAAAGACAGTTGCTCTGGTCGGAGCATCAGGAAGCGGAAAGAGTACAGCAGCAAGTCTGATCCCGCGTTTCTATGATGTACAGGAGGGCAGTGTCCTGATTGGCGGCGCAGATGTGCGAAACATTGACAAACGCGATCTGATGGAGCATGTAGCATTCGTATTCCAGAATACCCGTCTGTTCAAGGATACGCTTCTCGAAAACATCCGCGCAGCCAGACCATCCGCTACCCGTGAGGAAGTATTAAAAGCAGCAGAGATGGCAAGATGCACAGAGATCATTGACCGACTTCCGAATGGTCTTGATACAGTAGTAGGAAGCGGTGGAACATATCTTTCCGGCGGTGAGAATCAGCGAATTGCCCTTGCAAGAGCAATCCTGAAAGACGCACCGATCGTTGTACTGGATGAGGCAACTGCTTTTGCAGATGCGGAAAACGAACACCAGATCCAGCTTGCATTTGAAGAATTAACCAAAGGCAAATCTGTTCTGATGATCGCTCACAGACTTTCCACCATTCAGGATGCAGACCAGATTCTGGTATTTAAGGATGGAAAGATCATTGAGCGCGGCACACATAATGAACTTCTGGAGAAGAAAGGAACTTACGCTTCCATGTGGAAAAACTATCAGACTTCTGTTTCCTGGAAAGTAGGAGAGGGGGATGAGAAACATGATTAAAGCACTGAAAAAGAAATATGCACTCAGTGATCAGGGTGCCAGTAATCTGTTTAAAGGAATCCTGTATTCTGTTCTTGCAAATATCAGTCTGATGCTTCCGGTAATCTTGCTTGCAGTTGTATTAAATCAGCTTCTGAGCCCGATATTAGGTATAGCAGACAGTGAAAAGAGCGCAGCTTTTTATACAATTACAGGAATTGTGATTCTGGCAGTTGTATTTATCCTGCATTATCTTCAGTACACAGCAGCTTATGTGGGAACTTATGAGGAGAGTGCAAGACGAAGAATCCACCTTGCAGAGAAACTCAGAACCCTGCCGCTTGGATTTTTCCATCAGAGAGATTTATCTGATCTGACAAGCACCATTATGGGTGACTGCGCCAGCTTTGAGCATGCTTTTTCCCACACAGTACCGCAGTTCTGGGGAGCAGTGATCTCCACTGGAATCGTATGTATCGGACTGCTGATCTTTAACTGGCAGATGGAACTGGCACTTCTCTGGGTAGCACCGGTATCTTTTGCAATCGTGCTTCTCTCAAGAAAGTGGCAGCAGAAACTTGGTAAGAGACATATGGAGGCAAGGATCGAACTGGCAGAGGGAATCCAGGAATGTCTGGAAACCGTACAGGATATCAAAGCCTGCAATCAGGAAGAAGCATATCTTAAGAAACTGGATGCAAAGATGGATGCGGCGGAGAAAGCTCAGACTTCTTCCGAGCTGACAACAGCCAGCCTGATCACAACAGGACAGATGTTCCTCAGACTTGGCTTGGCTACAGTCATCATCGTAGGAAACAGCCTTGTCATGAAGAACCAGACAGACATTTTTACCTATATCCTGTTCCTGATCGCAGCATCCAGACTGTATGATCCGCTTTCCGGTGCCATGTCAAATATGGCAGAACTCTTTGGCGTCAGCTTACAGGTAAAACGTCTGAAAGAGATTGAAGAGTATCCGGATGAGAATGGCGAAAAAGATATCCGTACCAATGTTTATGACATTACATTTGACCACGTAAAATTTTCTTACGAAAAGGACAAACCAGTATTGCGTGACGTATCCTTCACTGCAAAACAGGGACAGGTTACTGCACTGGTAGGACCGTCCGGCGGCGGAAAAAGTACAGTTGCCAAACTGGCAGCGAAGTTTTATCCACTGGATGGCGGAAAGATTATGCTTGGCGGCAAAGACATTGAACCTCTGGATTCCACCATGTTGATGAAAAACTTCTCTATTGTTTTTCAGGATGTTGTATTGTTTAATAACACGATTATGGAAAATATCCGTGTAGGTCGAAAGAATGCAACAGACGACGAAGTGATCGCAGCTGCAAAAGCTGCCATGTGTGCTGAATTCATCAACAGACTTCCGCAGGGATACCAGACAGTGATCGGAGAAAACGGCTCCACACTTTCCGGCGGCGAGTGCCAGAGACTTTCCATCGCCCGTGCACTGCTGAAAGATGCACCGGTCATCCTGCTGGATGAAGCGACAGCATCTCTTGACGTAGACAACGAAACCGAAATTCAGAATGCGATTTCCAGACTGGTCAAAGGCAAGACAGTTCTCGTTATTGCGCATCGAATGAGAACCATCGAAGCAGCAGACCAGATCGTAGTTCTGGCAGATGGAGTGGTCGCTGAAAAGGGCAGTCATGAGACACTTATGAAGAAAAACGGTCTTTACAGAAAACTGGTTGATCTTCAGACAGAGTCCACAAACTGGAAACTGAATACAATGGTAAAATAATAAATTAATCAAACCGAGTAAGACCTCACCTGCTCTCATTACGAAAAGCAGTAAGCTATGGAAGGGGACTTGGGTGAAAGGCATTTTATCCTGGCGCAGGGTGGAATGCCTTTGTTGATATTTACAGAACAGAAATAAAAAAATAACAGCATTTTTGTGAAATATGACACTGGAAAAACAAAAGTTAGTTCAATATAATTAAATCACAGTAAAACACTGGAAATTCAACCGGATTAAGTAAGTCCCCTGCTTCAATTGCGAAAAGCAATAAGCAGTGGGTGGGGACTTGCTTGTATCAGGAGGCGTGCAAGTGCCTTCTGATAAACTGCGGAGCAGTTATTTGGTTATGAGCAAGTAGAGAAGCGGATGCTTTTATCCGCTTGATAGAGAGAAAGGGAGGATGATTATGTCAGCTCAGTTATTACAGATTAAAGATTTATCCGTAAAAGTAGAAGATAAAGAAATTCTCCACAATGTGGATTTAAATTTAAATAAAGGGGAAACCCATGTACTGATGGGACCCAACGGTGCCGGAAAATCAACGCTTGGATATGCGTTAATGGGAAATCCGAGATATGAGATCACAGATGGACATATCTTTTTTAACGGGAAAGATATTACAGAAGAATCTCCGGCAGAAAGAGCCAGAGATGGAATCTTCCTTTCTTTCCAGAACCCGATCGAAGTTCCGGGTATTACGCTTGGAAATTTTATCCGTACAGCACTGGAGCAGAGAACCGGAAGCCGTATCAGACTCTGGAACTTTCGTAAGGAACTGAAAAAAGCGATGGATATCCTTCAGATGGATGAGGAATATGCAGACCGTGACCTGAATGTAGGATTCTCCGGCGGTGAAAAAAAGAAAGCAGAAATTCTCCAGCTTCTTATGTTAAAACCATCCCTTGCCATTCTGGATGAGACAGATTCCGGTCTGGATGTGGATGCGGTCCGCACAGTATCCAGAGGTGTGGAAGAATATCAGAAAAATAAAAACGGAGCACTTCTGATCATTACCCACAGCACCAGGATTCTGGAGGCACTTCATGTGGATGCAACCCATATCCTTGCAGACGGAAAGATGGTTGCTTCCGGTGACAGTTCTCTTGTGGATGAGATCAACACCAATGGTTTTGAGAAATATATCCAGCGGTAAAGGAGGCACAGGCTTTGAAAGAGAAAACATATGTGGAAGATATAGACAGAAGTATGTATGACTTTCGCAATGAAGAAAAAGACGCTTACCGTGTGGATGAAGGTCTGACTCCTGCCATTGTAGCAAAAATTTCAGAAGAAAAGAATGATCCTGTATGGATGCAGAACTTCAGACTTCATTCTCTTCAGATTTATAATGAGATGAAAGTTCCGGACTGGGGTCCGTCTATCGAAGGTCTGGATATGAACAACATTGTAACTTATGTAAGACCGAATACTCATATGAGTGCAAAATGGTCAGATGTGCCGGAAGACATCAAAGATACGTTCGAGAAGCTTGGAATTCCCCAGGCAGAAAGAAAATCTCTGGCCGGTGTGGGCGCGCAGTATGACTCGGAACTTGTTTACCACAATGTAAAAGCAGAGGTTGCTGCACAGGGTGTTGTCTATACAGATATGGAAAGTGCGCTGACCGGTCCGTACGCAGACATGGTTCGGAAACACTTTATGAAACTTGTGCCGCCGCAGGATCATAAATTTGCAGCACTTCACGGAGCAGTATGGTCCGGAGGTTCCTTTGTTTATGTGCCGCCGGGTGTTTCTGTGGAGATTCCGCTGCAGTCTTATTTCAGACTCAATGCACCGGGAGCCGGACAGTTTGAACATACACTGATCATTGTAGATGAAGGTGCTTATCTTCATTTTATTGAAGGCTGTTCTGCACCGAAATACAATGTGGCAAATCTTCATGCCGGATGCGTGGAACTGTATGTGGGAAAAAATGCAACCCTTCGTTATTCCACTATTGAGAACTGGTCGAAAAATATGTACAACCTGAATACAAAGAGAGCAAAAGTAGAAGAAGGCGGAAAGATTGAGTGGATATCCGGTTCCTTTGGTTCTCATGTATCCTATCTGTATCCGATGAGTATTCTCAACGGGGAGGGGGCAAGGGCAGAGTTTACCGGTGTCACCTTTGCGGGAAAAGGACAGAACCTGGACACCGGAGCGAAGATTGTCCATAATGCACCGAACACCTCTTCCTATATGAATACAAGGTCGATTTCCAAGGATGGAGGCATCAGCACATTCAGAAGTTCTGTGGTTGTAAACAGAAAGGCAAAAGGAAGCAAATCTTCCGTATCCTGTCAGTCATTGATGCTGGATGATATTTCCAGATCAGATACGATTCCGGCCATGGATATCCGTACACAGGATGCAGATATCGGTCATGAAGCAAAGATCGGCAGGATCAGCGATGAGGCAGTTTTTTATCTGATGTCGAGAGGTATTTCCGAGGAAGAAGCAAGAGCACTGATTGTCAGTGGATTTGCAGACAATGTATCCAGGGAACTGCCACTGGAATATGCGGTTGAGATGAACAATCTGATCCGGTTGGAGATGAAAGGCAGCATTGGATAAAGCATGGATGAAACAGCAGAAGGGAGGAAAAGGTATCATGAGTCAGAATTTTGAAATGAAAATAAATCCGTTGCCTGCGAAGACCTGGAACTGGCTTCATATGAACGGAACCGTTCTGCAAGAAGAAATCATTACGGAAAGAGGAACCGTAAAAGCAGACAGGCCAGAAACTGTAACAGAGACAGAATGCAGAATGGAAAACCTGATCAAACCAGAAACTCAGGTCAAATCAGAAACTCAGATTGAAACAGCAGAAGACTGCGCACAGAAGAAAAGGAATCTTTCTCAGATAAAAACAGGCATGGGAAAAGAGATGGATGCATTTGCAGATGCAGGAAGTCTGGAATGGCAGGTTTTCACATCCAAATCAGGGAAAAAAGAAAGCCAGCCACTCAGACTCACGTTTTCTTATCAGGATAAGAGCAGAACCATGAACCGCATCGGGATTCATATGCTGCCGGACAGTGAGCTGACAGTGGTCATGGATTTTACATCAGAAAAGGAAACTGAAGGAACCGCAGCCATACAGACGAAAATTTATGCAGAGGAAAATGCGGTGCTTCATCTGATCCAGGTTCAGCGTCTTGGAAGTAAGATGACATTTCTGGATGATTTTGGCGCAGACTGTGAAAAGAATGCAAGAGTGGAAACTATTCAGCTTGTCCTTGGCGGAAAAGATACATATCTGGGAAACCGCACAGCACTCAGAGGTGAAAGCAGTGATCTGGAGTCAGATATTGGATATCTGCTTGGCGGGGAGAGCCGTCTGGATATGAATCTGGAAGCTGTTCATACCGGTAAAAAGACAAACAGCCGGATGGATGCTGCCGGTGTGCTCAGTGGAAAGGCAGTCAAGATATTCAGAGGAACCATTGATTTTCAGAAAGGCTGTGCAGGTTCTGTGGGAAATGAAAAAGAAGATGTGCTTCTTCTGGATGATACCATTGTGAATCAGACCATTCCGTTGATCCTCTGCAATGAGGAGGATGTGGAAGGAAATCATGGCGCAACCATCGGAAAGCTGGATGAAGAACTGCTGCTTTATCTGGAGTCAAGAGGAATCAGCGAAGAGGCTGTTTATGCGATGATGGCACAGGCAAGGATTGACAGTATCTGTCATAAAATTTCTGATGAAGAAATGAAGAAGAAAGTTCAGGAGTATCTGGAAGGAGAACGAGAAGAATGATACAGGAACTGGATGTCCAGAAAATAAGAAAAGATTTTCCCATGCTGCAGAATCAGAATCTGATTTATCTGGACAGTTCTGCCACTTCCCAGAAACCATACAGTGTGATCCGGGCGGTTACAGATTTTTATGAAAACTGTAATGCAAATCCGCTGCGTGGACTCTATGAGACTGCGCAGAATGCAACAGAGAAATATGAGGCTGCCAGAGAAAAAGTCCGTCAGTTTATTCATGCAAAAAGCACAGAAGAGATTATTTTTACAAGAAATGCAACAGAAAGCCTGAATCTGGTTGCATACAGCTATGGACTGATGGCATTTCAGCCGGGAGATGAAATTCTGGTAAGCATTATGGAACATCACAGTGATATGCTTCCATGGCAGCAGGCAGCCAAGCGAACAGGTGCGGTGGTAAAATATCTGGAGTGTGACCGGCAGGGAAGAATTACAGAAGAAGATCTGCGAAATGCCATCACAGATAAGACGAAACTTGTGGCAGTTACGCAGGTGTCCAATGTTCTGGGTGTCAGAAACGATATCCGGGCTTTTGCAAAAATCTGCCATGAGAAGGGAATTGTGATCGTGGCAGATGGAGCGCAGAGTGTTCCGCATATGCCTGTGGATGTACAGGAACTGGATGTGGATTTTCTGGCATTTTCCGGACATAAGATGCTGGGACCTATGGGAATCGGAGTTCTCTATGGAAAAAGGGAATATCTGGAAAAAATGCCTCCGTTTCTTACCGGCGGTGAAATGATTGAATCAGTAAGCAGGGATGGTGCTGTTTTCGCACAGCCTCCGCATAAATTCGAGGCAGGTACCGTGAACGCTGGTGGCGCAGCCGGGCTGGCAGCAGCCATTGATTATATAGAAAATATTGGTTTTGAACAGATTCAGAAGAGAGAGGATGCGCTTACTGCACTGGCAATGGAGAAGATCAGAGAGATTCCTTTTGTACACATTATGGGACAGGAAAATCCAGAGCAGCATCATGGGATTATTACCTTTACAGTTGACGGTGTTCATCCTCACGATATTGCAGCCATTCTGGATGCAGATCATATCGCAGTGCGGGCAGGACATCATTGTGCACAGCCGCTTCTGAGACATCTGGGCGTGATGGCCTCCACAAGAGCCAGCCTGATGTTTTATAATACAGAAGAGGAAATCGTGAAATTTACAGAAAGTCTGAAAGAGATCAGGAGGAAAATGGGATATGCCGAGTAATACTTTTTATAATGAAATTCTGACGGATCACAATCTTCATCCGGGGCACAAACATGACCTACCGGACGCGAACCTTGTACTGGAAGGCGTAAATCCAAGCTGTGGAGACGATATCTGGCTGAAACTTAAGGTGGAAGATGGCAGGATCACAGATGGTGCTTTTGTCGGTGACGGATGTGCCATTTCCCAGGCATCCGCGGATATGATGCTGGATCTGATCATCGGGAAATCGGAAGAAGAAGCTATGAAACTTGCGGAAATTTTTCTCCGCATGATCAAGGGCGAAGTGACAGCTGAGGAAATGGATCAGCTCGAAGAAGCCTCTGTACTGAAAGACATTTCCCATATGCCAGCCAGAGTGAAATGTGCGGTGCTGGGGTGGCATACGATGGAGGAGATGCTGAAGACGGAAAAAGAATAAATCAGATTACAGAAAAAGACATTTTGCTCTGATAAAGGGCAGGATGCCTTCTTTCATCGAAAAGAAGCCTTTATTTGTAAGAATGAGTGTGGAATTGAAAAAGTTCCGACAACTTATGAAGAATTCCTATACAGGAACTGTTGACGGAGAACTTCAGCAGCTGTCAATTGATGAAGTAAACAGCTATGTATCCAATGCAGTAGGAAACAGAAAACTTTCCAACAGTGAAGTAGAAACTGCAATTCAGGTAGCTATGCAGAATGTAGCAGCAGGTGCAGATCCGGCAGACGAACTGAAAACAGTTCAGGATGTACAGGACGCACAGTAAAATAATAACGAACCCTTGCCACGAAAAATACATCGGTGATTTTGCCGATGTATTTTTTACATATTATGAAAAATGATTCCGTAATATTCTATTTGGGTGATATTATAGCAATTCCAGAAAATAATGCAAGCAATCCAGCCCATCAGAGCGTGAAGTCCTGCGTCAGATATCTTTGCCGTGCGTCAGCACGCCTGCAGATACCTTCCTTGTCCTTCGCACTCTGCTGAACTGTCTTGATTGCATTATTTTCTGGAATTGCTATAAAAGAAATCATTCTTTGATGTTTTTCGAATCAAGTAAATTCCGTATTTCAATTGCGAATATGCGCTTGAGTTTTGTGTTTACGATTGAAAATTTGTACTTGATAAAAAATGAAATTTTGAGATAATAAAAGGAAAACAAGAAGAGCCATCTGGAAGAGAAAGGGCGGTTTGCGGAAACTGTTTTTTCCAGATGGAGGAGGGACATTTTATGGATTTGAAACAATTGCAGTATTTCGTGGCATGTGCGCAGACAGGATCGTTCAGTGATGCTGCGAAAGTTCTGTATTCTACACAGCCGAGTGTGAGCAAGGTGATAAAATCTCTGGAGGATACTCTGGGAATGCAGCTTTTTGAGAGGCTTCCCAGAGGAATCCGTCTGACTGTTCAGGGACAGAAGGTTTATCATTATGCATGCAGGATTACGAATGAAATAGATGTACTTGAGAACATGGCATCCAGGGGGATGACGAAGTGGATCAGAATCTCTATGAATCCCAGTTCCTGGTTTGCGAATCAGTTTGTGGATTTCTATAATGAAACATTCGAGAAAGAATTACCATTTCCAGCTGACAACAGCCGGTGTCAGAAGTGTGATGGAGAGAGTGCGGGATTACATGGACGACATAGGATTTGTGTATATCCTGAGCCAGCAGCAGGAGAATTTCCTGCATGAACTGGCGAAGAATAAGATGGAATTCGTACCGATGTATGAGACGGATGTGATTTTTTATCCGGGGCGTCAGACTGAATTTTATGATTCCGGAAAAGAGAAAGTCCGGCTGGAAGAACTGGAGGGGATTCGGTTTATCCAGAATTATCAGGACGAATTCTTTGATCTTGGTTCTGTGCAGGAGAATGCGTTCCAGTGGAGAGATTTAGATATTTCCGTACTGACCAACAGTGATTATATTATGGAGAAGATGCTCAAGAACAGTAAGGTTTCCAATGTGAGCGGAAGCTATCTTTCAGAAAACAAAAAAGGAACTACACCGGGGATACCGTTGGAATTGGGGAATAATAAGGTTATTTTTGGTTACATGTTCCACAAAGGTGAAAAAATGGACGACAGTGTAGAAGAATTTCTGACGTTCCTGAAGGGCAGGCTTCCGAAGAGTTAAATAAGACTTATTCCAAAATACGGATAAAGTATTCAAATTAAGAAGAGCACATAACCCTCCCGAGGAGTTGTGTGCTTTTTTGTCGTTTGTTAGACTTATCTGTGGATTTACAGAAATTTTGTGATTATTCAGCAGAATAGTGTTTATAGCAGTCTTCGTAATGCTATAGTGAAAGTACTGAAACGTTATGAAATCCTGTAAAATCCGCAGGATGTGATGTTGTAGGAAGAGTATACAGCGTCACATGGAAAAAGGAGAACTTATGATAAAATATATTGTAAAAAGGCTTCTTCTGCTGATTCCGGTTCTGATCGGAATCACTTTTTTATCATTTGCCATGATGCGTCTGGCAGGAGGGGATGCTGTTACCTATATGTATGAAAATGCAGGAGCGGCAGTTTCGCAGGAAGTAATTGATGAGACAAGGAAAGAATATGGGCTGAATCAGCCGTTTCTTGTCCAGTATGCGAAATGGTTCACAGGAATGGCAGCACATCCTTGTGATTATTATGAAATTACTGCGGATCTGGATGTACAGTAAGAGTTATATGCTATGACGAAACCCCTTATTTTAGACAATGTCATTAACTTTAGCAAAAAGCAGAAATCGTAAGTATTTATAAAACTATGATTCCTGCTTTTTGTTTTTTTATATGGGCATACTTATCCCCTTCTCTTTGTACTCGTATTTTCTAGATTAGTATGCTCTTTTATGAGTATTTGAATATTTCCCTGCTAACCGCCCTTTCGTTCTGGTATAATGCCGATCAGGACGAATAGGAACCAGATTCTTACTGATATCTTCATATATTTGCTGAAATAATATATTTTTCTTTTGATCATCCGTTTCAAGAAGTATATAAATCAGATCGTTTTTTAAGATTCCAATACTAACTGTCTGATTGATCATCATTTTATGTTTTCTGTTTGTTTCCTTCTGATCCAGTTCACGCTCTGCGTCTAATATGATATCTTCGACTAAATTGCTCAGATATATGGTGCTGTATATATCTTGTAATAACAGAATAGGTTTTGTACCTGTAAAATTTTCTAACTGCAATCGATTCTTTAGTGTTTCATACGCAGTCTCTATTCCCCACCTCATATGATATAATTCTTTTATTTCTTCTGTATGAAATTCCGTTTGTGAAAGATTTGTAGCTAAAACTTCCAGATTTCCATTTTCTAATAGGATTTTTACCATACGCAATGAAATTTCACCCAGTTCTTTCATACGTTCTCCATCCGGCGTCCCTTCGTAATGTCTGATTCTTGATTTATCAAGTTTTATTTTAACCAGCTGATCATTTTCTGTTAAACTGCTTTGCTCTTTTTTGTAATCACTGCTTTTTAAACGTACGATAAACTTAAGATCCTTATCCATCATATGTATAAACGCTGGCGTAGAAGGATAGCCTCTATCCATGATAATAATATAGGGAATGTTGCCTATTGTTTCCGGTATTCGTTCCATCTGTTTTTCGGCCAGGCGCATTTCATCAAATTTCACCTTATTACAGTCACTTTCCAGTATCATACGATTCATTACATCATAAATACAGCCTAATCCTATTTGTGCTTGGGGTTTTGTGTTTTTTCGGCTTGCAGAACCATACAGTTTCAGTGTTTCAGTAGTGGTAGGAATATTAATATCTGAGCCGTCAGCAGCTAATATTAAATGATTTTTGTAAGTTGAAAAGGTGGAATCTGCATAAAAGTTACGGTTATGATATTTATACAATTCCAAAAAAGCATCTGGATTAAGTTTCATACGCTGTTTCAGATATCCTGGTTTTGAAATAGACACACCAGGATGAGCAAGTTTCATATAATTTCTCAGTTCCAATGCCAACGTCAGCCCCTTTCTGTTTATCATTGTGAAAAGAAGATCCTGAAGAGGCATTTTTCGGATTCTGGTAAAATGATTTTTATTACCTAATCGGCAAAATGCCTTAAATTCATCAGAACTCATTTTTTCTATATCCATGAATGTACGTTTCTGAGAATGTTTCATGTATAATCACATCCTTTTTTTGAGCAGGTTCATGGCTTCTTTTTACAATATAAGCATATCAAAAAAAGCAGAAGATATCTAATCCTTTTAGGAATAAATATCTTCTGCTTTTAAGTTAATGACATTGTTATTTTAGAGGATTGCTATAGTGGGGAGTGTCAGTAAAAATCGGGAGAATACAAATGATTTCTTTAAAGGAGAAGAGTATGGCAGATCCTTTGCTGAAAGTAGATCATGTCACGATCAGCTATAATGGAGAACCGACAGTTCAGGATGTCAGTTTTGAACTGAAACAGGGAGAAATCCTTGGAATTGTAGGAGAATCCGGAAGCGGAAAAAGTACGATTATTAAAGCGATTATGGGACTTCTGGGAGAGGAAGGTCTGGTGACAAAGGGTGATATCTGGTATCTGGGGGAAAGTCTCACAGATATGAGTGAGAAGAAACTACGCAGGTATCTGGGAACAGAAATCGGGATGGTATTTCAGGACTGTAAGGCGGCGCTTTGCCCGGTGCGCAAAATCGGTGTGCAGATACATGAAGCTGTATCTGCACATGAAAAAATATCGAAAAAAGAAACCCGGATACGTGCCGGGGAGATTATGAAGAAAATCGGTATGGATGATTATGAACGTGTGCTGGACAGTTATCCTTTTGAACTTTCTGGGGGCATGAATCAGCGTGTGGGTATCTGTGCGGCTATGATCATGCATCCGAATCTTCTCCTTGCAGATGAACCAACCAGTGCATTGGATGTTACAGTGCAGAAACAGGTAGTAGAGGAGCTTCTGATGATGCGAAAAGAATATCAGACAGCGATGATTCTGGTAACGCATAATATTGGTGTGGTGAGGGCGATAGCCGACAGGATACTGGTACTTCAGAACGGAACTGTCAGGGATTATGGAGAAACGAAAAATGTTCTGGATCATTCGCAGGATCCGTATACGCAGAAGTTGATGAATTCGGTGCTTCATTTGAAGAGAGAACATATATAAGTTTGAAGTTCAGGAGGAGCAGACAGGTGGCAGATACGATTTTAAAAGCAGAACATCTTACGAAGACATTTATATCCGGGAAAAAGACATTAAAAGCAGTAGATGATGTCAGTTTTGAATTAAAACAGGGAGAGTGTCTGGGAATTGTAGGTGAATCCGGTTCCGGTAAAAGCACGATTGCAAAGATGCTTACACATCTGGAAAGTATTACAGATGGAAAAGTGATTCTGAAAGGAAAAGATATTACCAATATAAAAGGAAAAGAACTTCGGGAAATTTACAGGGATATTCAGATGGTATTTCAGATGCCAATGGAATCCTTTGACCCACGTTGTACTCTCGGGGACGGAATCGGAGAAAGCCTGAGAAATATGGGGATAAGCCGTACCGAAACCCGTAGAAAAGTGGAAGAACTTCTGGAAAGATGCGGGCTGGAAAAAGAATACGCAGACCGCTATCCCCATCAGGTAAGCGGTGGTCAGTGCCAGAGAGCTGCAATCGCCAGAGCACTGGCAGTCAATCCGTCCATTCTGATCTGTGATGAAGCAACCAGTGCACTGGATGTGACGGTTCAGAAGCAGATTCTGGAGTTACTGATCGAACTGAAAAAGAAAGAAAATCTCTCATTTATTTTGATCTGTCATGATCTGGCACTGGTTCAGGCATTCTGCGACAGAGTTCTTGTCCTTTATCATGGAAAGACTGTGGAGAGCGGAACACCGGATGAGACCATTGATCATCCACAGATGGATTACACAAGAAAACTGATTGATTCTGTATTGTAGGCAATTATATATTTATCCTGTGTCTGAAGTATATCAGACAGGGCAGCAGATAGAGCAGAAATGTCTGAAGCGATTTTATTCGTGAAAGACATTTCTGCTTTTTGATTTTTTACTCAAAATGCCGTAAAATTTTGTGTTTTTAAAAATAAAGAAAGTGTCAAAAA
>OLRL01000707.1_pt1 | contig 18459 bp, 14 predicted proteins | sample 1643201 | NCBI WGS metagenome assembly OLRL01 (sample SAMEA3136649, study PRJEB25190) | human gut metagenome | biome: human gut; feature: human-associated habitat; material: faeces | place: Austria | collected 2013
CCTCTATTCATCCATTTTCCATTTGTAAAATCAGGAATCGGAACCGGCTGTCCTCCCATAGCAATAGACTGTTCTGCCAATACAGAAATACTCATCCATGCCGCCATATCATAGGCATCGATGACAGCTTCTGTTTGCTCCTGCACACATTGGATAAAATCAGAAAATACAAGATAATCCATTCCGTCATGCCCCTTTTTTATTCCGTCCTGCAAATATTTTTTCCACAGGGGATGCTCATATTTTTCTCTGTATTCTTCCACATTTCCCCAATGCTTCTGCCATTCGAAATGATCCTCCGAAGCCTTATCTCCATCCAGGAAGATAGAACGGTTATCTTCCATATACATTCCTTTGGTTCCCTGAACCATAAAACCTCTGGAATAATACCGTGGCAGCGTTGTATCCAGAGTCAGAAGAATTGTTTCTCCATTGCTGCACCGAATCATAGTATTTACAATATCTCCCTGGTTAAAAACAGTATTCAAAAGTTCTGTATCTTCGGATTTTTTATCCTTAATATACTCCTGAAGACCCGCTGCCTTTGAAGCCATAGAGGTCAATGAAAGCATACGGTTTCCCCGGTTGATATGAAGCAGTTTTGCAATCGGTCCCAGTTCATGTGTAGGATAATTTTCCGTATTTCTGTGAATATAATTAGCCAGACGATAGTGCCTGTTTTCTTTTCCAAAAGCCACCTCTTCTCGCAAATCATGACGGTAGCCGCCTTCGCAATGGACGATTTCTCCCAGCACCCCCATTTCCGCCATATTTGCAACCATCATTTCATCTCTGCCATACAGACAGTTTTCCAAAAACATAATCGGAACACCTGTTTCTTCATAGGCTTCTACCAGCTTCCAGCATTCTCTCAAGGAATATGCTCCTCCAACCTCGCAGCCCACATATTTTCCCGCACGCATTGCTTCAATACTCATTTCAATGTGCATATCCCAGGAAGAACAGATGATTACCGCTTCTACTTCCGGCATTGTAAGAATCTCTTTGTAGTCAGTTGTAATATGCGGTCGTTTCCTTCCGCTTTTTTCAATAATATCTGCTGCCTCCCGGCATCTGTCCTCATATACATCACAAACTGCCACAAACTCTGCATCCGGGTGTTCCAGATATGCTGTTTCCAGCAGTCCTTTTCCTCTTGCGCCCAGACCGATCATTCCAATGTTTACTTTTTTCCCCATAAGCTAACCTCCATCATTCATTAATATTCATTTATACTCTGTATTTTTAACCTTTGATTCCCTGCAATGCAATTCCTTCAATAAACTGTTTCTGGAAAATTGCAAAAAGAACCAACAACGGAATTACTGCCAGAACAGCTCCTGCCATCATAGTAGGATAATCAGTTGCATACTGCCCCTGAAGGAAAGATAAACCGGCAGAAAGTGTCATTTTTTCCGGAGATGTGTTTACAATCATAGGCCACATCAGGTCATTCCACGCTCCCCTGAGCGTCAGAATCGCCAGTGCCACCAGTCCAGGTTTTACCAGAGGGAACATGATTCTGGTAAAAATTCTAAAATGACCGCACCCATCAATTCTGGCTGCCTCCTCCAGATCATTTGGAAGCGCCATAAAAAACTGCCTCATCAAAAAAGTTCCAAATGCACTAAACAGTCCAGGTATAAACAAAGCCGGCAGAGTATTCAAAAGCCCCATCTTCTGAATGATCAGATACTGTGGAAGCATGAAGAATGAAGACGGCACCATTAAAACTGCAAGAAGTATGCCAAAAATAATATCTCGTCCTGGAAACTTAATCCTGCCAAATGCATATGCTGCCATAGAGCATAAAATCAACTGTGCAACAACGATTACCCCTGCTGAGATCATAGTATTTAAATACATTCTTGCAAAAGGAATTTTTTCAAACACCTCCGCATAATTTGAAAATAATGGTTTCTCCGGCAAAATCTTAATCGGTATGCAGATTGATTCCGACTGTGTTTTCAACGATGTCAGGATCATCCATATAAATGGGAGAAGTGTAACTACCATACACAGAACCAAGATAATAAATATGATCACATGTCCCCATTTAATTTTCTTGTTTTTCATTCTATCCCCTCCTTATTCGTAATTGACCCACTTTTTCTGAAGCTTCATCTGTACCAGGGTAATGATCATAATAATTACAAACAGCAAAACTGCCAGCGCAGACGCATACCCCTTTTTAGAAAATTCAAAAGCATTTCTGAAGAAATAGAGCACCATACTCTGCGATGCTTCCAAAGCAAGACTTTTCCTGGAAATCATCATGTAAATCGTATCAAAAATCTGGAATGTACTGATCAGTGTTGTAACCATAACAAAAAATAATGTTGGTGTAATCAACGGAAGTGTAATACTAAAAAACTGTCGAAAACCAGTTGCTCCATCAATTGCCGCTGCTTCATAATAGCTCTTTGAAATTCCCTGTATCCCTGCCAGCAGAATAATCATATTATATCCCACGCTGCTCCAGATGGTTACAATACAAATAGCAATCCAGGCAAGAGAAGGATTACTCAGAAACTGTACCGATTCAAATCCCATAAGATTCAAAATATAATTAATAATGCCATAATCTCCATTAAACATCCATCTCCAGATCATAGCTACCGCCGCACTCATAGTAATTGCCGGAATAAAATAAACCACCCGGAAAAATGCTTTTCCTTTGATTCCCTGATTCAAAAAAACAGCCAGAATCAATGCCAGAATAATAATCGCAGGAACAATTACAACCACATAACGCATGGTATTAAATAGAGCCTGCCACATTACTTCATCCTGAAACATTTTTACATAATTTCCAAATCCGACCCATTTACTTTTATTAAAAGCTCCTACCTCATGGAAGCTGTCATAAAACACTTTAAAAATCGGATAAAAATAGAAAACTCCCAATCCTGCAACCACTGGAAAAATCATTGTATAACCGGCTATGTAATCTTTTCTTTTCCGTTTGCTTAATGTTTTTTTCATGTAAGATCCTCCTTTCTCCAAAAAGAAGGGCATTTGCCAACCGCAAATGCCCTTCTTTTTATCTAATTTCATTCACTGGCCAACACTTCATTCATTTTCTCTGCAACAACGTCACAGGCATCTTTTACCTCTGTTTCCAAATTAAATACTTTTTTCAGTTCATCCGCCTGATACTGTTCCCATTCGGTTGTATTTTTTGATATAGGATAAGGATAAGAAAACTCCTCTGCGGCAGTTGTAAATGCAGCCAGATTATATTCTTTATGTTTATCTGCCCAGATATCTGCAGTATTTCCATATGCCGGAATTGCTGCTCCCATTTCTGCAGAAAGTGTATTTGCCTCTTCTCCTGCCAAAAATTCTACCCACTTCCATGCTGCATCTGCATTTTTGGTATCTTTATAAATACAGTTTCCAATTCCATGGATTACAGACGCTTTATTTCCATTAATAGCTGGAAGTTCGACAACGTCTACCACATCCTTAATGTCAGAATCAAGAACCTGAGCCAGGAACCAGGAACCGCACCAATACATTCCTGTTCTTCCAGATAAAAACTGGATATGAGGTTCCGTTTCCTCTAGAGATGCCTCAGACGGACTGACTCCGGCTTTCAACAAGTCTACCCAACACTGAATTCCTGCCTGTGTTTCTTCCATATCATATCCTGATTTTGTTTTGTCATCAGATACAACATATCCGCCGTTTGCAAAGATTGTGTTATAAATTCCCACCTGCGTATCATATCTTGCGGAAATTCCATACACACTTCCATCTGTTTTTGTCAACTGTTTTGCAATATCCGCCATATCTTCCCAGGTCCAATCATTTGTTGGATAAGGAACTCCGGCTTCATCAAAAATTTTCTTATTATACCAAACGCCAATCGTATCGTAATCCTTTGGCAGCGCATACTGCTTTCCATCTACATTGTACAGCTCAATCAGTGCTTCCGGGTAATTCTTTTTATCAATTCCAGCCTCTTCAATCCGGTCGTTAATATCCATCAGAATATCGCCCTCTGCATATTTGATAATATTCGGACCATTCATCCAGAATACGTCTGCAATACTTCCGCCTGTAGCCCCTGCCTCCAGCTTTGTCCAATATTCGTCAAAACTGCTTGGTTCCAAAACAATCTCTACATCCGGGTACTGCTCATTAAATTTTTCAATACATTTTTCAAAATACGGCTGTTGTGCGGTATCCCAGAACGCATATCTTACTTTTCCGGAAATCTCCTCTTTTTTTTCAGCCCATACAGTTGTTGTACCCAAAAGACTTGCTGATAACATTGCACAGCTCAGTCCAAGGGCTCCCGCTCTCTTCAGATTCATAACTCTCTCTCCTTTCTTATCATTAAATACTTTATTTGGATAGTATTATCATAACTGAAGCTGCTGCATTTCTCCATTCATATCATTTACCTGTTTCAGAAATATATTTTCTTTTTTAAGTAAAAAAAACAGAAGAATGAAATGTTATATTTTTTTAACTTCACTTTCTCCTGTTTTCTTGTATAATATTTACTTTTTCTTTTCACTTATTTACTTCATCAACCAATAAAATTCTTTTTCCGTAATTTCGCCTGATAAATATTTAAAAATATTATCCTTAAAGATTTCTATTTTTTTATCTCCCCAGCAATTATCTGGAAGCTCCTGTATTCTGTCTGCATCCATAAGTTCTTTATAAGACTGATAACAAACCTCATTTACATCAGAAATCTTCGGAATATCGACATTAGGATTAGAAGGTATATGACCTGTCTCTTTCCATATTCTGCTTTGCACCCGTTCACTCAGCATATATTTCAAAAAACGTATACAGGCCTCTTTCTGTTTTTCATCACAGGAGCTTCCAATAAAATATCCCGGATAAGAAGAAATAAAGCCTACGTCTTTTCCATCCATTCCCGGCAAAACGGCATATCCCATTTGAAGATTTGGATTCATCTCATGGGCATCTACAATTTCTCCTATATAAATAGCACAATGTCCCACATTGAAACTTCTGAGAGTGTCCTGGTGCGTATAGCTCTTTTCAATATCCGTATAAGCCGCAATTTTTTTCAAAAGCTTCAGCATACGGAACATTTCCGTTTCCTGAACCCCTTTCAGATCATTACAGCTTACACCTGACTGAAGAATCGTTGCTGCCGTGGCTGCATCCATATGTACAGGAATAGTGTTTAAATATTTTTCTTTTCTCCACTGACAAATCCTGCTGCAGCATTCCAAAAATTCCTCCCAGGTTTCAGGAACGTTTTTAATCCCTGCATTCTTAAATATTTGTTTATTATACCAATACCCTCCTGTGTTGAGTACATCTGTCACCGTATAAAGTTTTCCTTCTTCTGTTTTCCAGCGATTCATATTCTCCTGAGAAATCATTTCCCTAAACTCTTTATCTTCCTGTATATAAGGCATGATATCCACCACATACCCCTGATCTACCATAAAAGAATAAAGGGTATCTATACTGGCTTCACCTATATAAACCAAATTGGGCATTTTACCTACAGAAATCATTTGCTTTAGCTTTGCCTTTGCATTTTCCGGAGATGGCATTGAGATCAAATCAAGTTTAATATCCGGATTTTCTATTTCAAAATCTTTATATATTTCCCTGATCACCTGATTATCCCCTTCTGTGGTTCCTCCTCCATTTAACAAAACAATATTCGTCCTATCATGAGACTCCTGACCTCCGCACCCGGACAGAAACAGCAGACATACTGCAAACATCATAACTACTCTGCGCATCCTTCTTGCCTCCGACACATCCGTTCATATTCCTTTGGGGCATATCCTGTGTACTTTTTAAATACTCTGGAAAAATATGCCGTATCTTCCCATCCTGTCATTCCTGCAATTTCATATATTTTCATATTCCCATCTTCAATATATTTTTGTGCAATCTTTATCTTTTTACGGTTTATCCTGTCAAACAGTTTTTCTCCTGTACGTTCCTTATAAATACGGCTAATATAACAGCGATTCGCGTGTACGGCTTCTGCAATCAGATCCAAATTTAGTTTTTTCATAATATTTTGATCAATATACTGATCAATCACATCAATCAAAGAATTCGTATTCTGATTTTCCTCCTGTCTTTTTTGGATAAGAAACTGCATCATATTTTTCATACATTCTTCCAGCTCATAATATTTTCTGGATTCTGCCAGAATATGGATCACTTTTTCCTGTTCTGCATCAAAATAACTGTTTCTTTCCCATCCCTGTTCAATACAAATCCTGTAACACTCGGATATAAACAATATTACAGCAGTGTAAATATAGGCATCTGAATAACTTTCCATGGAAGCACAAAATCTTTCCAAAGCCTCCATTCCTTTTTCCTGATTTCCTTTTTCCATTTCACTGATAGCTTCAAAAACCCTTTTATTTAATTCATGATGATCCAGGTTTTTCTTTTTTTCTGAAAAAACAACTCCCTGATGACTTTTTTCCAGATTAAGAAAATATCGCCTAATACTATTCAGAGCCATTCTGTATGCGATGCTCACATTAGAAATCCCTGCATATACATCACTGATCCCTGCAAACAAAAAAAACTTCTCTGATGCCAAAAGCTCCTTACACCTGTTTTCCAAAAGATCCCTGGTCATATTGTCCGCATCTGAAAGAAGGACTGTGCATTCCGTTGTACTCGTATTCATAATGAAAATCCTGCACTCCTCAAACAATCTGCTGATCTTATCAAGCATCTTTTCCTTCAGGCTGTCTATTGTCTCCGTCTCCTCCCTGTAACCCTTAAAAACCAACAGCCGAAAGTTTTCAAAGGAGTTATAAAACCACCTAAGTTCCACAGAATCCTCCAGCTCCAGATCCAGATATTCCGACTCTTCCAAAAGCATCCGAAAGATTTCTTTTCTTTTCTGATCTGCGCTGTTTTCCTTTTTCATTTCTTCGCCAATTTCCTCAAGAACTTTTGGAAGATTCTCCAAAAGATTACTTTTGATCACATACCTTTTTATCTGAAGTACAATAGCCTGCTGTGCATACTGAAAATCCTCATATGCAGTCAGCAAAATTACAATGATATCCGGCCATTTCCTACGAATTTCCAAAGCCGCCTCCAGACCATTCATAACAGGCATCTGAATATCCAAAATTACAACATCTGGAGAAATCTTTTCTACGGCATCTACCGCTTCTTTTCCATTCTTAAAGGCTCCCTCCAGAGAATATCCCAGTTCCTCCCAGGGAATCATTTCCTTTAATCCTTCTCTTACAAAAGGTTCATCATCTGCAATTATTACTCTGTACATATCTGTTATCCTCTCTACTACACTGTTTTATCTTTCCTGTTTGGAAGATAAATTTCCACTTTTGTTCCTTCTCCAATCCTGCTGTGAAATTTCAATCCATACCTATCTCCATACAGATTATGAATCAATCTGTGTATATTCAAAACACCTACACGAGGATTTATATTGTCTTTTTTATCATCCATATGTATAATGTCAAAACCTACGCCATCATCTTCTACAACAATTTCAATCATATCTTCCTCTTTTTCTCTGATAGAAACAATGATGCTGCCTTCTGCTCCTTTTGGCTCCAATCCATGTATCACTGCATTTTCCACTATCGGTTCAATACATAATCTTGGAACAAAACATTGCTTAAGATTCTCCGATTCCCAGTTTATCTGATAAGCAATCATATCCTTGAAACGTTCTCCCTGTAGATAAAGATAAAATCCAACAATCTCTATCTCCTCCTGCAGTCGGATCTCCACCTCGTTTTTCCGGAATAATTTTCCTCGCATCAGTCCTGCAAAAGATGTTACAACATGATACAGTTCTTCATCCTTATGCTTCTTCACTTTAAATGCGATCATAGTTAAAACGTTAAACATAAAATGAGGGTTAACCTGAGCCTGAAGATACTGCAGCCGTGCTTCTTTAATTAAAAGCTGATTTTCATATATCTCCTTAATCAAATGATCTATCTTCACAGTCATTTCATTAAAGGAATCACTGATCTGCTGAAATTCCTCTATATTATAATTATCCAATTTTATTTCAAAATCTCCTCCTCCTACCTGTTCGATCTTTTTTACAATACTCTGAAACGGGTCTGTTATTCTTCTGGAATACCGTACAACTGCTATAATAATCGCGCAAAACATAGAAATAGATATCATCCATGCCATTTTAAATCCAGTCTGTACATCCAGGTATAGCTTACTTTTTGGGATTACAATATAAGTAGAAAGTCCGAAGCTGTCATGATTTACTTTATAAATATATTTCTTATATCCTTTTTTTACAGTACCGTCAGTATTCGTAAATTGCGATACTGAAATTCCATTTAACCCAGTTCCCGCTATTTCCAGTCCATTTTCGGTTTGAACAGACCAGTAATATGTTCCGTACTTTCCAAGCTGTGAAAAAATATGCTGAATACTTTCCATATCAAAAATTGCCACACAATAACCTATCTGTTTCAGGTCGTTGTCATACAAAGAAAAATAGCATTCTGTCTCTTTTCCATTTCTTCTGTAAAAAAATTTTTGATCCTGATCTTTGTACCTCTTGATTCCATCCAAAATTCTTTTATTCTTCGTGTTTTTGGATGACTGTGTTTCTGGATAAAAATGCATACCTATATATTTCATATCTTTGCTGAACACATAATAATCACTGATTACCGGATAGGTATCAGATACCATATTCTGATCCGAAAACAGATTAATTCCCTGTTCCATAACCTGCTCAATTTCCCAGGTAGAACCATCCTGAAAAAATTTTTTCATTTCTGCGTTTTCACTAAGATATATCACAGACTCTTCCCAAAACAACAAATGTTTTGCAAACTCTCTCTGCACACTCTGCATATAAAAATCCATATCATCCTTTAAAGTAATAGATGACCATTGAAAAACAATGACCGATAAAACTCCTCCAACTACGATCATTGTGATAATACTTGTCCAAATCAACATTCGGACAAGTTCTGATCGTATGGTACTCCTGTTGCTATCCTTCCTCCCTCTCATATAAGATCCCCCAACTTTCTTTCGGTAGTGTCAAAAACCACCTCTTTTTTATTGTTTAAATTATTTAAAAACCTTGATTTTATGGGAAGTTGCAAATAAAAAGAGCATTGACCTCCCTTTTCTGGTATAATATCCGCGACCAAACATCAACTAAACCAAGGAGACAATGCTCATGGACATTATACAATACTTACTTTCTTTTATTCAATACCAACATCAACAAATCTGCTGGCTTTTAAATTTTATCTGCAGATATATCCCCCTTAAACAGTGGGTTTTCGATGATTCCCATTCTCCCAAATATCAAAAATTCAAAGTGGATGAACTTCCTGTTATCAAAACTTTTATCAAACAAGATTGGCAGTTTCTCCTTGAATACTATCAATGGAAATATCACAAGCCTTTGAAACCAGTACAACGCCGAAATGGAAAATGTATTCCGGAAGATACTGTATGTCCTCTGTGTGGTGCGCCTCATCATTTCATCTACGACAATAATGGCGGTAATGGGCAGTATCAATGTAAAGTCTGTGGGCAGACCTTTTCTACCGGTGATTCCACAACTACCCCTATGCGCTTTTTGTGCCCTCACTGCGGACATACTTTAGTTCCCAAAAAAGACCGGAAATTCTTCCGCAAGCACAAATGTGTAAACCCCAAGTGCCCTTACTATCTCCACAACCTTGCAAAAGTAGAGCGCAAAGATCTGAAAGAAAAACACGGAAAAACCAAATATAAACTGCATTACATCTACCGTGAATTCACTGTAGATTTCTTTGCCATGGATTTAAACTCCCTGCCAAAGAATGCTTCTTCCCTGAAATTTTCCAAACACAACGCTCATGTCATGTCTCTTTGCCTGACTCTGCATATCAATCTTGGGTTATCTTTAAGGAAAACATCTCAAGCACTCAAAGACCTTTATAACATCAGCATCTCCCATCAGCAGATCGCCAACTATTGCAAAACGGCTGCCAGCTGCATCAAACCCTTTGTCGATCATTATGATTACAAGACAGGTGATGTTTTCACTGCTGATGAAACCTATATCAAAGTCCGCGGTATCAAAGCTTACATCTGGTTCATCATGGATGCCGCAAGCCGTTCCATTATCGGATATCAAGTCTCTGATAACCGAAGTGTCGGTCCCTGTATCCTTGCTATGAGGATGGCTTTCCGTCATCTCACAGAACTTCCTAAAAACTTTAAATTCATTGCGGATGAATACAGTGCGTATCCGTTAGCTGCCATGGAGTTTGTCAGAAAATTTAAGGATAACTTTAAATTCAGCATCACACAGGTTATCGGTTTAACCAACGACGATGAGGTTTCCAAAGAATTCCGTCCTTATAAACAGATGATTGAACGCCTTAATCGCACCTATAAAGCCTCTTACCGAATCACAAATGGATTTGATAATTATGAAGGAGCCAACTACGATTTAGCCTTATGGGTGGCTTACTATAACTTTTTGCGACCACATAAGCACAATCATTATCAGGTTTTAAACAAAGTTGATATGCTCAATGGCGCCGATAACATGCCGGGCAAATGGCAGCTGCTCATCTTTTTAGGACAGCAGACCATCTTAAACCTTCAAGCCGAAGGCTCTAACTGTTCTTAGATTCCGAGCCAGAGGTAAATATCCAGCCACCGAAAGCATTGCTTTCGGCTTGCCCTTGAAGGCACGCAAAAGAACTGCTACACTGCTGTATTCGACGGAAAGATTTCTAACCGTTCTTGAGTTCTTCACCGTCGGTGATCTATATACAGCAGTTCTTTTGCGTGCTGTCAAGGGTGGCGTAAATCTACCTCAAACTAAAATATCTGCAATTTTCAAGGTTCATCTGAGCTTTTTTCTTTTCACTCAGTTTTTCATAAATCACTTGACACTACCATTCTTATTCTTTATTTATTCTCTCCGACCCTGTATATGGTATAAATATTTTCTTTTTTTATTGCTTCAAGATGATCAGGTAGCGTATTCTTTTTCAAAGAATCGTTATACACATAAAGATAGTCAATTTCATATTTATCTAATAATCGTTCCACTTCCTCTTCATCCCATTCCTTGTCCTTGTATAATTGGGTATGCAATTTTTTCAAACCGTCATAGTTTTCTTTATCATACATATTATATAAATCCTCTGTATATCGTCCCCATGCCAGTTGAACTTTTCCTGTATATTGACGAATTTCCCAATTGGATTCACCTGGAATAAGAAGATTCTTAACCCTATTATCACTGTCTTCAATAATAGCATCTGCTATCCAAATTGATTGATCCTGAATCTTATATCGGTTTTCTCGTTCCGTAAAGAAACTATCATTATAGATAACTTTTCCACTTCCTGATATAGCAAATAAAACCGCTATTAGCGACACTATTTTTTTCGAAGTCTCATATGAAAAATAAATCAATGCACCTATAACGATAATAAATCTAAATTCAAGCAACCAAAACATTCTCCAATAAACACTCACTCCTGTTACTGACTTTGCTATAAAAAATGATAAAAAGGGATTTAAAAATGTTACCAATAATACTATCCCTGGATATATCAGAGCTGTTTTTTCCACAACACTTCCTTTTTTTACAATATATACACTTAAACATCCTACAAGCAATAAAAAGATAATATTCTGATTCAAAAATTTATCATAAAATTCGCCAAGAAAAGTAAATTCTTCTTCTCCTTGTGTAATATTTGTCATCGTACCAGATGATAACAGTACTTGCAACTTCAAAACAACATAAGGCAAAGATAAAAATATAGGAATACAAAGTTTTACACTTCCCTTTATATCACGATATTTTATAAAATATATAACTGTATATGCAAAATAAGCTATTGGAATTAAATATAATCCCACTGATGTAGTATGAAATCCTGACATCAAAATTGCAAATAATAACAATAATTCTCTTTTTTTAACATATTTCCGCTTGTATATGTTTACAAATTCCAACAATAAAATTGGCAAAATAATATTTGCCAAAACAGATTTCCCCTGCCAAATTCTCAATGCTAAAAAAGCCCCTTCTGTACATCCTGAAAAGCCGCTACATATGTTTAGCACAATACAGAATAGTAAAAATAATTCTTTCTGCTCATATCTAATACTTTTCCCTAATTCATACACTACAATATAATGGAGCGGGATCAAAAAAACAGGAAGTATTGTGTGACACAAGAATGCAGGATTCACATGAAATATTTCTGCTACTACAGATAAGAGAACTTCATAACTCACTAACTTATAAGTTGACATTAATTGAAATTTTTCAAGCCCTGTAGATGGATCTACATCCAGCAATCTGTTTCTCTCTAAAATCGTATTAATTTGTGCAATATAAAAACTATCATCTCCATCGCTATGTTGAAAATATACGATATAAAAAACCTGAATCCCAATAAGAGCGATTATTCCCACCCATAACAGCAATCTTTTTTTTGAACACACTTCATATTTTTCTTTTATAGATAGATGAGCATCAGACCTCATTCCATTTTTTTGACGAATTTTTTTTACAATATAAGCAATAAAACAAATTCCCAGCAGTAAAACGCTGAAATAAAACAGTATTGTAAATTTCGCTTCTATATACAAGAGCGGAATAGATATAATGTGAAAAATTGCCAAAACAAACACATACCCCAAAATTATTTTTTCACTACTTCCTCTTTCCTGATTTCCAAAACTCCCAACTATAAAGCACAAAAAAAACAAAAAAATAGGAATAATTATAAATTGAATCACATTTTCCCTTCTTTCCACTTAGTTATTTTTCGCACATATGCCTCCAACGTGTCCTAGTATAACATCTTTCCCGTTAATTTTCAATCTTTGTCTATTTCCACATTCTACGCATTCTTCATGTGGTGAATATTCCTATAAACCACACCCCCCATAATCCCGCAAGCGAAAACCATAGAAATCAAATATATAAAGCTGGCTCCCAACACACCTTCTTTTTGTATAAAAAAGGGAGCAATTAGCATAATTATAGCCGAAATCATTACAAGACAAACAAATTGTGTTCTATTTTTATGCATAATAGTAAGTAAGCTTATAAAAACAGTAACAACACCATAACATGTCGCTCCTATTATAATAATAATTAAAGCGTCTCTATATGTACTCAGTTCAGTTCCATAAATAAGTTCCAAAAATGGAATTCCTACAAGTCCAGCTGCAATTACCCCTATGCTTCCAATTCCCACAAGCACAAATACCATCTTCCAAATAATGCCTGATAAAACCTTAGCTTCTTTTTTTCTATACAGTTCTGCCATTTTTACTAAAAACGGTTGAATCAAATATTGGCCTGCCAATATCATTACTGTTGCCGGCATCACTATAATTCCAAATACCGCCTGCTCTGTATTCGTTCCACTTGAGCTTATAGTATATTTAGAAGCATTTACTAAATAATTTGATAAAAGTGTAGTTCCAAATACATAAAAACCATCTTTAAGTAAATAAATACAATTCATTTTTTGAAAAGAGCATTTTTGTATAGAAACTTTCCGATAACAGAAAAAATCAACACATAATAATAAGATTCCGTTTATCAAAACTACACCTGTTGTTGCTACTACAACGCTTTTAGTACATATATCCAGTAATATAAATATGAGTACTGAAGAAATTGCTTTTAATGTCATCGATTTTCCTACATAATCCAGTCTCTCTGCCTTTTGCATTATTCCATACAGTACATCCGAAAATGCTTCTATCATCTTAAAAAAAGTCCATAAAAACAACAATATAATTTGAACCTTTGAATAATCATGAAAAGCAATCATAATGCCTAACACTATCAGCATCATAAAACAAGTAAATATTCTCGTAACTATAAACTCGATACTTGTATGTCTTGCATCGCTGATCTGATATGTTCTCCCCATGTACATTCCAATTACAACAAGTACACATGCATTAGAAAAAGCAAATGTAAAAATCCCTGCTTCTTCTAATCCATTCACCCTTGTAACAATAATCATATAAAATAACGATGTAAAAGCGTTCACTGTTGTTCCTATTAAATTCCAAATAAAATTTTTCTGAAATTGAGAATCAAACTTCATTAAACTTTTCTCCATTTGCATAAACCTTTGTTAGTATTTTCGCAATATATTTGGGCCAAAATTTACAAAACATCTGATAGTCTTCCTTCACTCTTTCATTATCTTTGATAACATTACTTGTTTCTGATTCTTCATGTATACGATGTCCCATCAGAATGTTTTTGTTATAAATAAAGCTTCCTTTTCTTCTGGAAATCATTTCCCACGTCTCCCAGTCTACATTAGATCGGAAACCAGTCCTGAAAAGTTTTGTGGGCAAATTTTCGACAACAAATGTAACTGCTGGACAGCATATTGGATTGCCTAAAGAAAGTATTCTTCTTTTTATAAAAAGGAAATCCCCAAACTTCTTAATTTTCAATGGAATCAACATCATTCTTTTTATCCGTAAAAGACTGCTTTTTTTGATAATGCTTCCATTTCTTATTTCTGCATAATTACTAAAATAAATCAATGCCTTTTTTTCATTTTGTATACATTTCAACATCTCTTCTGTATATTTATCAAAGTACTCATCGTCTTGATGCGCAATTGTAACTAAAGGTGTTTTTGCACACTGATATCCGAAGTTCCAATCTCCTGCAATTCCTTTTTCTCCTTCATTGACAAATAGCGGTATTTTATATTTTTCTGCTTTTTCATAAATATAATCATTTGGTGTCGATGTAACCATTATAATTTGACTCTTTACAGTTTGTCCTATCAAAGAGCGAATACACTGTTCTAAATACTTACTTTCTTTATAAGCACAAATCACAAACGTATGTTGATACATGTTTTAATTCCTTCTCTTTCATTTATATCTTACTTATTTCTTTCAAATATCTCCCAAGCGCATCTTCCCATGCTGGTAACCTTTCAAATCCATTTTGTTCCAACTTATCTTTTGACATTCTACTATTATGTGGTCTTTTTGCTTTTGACGGAAACTCATCACTAGATACTGGATTTACTTTTACATTCATCCCGACTTGTCTAAAAATTTCCTGCGCAAACTCATACCATGTACAAAGACCTTCATTTGTAGCATGGTATTTTCCATATTTATCTGATTCAACCATATCTACGAGAAGTCTTGCCAAATCATAAGTATATGTTGGTGAACCAATTTGATCATTGACCACATTTAATTCATTTCTTCTGATTCCAAGTTCCAACATTGTCTTAATAAAATTTTTTCCATTTACCCCAAAAACCCAAGCAATTCTTACTATGAAATACTTATTCGTATATTTTTCTACTGCAAGTTCCCCTTCATACTTCGTCTGACCATATACATTCAAAGGATTTCTTTCATCATCTGGTTGCCACATATGAGTTCCTTCTCCGTCAAACACATAATCTGTACTGATATAAATTAATTTTATATCAGATTTCCCACATACCTTTGCAATATTTTCTGTTCCTTCAGCATTTACTTTCCGACAAATATCCACATTATCTTCTGCAGCATCTACAGCCGTATATGCTGCACAATGCACAACTGCTTCTGGCATCTCACGCATGATCACTTCTTCGACTTTTGATGAATTTGTAATATCCATCTCTTCTACATCAACACCAACAGCAGTATATCCTCTTTTTTTCAATTCATTTACAACATCATATCCCAGCTGTCCCTTTACACCTGTCACTAATACCTTCATTCTACTATCTCCTATTTTTCTAAAGACTTAATTCCGCCCCATTTTCTATCCTTTTCTGAAATAGTAAGTTCCATCCCTTCTGGAATCGGCCACTTGATACCGATATCTGGATCATTCCAAATAAGTCCTCCTTCGTCATTTGGATGATAGAAATCTGTACACTTATATGCAAACTCTGCATTTTCTGAAAGCACCACGAAACCATGGGCGAAATTCTTTGGAATGAAAAATTGCTTTTTATTTTCCGCCGATAAGATTACACCATACCATTTTCCGTATGTCTTGGAATCCTTTCTCAAATCAACCGCCACATCAAACACTTCTCCACTAACAACACGGACAAGTTTATCCTGCGGATAGTTAATTTGGAAATGAAGTCCTCTTAAAACTCCTTTTTTTGAACTAGATTGATTGTCCTGCACAAACTCCATGTCAATTCCAGCCTCCTTATAATCATTGTAATTATAAGTCTCCATAAAATATCCTCTCTCGTCTCCAAATACGGTCGGAGTAATGACCTTTAACCCTTCAAGTTCACATGTTTCTACTGTTATTTTTCCCATTTTCTATACACCTAACCCTTCCGCAACTTCTACCAAATACTGACCATATGCCGTTTTTAACAGTGGTTGAGCCAGCCTCAATAACTGTTCTTTGTCAATAAATCCTCGTTTATAAGCAATCTCTTCAATGCAGGAAATATATAAACCTTGACGTTTTTGAAATGTTGCCACAAAATCAGCTGCATCAAGAAGTGCATCATGATTACCTGTATCAAGCCAGGCAAATCCTCTTCCCAATGTCTCTACTTGTAAAGTTCCTCTTCTCAAATATTCTTCATTAATACTTGTAATTTCTATCTCTCCCCTTGCAGATGGTTTGACATTCTTGGCAATTTCTACAACAGCATTATCGTAAAAATAAAGCCCCGGCACCGCATAATTAGACTTCGGATGTTCTGGTTTTTCCTCAATTGAAAGAGCTTTTCCATTCTCATCAAATTCTACTACCCCATATTCTCTCGGGTCTCTTACATAATATCCGAAAATGGTAGCACCTCTCTCTCTCTTCGCTACATCCTGCAATAGCTTTGAAAAACTTTGTCCATAAAAAATATTGTCTCCAAGAACAAGCGCTACGCTATCATTACCAATAAAGCTTTCTCCGATGATAAATGCATCAGCAAGTCCTCTTGGGCTTTCTTGTACTGCATAAGACATCGTAAGCCCTAAATCCTCTCCGCTTCCAAATAATTCTTTAAATATTGGAAGATCCCTCGGTGTTGAAATGATAAGAATCTCTCTGATTCCTGCAAGCATCAACGTCGACAATGGATAATAAATCATCGGCTTGTCATATACCGGCATAATTTGTTTCGATACAGCTTTTGTCAGAGGATACAGTCGTGTTCCTGAACCACCTGCTAAAATAATTCCTTTCATAGTGAAACCTCCTCGTTATACTACACAAATTAGCAGTATCTTATGATACTGCTAGTTCTCATTTATTCATACATTTCCTCATAATATTTTTGGTAATCACCACTTGTAACATTCTTCATCCATTCTTCATTTTCAAAAAACCACTTAATTGTAAGTCGGATTCCTTCTTCAAACATTGTATCTGGAACCCAACCAATTTCTTCTTTTATTTTATCTGGAGCAATTGCATAACGTCTGTCATGTCCTTTTCGATCCTCCACATAAGTAATCAAACTTTCACTTACAAGTTCTTTTCTCGGATCACTTTCTGGCAACATTTCTTGAAGTGTATCCAAAATAATATGAATAATTTCTATATTCTGCTTTTCATTGTGACCACCAATATTATATGTCTCAAAAAGCCTTCCTTTTTCCTGAACCATATCAATTCCCTTTGCATGGTCTGCTACATAGAGCCAATCTCGTACATTCTTTCCATCACCATATACCGGAAGGTTTTTTCCCTGTAACGCATTATTAATAATTAACGGAATTAGTTTTTCTGGAAATTGATATGGGCCATAATTATTACTGCAATTTGTGATATTGGCCGGGAACTTATAAGTATCCATATATGATTTTACAAGCATATCCGATGAAGCTTTGCTTGCAGAATACGGACTATGAGGATCGTACGGAGTTGTTTCATAAAAGTATTCCCCATCCTTCTCTAAAGAACCATACACTTCATCTGTAGAAACATGAAGGAATTTTTTATCTTCTTTGAATGTTCCATCCTCCAATTCCCACGCCGCTTTTGCTGCATTTAACATAACCAACGTTCCAAGAACATTTGTCTTTACAAACACTTCTGGGTTTTTAATACTTCTATCCACATGACTTTCTGCTGCAAAATGTACCACTCTATCAATATCATACTCTTCAAATATTTGATTGATAGCCTCTGTATCACAGATATCCGCTTTAATAAACTTATAGTTTTCTCTATTTTCAACCGATCTTAGATTTTCAAGATTCCCTGCATAAGTAAGTTTATCCACATTGATAATAAAAATCTCGTTGTCATATTTTTCAAACATGTAATGAATATAATTTGAACCGATAAATCCGGCTCCTCCGGTTACTAAATAAGTTCTCATATTATCCCTCCATCATTTATATAATGTATTATATTATAACATTTTGCTCTTTCTGTTTCAATACTAATAAACTTGAGTTTCCGTAGTTTTATCCACAGCCCTCCTATTTTACGTGCTTTGTTAT
>OLRL01000709.1_pt1 | contig 18358 bp, 19 predicted proteins | sample 1643201 | NCBI WGS metagenome assembly OLRL01 (sample SAMEA3136649, study PRJEB25190) | human gut metagenome | biome: human gut; feature: human-associated habitat; material: faeces | place: Austria | collected 2013
CGCCCTTGCGGACAAACGGTTTTCAAGACCGCCTCGTTATGACCACTTCGATACCTCTCCATATGCACTTCTGCGTTTTCTGCTCAGATCTCACTCTGCGCGTTTCAACGCAAGTGCTATATTAACATAAAACATTTGTCGCGTCAACGGTCTTTTGCAAATATTTCTCCGATTTTTAAATCTTCCGGTGTTGTGATCTTAATATTTTCGTAGGAACCCTCCACGAACTTTACCGGAATCTGCATCATCTGCTCTACGACCATCGCATCGTCCGTCACATTTGTTTTTTCTGTTTCCATCAATTTAGAATATGCCTGTTTCACGATCGCAGTCTCAAATACCTGCGGAGTCTGTACCATCCAGACACGGCTGCGATCCGGCGTTTCTTTTACAAATCCATCCTCATCTGCAATTTTGATCGTATCTTTTACCGGCATTCCGACTACACAGGCATGAAAAGCACATACTTCTTCATAGACCCGCGTGATCATTGCTTCATCCACAAACGGACGCGCACCGTCATGGATAAATACATAACCGTTTCCATCCAATGTCTGAAGCGCATTCCAGACAGAGAGGTAGCGTTCCGCCCCACCGGCTATGATCTGATTTACTTTTGTAAACCCATAACGTTCCACGATTTCCTGCCTGCAGTATTCTTCATCCCCCGCTCCGGTCACGATACAGATCTCATCGATCAGTTCTGACTTCTGAAATGTGTCCAGCGAATAATATAATACCGGTTTCCCTGCCAGAAGAAGATACTGTTTCTGTATCTTTGTCCCCATACGCCGTCCCTGACCTGCCGCAAGAATCACTGCGGTACAAGGCTTTTTTCTCAACTCTCCCATTTGTTATTCTCCTGTTTTTCTATGGTAGCACCGCTTCTGCCGCCAGATCCCATATTCCTTTACCGTTTCTTTACCGCTCGCCCAGTTTCAGATTCGGCACCGCGTTCAAATCCCATCCATGCCGCGTTCCCGCCAGATACTCATAGTAAGCTGCCGCACCGATCATCGCCGCGTTATCTGTACAGTAAATCGGAGACGGATGATAGAACTGAATCCCTCTCTCTTCACACGCTTTTTTCATTCCCTCGCGGAGCGCACTGTTGGACGCAACGCCCCCGGCGATCGCAAATTTATACATTCCATATTCTTCCACGGCTTTCATTGCATTTTCCACAAGAACATCCACCACCGCTTTCTGGAAAGATGCGGCAATATCTGCCGGATTAAAGGTCTCGCCTTTCATATGACATCCATTGATATAATTAAGCACCGCGGATTTTACCCCGCTGAAACTAAAGTCATACGGAGAGTCTTCCATCTTAGCCCTCGGAAATACGATCGCATCCGGATTCCCCTCTTTTGCGATCCGGTCGATCTTCGGTCCGCCCGGATACCCCAGTCCGATCGCACGCGCCACCTTATCATACGCTTCCCCCGCCGCATCATCGCGGGTACGTCCGAGAATTTCATATTTCCCATAGTCTTTTACACAGACAAGATGGGTATGTCCTCCGGACACAACAAGGCACAAAAACGGCGGTTCCAAGTCCGGATGTTCGATATAATTCGCAGAAATATGTCCCTCGATATGGTGCACGCCGACCAAAGGCAGATTCCGCGCATACGCGATCGCTTTCGCTTCGGCAACTCCGACAAGCAGCGCGCCGACCAGTCCCGGACCGTAAGTCACTCCGATCGCATCAATATCATCCAGTGTCACTTCCGCTTCATTTAGCGCTTCCTCGATCACCTGATTGATCTTCTCGATATGTTTTCTCGAGGCGATCTCCGGAACGACGCCGCCATAAAGCTTGTGCAGATCGATCTGGGAAGAAATGACATTGGAACGCACTTCCCGCCCGTTATGCACGACTGCTGCCGCAGTTTCATCGCAGGAACTCTCGATCGCCAATATATTAATGTCTCTGATTTCTTTCATGAACAGCCCTCTTTCGTTTTCTTCATTCTCTCTCTATTCTTTACTCTCTGTTCTCTTTATTCAAAATTCAACTCTGCGGACATTTTATCTTTCCCCGCTTTTGCCGCCGGAAAAATCTTCCGCACATCGTCCATATATTCTTCCGCTCTTGTAAGCGACGGGCTGTAATGCGTCAGCCACATTTCTTTTACCTGCGCGTCTTTCGCAAGCTGCGCCGCCTCGTAAAATGTCATATGTTTATATTCCCGCGCTTTCGCGATCTTCTCTTTTTCTCCATACATCCCCTCACAGATGAACAGATCCGAGCCTTTCGCATTTTCGCGGATAGAATCGGTCGGGCGGGTATCTGTCGTATAAGTCAATTTGATCCCTTTCCGCGGCGGACCAAGCACCAGATCCGGTGTCAATATACGCCCCTCGTATTCTACGGTCTCGCCTTTTTGCAGATGCTTCCAATACATCTGTGGGATCTGTTCTGCCTTTGCACGCTCGGGATCAAATTTGCCGGCGCGGTCGATTTCCAGTGCGTATCCATAACAAAGCACATTATGATTGACACGAAATGCTTTCAGACGATAACCGTTCATTTCAAACGTCTGCTCCGTCCCCTCGATCTCCACACAATGAATCGGAAACGGCAGTTCCGGCGCGATCACACGAAGCGCCGTCACAACCCGCTCCAGCCCTTTTGGTCCAATCAGGGTAAGCGGTTCCCGTCGGTCCGCATTTCCCATCGTAAGGAGCAGTCCCGGCAGCCCGCTGATATGGTCTCCATGATAATGGGTAAAACAGATCACATCGATCGGCTTAAAGCTCCACCCTTTTTCTTTGATCGCGATCTGCGTCCCCTCTCCGCAGTCGATCAACAGACTGCTGCCATTATATCTGGTCATCAGTGACGTCAGCCACCGATATGGAAGCGGCATCATTCCGCCGCACCCAAGCAAACAAACATCTAACATATCATCCCTCTATTTCCGCCGGTATGCAAAATTGTTCCAGAAGACTATCGTAACAGGATTCACAAAGGTCAAACTTATGTCGTTCCCCGTCTTTCCCCGAAAAATATCCCCATTTGTAATCCACATGAAAAACTCCCTCTGTTTCACAACCGTCTGCAACCGGAATTTCTTTTCCGCAACGATTACAGATCGTTTTCTGCAATCGTTCACTCTCTTTCATAATCTTTTCGTAATTCCGCATTTTTATTCTCCTGCAAGAATCTCAGCGCTCATCAAAATCGCATCCTCCGACGGATTTTCATAGAAATCCGGGCGAATACCGTCCTCTTTGAAACCGTATTTTTCATAAAATGCACGCGCTGCCGCATTGCTTCTGCGCACATCCAAAAGCACTTTCCCGATCTGCCGCTCTTTTGAAATCTGTTTTAACATATCTAAAAGCAGTCTGCCGCATCCTTGCTTCCGCTCTTCTTTTAGAACGGAGATCCGTGCGATCTCCGCCTCGTCAGCCGCCGTATACGCCAGCAGATTTCCGATCACTTTTCCCGACTTTTCCGCCACCAGACAGATCGTCTGCGGATTATGAAGCGTCTCCAAGATACCGCTCTCGCTCCACGCATCCGAGAAAATCTGATGCTCCATCTCCGCAACCGCCGCAGCATCTTCCATCGTCATCTCGCGGATGATCACCTTTGCTTTCTTTTCCCGCTCGGCACGCTCCCGTTCCGCCTGTGACATACGCAGATAATCCGGGCGATGCTCCGCCGCACTTTCGTATTTACCTGCTTTATAATATTTAATCCCGAGCGCGCCCACAACTGCCGCACGCTGCCGGTTCATATACGCAGGCGCAAACGAATACGGAACCTTTAACCCCTGCGCCAGTTTTTGTGCATAAACAGGCACGCCGTCTCCCAAAAACACAACGGCTCGTCCATAATTATTCAGTCTCTGGATCAATTCGTCCACCGCGATCGCCATCTGCATCCGGATCACCTGAAAGACCGGATCTACTTCATTGGTCTCCTCTTTTTCTCCGGCTTTCTTTGAAAATGTATAAATTCCGGTATATACCTGATTTCTTCTCGCGTCCATGATTGGGCAGATCAGATCCTCACAGCCATATACATTGTACGCAAGTCCGTCCACCGTCGGCACATGGATCAACGGTTTTCCAAGCGCAAGTCCCAGACCTTTCGCCGTCGCAGAACCGATCCGAAGTCCGGTAAACGAACCCGGTCCTCCCGCCACTGCGATGGCGTCGATCGTGTTCAGATCCGTCTCCGTCATTTTTACCATCTCATCGATCATAGGCAGCAATGTCTGCGAATGTGTTTTTTTATAATTTACCGTGTACTCCGCAATGGTCTCTGTCTCATCAACGATCGCAACCGTCGCGGTCAGTCCTGAACTGTCAATCGCCAGTACCCTCATCTTCTACTTCCCTTCTACTTCTTCTCTGTCACAGTGATCCTACGAAAATCGAATCCCTGCTCCAGATCTTTTTCAATCAGAATCTCCGTGCGTTCTTCCGGCAGGATCTCTTCGATCAAATTCGCCCATTCGATCAGGCACACACCCTCTCCGGCAACATATTCTTCAAATCCGATCTCGTCCATTTCCTCAATATCTCCGATCCGGTATACGTCAAAATGATAGAACGGCATACGCCCGTCCTCATATTCCTGCACGATCGTAAATGTCGGACTGTTGACGTGTTCTTCCACGCCCAATCCTTTCGCAAATCCCTGCGTAAATACAGTTTTCCCAACGCCAAGATCGCCGGCCAGGGTATATACCTGACCGGCTCTTGCGCGCTCCCCCATCCGGAAGCCTGTCTCAAAAGTCTCTTCCGGACTCCTTGTTTCTATTGTCATATCATTCACCAATTCCTGTTTTTGTGGCGGTTCATTTTAGTGATGGAACAGACGGATTCCGGTAAATGCCATCGCCATATTGTACTTATTGCACACTGCGATCACATTGTCATCCCGTACAGAACCTCCCGGCTGTGCCACATATTTTACTCCGCTCTTGTGTGCGCGTTCGATATTGTCCCCAAACGGGAAGAATGCGTCCGAACCGAGTGCCACGTCTGTCAGCTTATCAAGCCATGCGCGTTTTTCTTCTCTTGTAAATACTTCCGGTTTCACGCGGAATGTATTCTCCCACACACCGTCCGCAAGAACATCCATATATTCATCACCAATATACAGATCGATCGCATTGTCGCGGTCTGCTCTTCCGATGCCCTCTTTGAACTGAAGTCCCAGAACCTGCGGCGACTGACGAAGCCACCAGTTATCCGCTTTCTGACCTGCCAGACGGGTACAGTGGATTCGTGACTGCTGACCTGCCCCGATTCCGATCGCCTGTCCGCCTTTGACATAGCAGACCGAATTGGACTGTGTATATTTCAGCGTGATCATCGAAATTGCCAGATCGATCTTTGCGGATTCCGGGATCTCTTTGTTCTCAGTTACGACATTTGCAAAGAAATCTTCGTCAATCTTTAATTCATTTCTTCCCTGCTCAAATGTAATTCCAAACACCTCTTTATGCTCGAGCGGCGCCGGCACATAAGACGGGGCGATCTGGATCACATTATAATTTCCTTTTTTCTTCTGTTTTAAAAGTTCCAGCGCTTCCGGTTCAAATCCCGGCGCGATCACACCGTCAGACACTTCCCGCTTGATCAGACGTGCGGTATCTACATCGCAGACATCGGAAAGCGCGATAAAATCTCCGAAAGAAGACATTCTGTCCGCGCCCCTTGCGCGCGCATATGCACAGGCAAGCGGAGACAGCTCCCCGAGGTCATCTACCCAGTAGATCTTTGCCAGTGTCTCGTCCAACGGAAGTCCGACTGCCGCACCTGCCGGAGATACATGTTTGAAAGAAGTCGCCGCCGGAAGTCCGGTCGCTTTCTTTAACTCCGATACAAGCAGCCAGCCGTTGAACGCATCCAGGAAATTGATATATCCAGGGCGTCCGCACAACACTTCGATCGGCAGATCACTTCCGTCCTGCATATAGATCCGGGACGGTTTCTGATTTGGGTTACATCCATATTTTAACTCTAATTCTTTCATATTTACAGCCTCTTTTCTTCGATTATGCGTTTTTATTTGTGATCGTCGTCTCATGCGCCCCTGTCTCGATGTCAATATAACGCACAAACAGAGACACTTTATTTTCTTCATTCAGGCTGTCCCAAAGCAGCTTTGTAAACTCTTCGATATCATCCGGCACAGCGATCCGTTTCGGCTCGCCCTCAAAACTCGGCAGCGGATCTCCGTCGTGCATATATGTGTGGATAAAATGTCCCTCTCCCGCTTTCGGATTCTCGTAGGCAAATGTATACCGATTACATCCGGACGGATCTCCGTCGCTGCTTTTTAAAATCGACATCGCATAGTTATAGGTTCCGTTTTCCACATGCATGATACCGGAAATACGCGGCGTATAATTCGGAGCATCCGGTTCAAATTCTCTTTGACGGAGGGATTGCTCAAATGTGAGCTGCCGGTCCATCCCCTCGTAAATCGTATCCGTCTGATCTCCGTTCGTCACGATCGTCTTATTGCCGAGTACACGCACCGGCGCGTAAATGATCAGGCTCGGATCTGTCAGCTTGGACGGATCGTAGGCTTGCGTGCGGATTCCCTCACCCTCTTCTACAAACACACGGTTTCTGCTGTTCTCACTGCGTCCCATAATAAAATATGCGGCAACTGCCTTTTTCCCATCCGGACTCTTTCCGAGGATGATCCCTCTTCCCGGGTAAGCATTGCTCTTCAATTCCTGTTCGATTGACAACATATTCATAGCTGACTCTCCTTTTTCGATCTTCTGTTTCTATCAGATTGTTCCTTATTTTCAGGTCATCTCTTCTCTGCTATGTTACATCATCTTCTATATAGTTGGCAAGTTCCTAATCGAAGATTTTTCATTACAAAATCTTATAGGTTTTTATTTCTGTCCGTCCCAAACCTGTGCCAGCCGCGCATAAAACTGTTCGTAAAAATCCTGTTCCATATCGTATGGCTTCCGGTAAAATACATACAAAAGCCCCATTCCGAGTTGTTTCATATCATCCGGATCCTGTTTCCTCCGCACTTCCTCTCCTGCTTCTTCCAGAAAGTCGTGCCAGTCCAATACAAACTTTTCATATTGTTTCAAATTCGGAATCCCAAGCCATTTACTGATCTTGACTTTCGTCTTCCCGCCCTTACTGCACTCATGGATCTGATGAAAATAGCGAAACGATCCGTTTTCATAAATGCGCCCGAGCGGAAACAGCCGGCAGAATCCCGGGCGGATCTCATGGATCCCACACCGTCCCTCTCCGGTCAAAAAAGAACAGCTTTCCGTTTCTCCCATCATCTGCAAATGCGGCAGGATCAACCCGTCTGCCAGATCCAATCCGACCACCGGCTGCTCCGATACTTCTGCGTCACCGACCAGCAGGGCATCGAAACCACAACCAAACCCTTTCATCAGACGATAGGCATCGTATGGATCCAATAGGATCGAGCTTCCCATCCCGTGACAACAGTCGGAACAGCCGCTGCAATCGTCGCAGCCGAGCCGCACCATGTCATTTGACGTATAACGTTTGCCGTCGGATACTTGTTCTATATCAATATCCCGCTTCATGATATTCTCCCTCCCGCAGGAACACGCCCGCGTTTTTTGTCAGTCCGAACCTTTTCACAAACCAGTCGCATTTGCAGAGGAACAAATAATAGACGTTCAAGCCACAGCCATACATGCTCTCAAAATTTCCCTGACCTTTCGCTAAGATCACATCCGCCTCTTTCAATAACTTTCTCGCTTCTTCAGTGATCTTCTCGAGCACAGTACCGGCAATGCCTGTTCCGTTTCCAACTACCGGAACAAGTTTCATCAGACCAACCTGCTCTGCATCCTCGATCGTCGCATCATTGAGCGCCTCTCTTCCCCTCACAAGCACTGCGATCTGCAAGGCAGGATATTGTTTTTGCATCTCCTGGATGAGCAATTTATCCAATACGATCTCCCCGCAGTTATCCGTAACATAGACAAGCGTTTTCGCCTGTTCCAGATCCTGTCTGAAACTGTGATAATTCTCTGCATCCAATGTTTCCTGCGCCGCTTTTTGGATCAATTCCTTAAGAATCCCCTCATCCACAACATCCATTGCACCGTAATCGATATAATTTCCTGTGCGTGCATAAAGAATTGCCTGTGCCAGAGGATCTTCCGCCCGCTCAATATTACTTTGAATTTCCTGTTCCGTAAACATCATCTTTTCATTATGTTCGTATTTTATCTTTGTATATTCCTGTTCTTTTCCGAAGAAAGACTCGTATACTTTCGAGATTTCTTCCACCAGTTCGGGCGCGGATGTACCGTCTTTGCTCTCACCGATCACCCGGAGCACCGCTTTCATATATTTGGCTTTTATTTGCTCATCTAAATCTGTTCTCCTTTGTATCCGCTCTTCCTGACGGTCAGCCATACAGCGGATGCATGCCGCGCTTACCTTCATGTTCTGATACTCCTTTTTCTGTAAACACTACATAAACCGTTCCATTCCATCCAGAAATTCTTCCATCGCCTGCAACCTCTTTACTCTGCGAAGCTTGATCCCGCATACATCGCAAATCTGTTCCAGACCGGCTTCCACTAAAATATTGGACACCCTGATTTCCTTTGGTATTCCAACATTCAAAATAAATCCAACCAATTCTTCCACCAGCGCCGCGATCACGTCTTCCTCCGGATCCTGTATTTCACATCGCAGCATCATTCCCGACTCCGCATCTGCGATCATGCAAACTGCCGGATTTGCCGGTTTTTTATATTTCTTGTCATTGACAGAAAAACCGGGGATCGTTGTTTCCATTTCCAATATCACATCATATCGATCGGAAGTTTCCAGTTCCGCAAGTAACTCCTCATCCGTAATGATCAGATTTCCAAATTGGAAGCATGTAAAAGGCAGCGGCGCAGCACCGGATTTCCATTTCTTCTTTCCTTTTTCAAACGCAAGCAAGAACATTTCTCCGCTCGCAAAGTCGACCGGTTCTTTCATGTCTTCATAGCATTGCAACGCCAGCTCCAGATTCTGACAATGCTCTGTCATCCGGAGCACTTCATCCTGATCCAAATTATACGGTCTATAGCTAGGCTCAAATGAGAGAAAATAAAGCCACTGGTTCTTTCCTCTGTATTTATATCCCAATTCTTTGATCACACTTCTCTGCTTTTCTGTCAGTTCCTCTCTGTTTCCCCAATAGCACGTCAGATTCTTTTGTGAATACATCGCATATCCCGTCGGCAGATTTAATTGATCCTGCATTGTCAGCATCATGAATGTGTTAAATGCCTCATATCCTTCGTAGACGGAAATTCCGTAACACGTTCCGCCATGACCGAGAATACTGTAAAATACGGTGTCTTCCTCTTCTCCATTCTGCACTGCAATGATATCCAGATCCCAGAATGTTTCCCACGGTTTCATCGATTTCAGTCTTGTCGCAGATTCATAAAGTTCTTTCCATTGTTCGATTGTGGCTTCTTTTCGCATAATCTTTCTCCTACTCGTATAATATTTTAAAACATAATCTGTGTTTAAGTTTTCATTATCTGTGATCACAATTCAGTCCTATCTCAACTGTTACGAGCCATTATACCATAAACTAATAACAAAATATACTCAAAAACCTCTCAGGATGTTCAATCACTTCAATCAATCATCAACATCCTGAGAGGTCTTCTTTCTCTTATGGCATTTTGTTATTAACTGGTACTTGTTTCCGTCTGTCTTATAGCTTTACCTCACGCGGTCATATTCCGGCGTCCAATCCAAATCACGATATTCTGACGCACATTTTTCATTCTGAATATAATGTACGAGACGATCCATCATTTCCACCGGCCAGTCATCAATATCAATGTCTGCAGTCGTATAAACTTTTTGCCGGATCATTTCAAAACCGAACATATCCTTCACATGAGATTTCCGTGCTTCTGTAATTACAGTTTTTACCATATGACTTGGAATGAAGATCACACCGCCGCCATATCCGAAAACAACATCTCCCGGCAGACATACGGCACCGCCGATCATTACCGGTGTATTAAATCCGTTCATTACAAAATCACGAATCGGTGTCGGGTCTACCCCACGATAATAAATCTGGATTCCTTCAATTCCCTGAATCTGCTCAAGATCACGAATTCCGCCCCATACGATAGCGCCTCCGGTCTTTGTCTGATTCCGAATCGCCGTGGAAAGATTTCCGCCGACAAAGGTTCCTTCATATACTTTATCGTACATATCTGCAACAACAACATCCCCCTCAACCAACGTGTCGATCACCCATTGATTGCAAGTTCCTTTTCTTCCTTCTTCTGTTCCGATTGCTTTCACCGTTTCTTCCAGATCCGGTCTTGTAGGAATAAATGCAGATGTTACTGCGCGTCCAACTAACTTACGATCATCATGAAGTTTATACAAATGCTCTTCAAACTGGTTTTTGTATCCCTCATTAAAAAGCGGCATCCAAATCTCTTCCAGCGTCATTTTACGAAGCTGATCCAAATCCTCATCCGGCACTCTCGGACGTCCGTCCGGAAATCGTTCTCCTGTCCATTTCGAAGTCAACTGAATTATATCTTCTCTCACATTAAAATGCATATCGTCTCTACCCCTCCTGTGGTTTAGCTCCAACAGCGATCGTGCGAATAATCATTATCCCACTCATCTGTCGGAAGCCAGATACCCGGATAATCCGGATGCAAATGTTCTTTAATCACTTCATCATCAAGTTCTTCAATACCAAATCCCGGAAGATCCGGAACGTCAATATATCCACGATCCACGATCGGCGCTTTCACACCTTTCTTTACCAGATCATTCCACCACGGAACATCTACTGAATGGAATTCCTGTACATAGAAGTTCTCTGTTGCCGCAGAAACATGTGCTGCTGCCATCGCTGAAATCGGTGTTTCCGCCATATGGATTGCCATTGCAACGCCATAATCCTGTGCCATATCTCCAACTTTTTTCAATTCCAGAACACCGCCGACTGTCAGGATGTCCGGATGGATCACAGATACACCGCCGGCTTCCAAAAGTGGTTTGAAGTTCTCTTTCAAGTAAATATCTTCACCGGTACAGATCGGTACCGCCGTTGATTTTGCAAGACGGGCATACTGACTGGTCAACTGCCACGGAATCATATCTTCCATCCATGCGATGTTATATTTTTCAATCCGTTTTGCCAGTTTAATACAAGATTCTACACCGATATGTCCGAAATGATCGATCGCAAGCGGAACATCATATCCGATCACGTTTCTTACATCTTTCACATATTGTTCCAGAATGTCATATCCATGTTCTGTCACCTGAACACCGGTAAACGGATGCATGATATTCTGATTATCATACCAGCGATTTCTCTTGATCCGATCTTCCATACTCAGATTTCGTGAGATCGCGTTATAGTTTTCAGAAGACTCTTTTAATTCCTGAACCATTCCAAGAGGCGCACAAAGCGCTCCCGGTTCATCATAAAGTAAATCGATACCCAGATCCATTTTCAGGAATGTAAAGCCTTTTTCCATACGTTTTTTCAACGCTTCACCCATCTGTTTTCCTGTATGTTTTCCTTCTACATCTGTATCTGCATAGCAACGAACCTTGTCACGGAACTTTCCGCCCAACATCTGATATACCGGAATCCCATATGCTTTTCCTGCCAGATCCCAAAGTGCAAGTTCTACTGCGCAAACACCGCCGCCCTGTCTTGCATGTCCGCCGAACTGCTTGATCCTACGGAACAATTTATCAATATTACATGGATTTTCACCGATCAGACGGCTCTTCAATGCAAGTGCAAAATTTCTGGAACCTCCATCTCTTACTTCTCCATATCCGGTAATTCCTTGGTTTGTCATAATCTTCAGAATGGTACAATGCATCGGCGCATCCACAATATCTACCACTCTCATATCTGTAATCCGCAGTTCAGATGGACTGGAATATGTATTTACATGATTTAATGTCTGTTCAAAATTCTTGTCCATAAATGTCCCTCCTATTTCACGCTTCCATCTGCTTTTCCAGATACAAGCATGCTCTGTGCAATAATATAAATGATCGTAACCGGAAGAGATGCAACTACACATCCGGCCATGATTCTTCCCCAGTTAATAATGTCTCCGTATTTCCAGCTTGAAATTGCAACCGTAGCTGTCATCTCTGCCTGACTTGTTGTCATGATCATCGCATACAGATATTCATTCCATGACATTGTAAATGCAAATGTTGCGACAACTGCAATTCCCGGAAGTGCGATCGGGATGATAATATACCTCAAAGTCTGCAATCTTGTACATCCATCCATAAGTGCCGACTCTTCCAATGCATATGGGATTGATGTAAAGTAACTTCTCAGCATATAACAACAATACGGAACGACAAAGGTCGGATAAATCACCAACATCGCCCAGCGGCTTCCTGCCAGACCAAGGTTGCTTACAAAAATATACATTGGAATAAATAAAACCGCTGTCGGCAAAAGGTAAGAAACAATAACCGATCCACTGAAAAATTTTCTTCCCGGATATTTTAATCTTGTCATCGCATACGATGCGAAAATGCTTATAATGAGACCAACTACTGTTGTAATTCCCGCAATGATCAAACTATTTTTTATGTTGGTTAAAAATCCTGCATTTTGAATTAAGTCTATGTAATGATCGAATGTCGCCGTAAACTGAAACATTTTCGGTCTTGCAACATACATTTCATTTGCTACGGTAAAAGATGATTTCACCATCCAATACAATGGAAATACCGTCCAGATCAAGCCTAAGATCAAAATGACATAGGTGACGGTACGCTTAATTATTTTTGTATTTTTTCTTGAACGCATACTCTATCCCCTCCTAATCATTTTTCTTCGCAAATCTTGAGAATACCAACATCATGATAATCAAGATCGGGATTACTGACGATGCAACCGAAAGTGCCCGTCCAAATGAGTTCTGAATAAATGCCATATCATATGTGTAAGTAGAAATCACACTGGATGCATACAGCGGTCCGCCTCCCGTTACAAGCCATACATTTTCGAAATCATTAAATGTCCAGATTGTTGACAGCAGTGTTGTAACTTTGATAACCGGTGCGATCGATGGAAGTGTAATGTACCAGAATTGTTTAAAAATTCCGGCGCCATCCACTGTTGCAGCCTCATATACCTGACGGTCTAAAGTCTGAAGTTCTCCTAAAATACTGAACATAAAGAACGGAACTCCACGCCAGATATTTACAATGATTGCCGAGAACAATACGATTTTCGGATTAGAGAGCCATGCAATCGGAAGATCGATGATTCCCATATCCATTAAAAGACTATTGATAATACCGTATGTACTGTCGTACATCCATCTCCATGTCATTGCTGCTACCATTCCCGGAAGCGCCCACGGAATCAGAAGTGCCGTACGGAAAAATCCTTTTCCTTTAAAATTCTGATTCAGCAATACTGCCCATAACAGACCGATCAAAAGTTTTGCAACAATACAAACTACTGTATAAACCAACGTATTCGTCAGAGATTTCCAATAAATCTTATCCGAGAATAACTTAATATAGTTATCAAATCCGATAAAGTTTGCTTCTGCTCCAATGACCTTATCCGTAAAACTCCAGTAAATCGCCCGTATAAAAGGCAGTCCCATAATAATAAACACAACAATGACAACAGGAATCATTAACAGCAAACCGAGGCGTCTGTCCTTTACAGCCTGCGATTGTGTCTTTTTTATTTTTTTATTCATAAGATTCCTCCTGTAATCTTTGGGAGCGCAGCTTCTGCCGCGCTTCTCTGAGATATTTACCGCCTATCATCTGCCAATGAATGCGTAAGAATATCAACTATTATTCTGCCTCGTACACCTCTTTGAAGGATGTCTCAAGACTTTCTACTGCCTCTTCCGGAGTTGCTCCGTTGATCAGCATTTCCTGTACAGCTTTTACACAGAACTGATTGCTGAAGCATGTCATAGCACGATCATCAACCGGTGCCGGATAATAAGTTCTTGCGCCTAATTTTGAACTCTCAAGCCACGGTTTGTTTGCTTCATCCTGCCAGAATTCACTGTCTTCCATGCCTTCGATTACCGGCTGCCACATAGAGCCCATAACTTCGATCATTTCTTCATATTTATCCTGATTTGTGAAGTAGTAACGTACAAAGTCTTTTGCTACATCTACATTTTTACCGGAATCAAGAACACCAAATACATTACATCCTGTCAGAACGTATGCTTCGCCAGACGGTCCTGCCGGATATGGGATGATCTGTGTATTCTCATACAATTCCGGGTCATCATTTTTCATAGAAGCTGCCACAGAGCCGGAGTTACAGATCAGACCTGCTGTACCAGCAAGATATGCCTGGTTATTCCAACTGTCATCACCGGTTACGGCGTCCGGAGAAATCAATCCTTCGTCATATAAGGATTTGATAAATTTAAATGCTTCTACTGTCTCCGGTGAATTTACAACTACTTTTCCATCTTCATCAACTGTCCGTCCGCCCCAGTCAAGAATAATGGTACGTACCCAACATTCTGCATCACCGCCGCCGGAAGCTCCCATCGCAAATCCAAGTGCATAGAAACCGTTTGCCGGATCTGTGATTTCTGAAGCCTGCTCTTTTAATTCTTCCCAAGTAGTCGGCATCTCAAATCCTTTTTCTTCCCATTTATCTTTACGTACATACATACCCGGAGCTGTAAATCCCTGTGGGATCATGTAAGAAGAATCTCCGATCATACTCATAGACATTGCTGCGTCTGTAAATTCAAATTCGCTCATTACGTCGCTCACATCTGCCAACTGATCCAATGATGCAAACTGTCCTACCAATGTATCGTCACCAACGATCAAGTCCGGCGCATTCCCTGCTTCGATCGCTGCCATCAACTTCTGTTTCATATCCGCAGCCGCTACGTTGACATAATCAACTTCAACGCCCTCTTCTTCTGCAAACTGTTCAACCAAATCTTTCATCAATGTAGCGTATTCATCGACATACTCTGCTTTGTCCCAGAATACCAGTTTCTTTCCGCCATCTTCAGAACCCGTCTCAGTCTTTGTATCGGCATCTTTTGGCTCTTCGCCTCCTCCGCCGCATCCTGCTACAAGCCCCATTGTCATAACTGCTGCCATCAGACATGCTAACATTTTCTTTTTCATTTGATTTCCTCCTTTTTTCGTTCGGGAATCCCTGTTGTAAGACCAATTGTCAATTCCAACGGGATCATTTCCGACTTAAACTCTTCCAAGGGATTATAAATACTTTTCAACAGTTTTTTAAACGCCGTTTCTGCGATCAGGCTTGCTTTTGATTCTACCCTCGTTTGCTCTTCTTTTCCCAAATCATTTCTTGAATAATAGTCAATATTTACATAAGATATATCTTTTGGGATCCGCAAATTTAAGTCATTTGCCGCCATCAGAAAATATTGCTGGATTGCAGAAGAAATTACATACGCGGTCGGATAATCCGGACCTTCCATTGCCTTTTTACACACATCATAGATCACCTGATCCGATGCCTTTGGCGGAAAAGAGACTCTTTGAATCTCAACACCTCTTTCTTGATACTCCTGACGAATCTCTGCTATTACTTTCCGTCTCGCATCTTGTACAACACCGCTGTCACACATTTCAAACAATGCGATTCTTTTATGACCGAGTTGGATCAGATACTCCAATGTATTTCTTGCCGCCTTTTCATGATCCGATGCAATATAATGATAATCATCATATCCTATTATTTTTCCGACGCATACATATGGAATCCCTGCCGTTTCAAATTCTTTAAAGAATCGATCCTGATCATCCAAGTCAAACACGATAAATCCATCTACTACCGAAGACGCCATACTTTTTAAAAAAAGTATTTCTTTTTCCGGATTGCTGCGCTTCCGCGAATAAATTAAAATATTATAATTATCTTTTTCTGCCAACCGTTCGATCGCATGAAATACTTTCGGATAATATTTTGAATCAAATAACCTTGTTAGATCCTCCGGAATAACTAAACAAACGGTTCTGCTTTTCTCTTTATTCGGGAGACGTCTTGCACTTAAATTGGGCGTATATCCAAGATCTCGTATCGTATCACGAATGATATTCTTCGTCTCTTCTGACATCCGTTCATATTTTCCATTTAAATAATTGGAAACTGTTGATTTAGAAACCCTTGCTTTTTTGGATACATCTGCAATAGTTACATTTGTTTTCATTGTCCCCCTCCTTAGTAAACTTTTGGTAAATCATTCTAGTAAACCGTTTTACTAAAGAGGTAAAAAAAATAACTTTTTTCTTTTTCAAATAATGCCTGCATTTTGTAAATCGATTTACTAAGAAATTTCCTGATTATATTTTTATCACTTTTAGTTAATTTTGTCAATATTTAGATAGCATTTCTTTTATTTTTATACATTTTAAACAATTTCTATTGTTTTATTTTGTACACATTTATGCTTCCCCCTGAAACCATATTTTTTTGAAAAAGATTTCTGCTCCGTTAAATTCTCTGCCTGCGGCGGGTTGCTTCAGCAACATAATTCCTATCCGCCGCAGTGCGATCCTCGCGGAGCGCTTTTATGTACACTGACGTATCGTTAAACCTAATCTTCCACCGCTTCCCCACATTCCATAATTTTCGGAAATCGAATCTTTTGCATAATCCCGATGATCTGACCGGATAAAATAACTGTCAGGAGCGAATATACGATCTTACTCATTGGAATATAAGTAAGAGATGCGAGTAATACAACCAAATCACTGATCAAATAAATCCATTGTATATCCAACGGAAGTACGCGCTCCAAGCTCATTGCAAGCGCATCATCTCCGGTTGGCGCGCCCCCTACTCGAACACATACCCCAACGCTTACACCTACAAACAACGCTCCCACAACCACTGCCAAAAGTGGTTTTTCACCAATGTTCGGAAATAATGGTTCAAACTGTTCGAAAATTCCATAAAAAACAGAAAAACCAATAGAGGAAATAAACGAATATACAAGAAAACGTTTTCCCAACAATTTCCCCCCTAAAAAGTAACATAACACAGTCAACACAAAACCCGAAATAGATGGAGAAATATCAAACCAATATTCCAAAAGAAGTGTCAGCCCTAAAATTCCGCCCTCTGTAACGTTTGATACAGAATGAATATTATAAATCCCAAAGGCTAATATTGCACTTCCCAACAATAAAAGTACTACCGATGATAACTTGATTTTTTTCAAAACAGAGCGCATTTAAAAATCCCTTCTAACATTTTAATAATATTTATAATGAAATCTATTAGCCAATTATAAACTCTGGTATAATACCAGAGTCAAGGAGATGAATAGAGAATATGAAAAATTTTTACAAAATCGGGGAAATTTCCAAACTATACGAAATCGGTGTAGATTCCATACGCTACTATGAAGAAATCGGGATCATCAAACCTATGCGTTCTGAGTCCGATTATCGTTATTATAATATTCACGACATCTGGAAACTAAACGTAATCCGTGATCTGCGCTCTATTGGATTTACAATGGAACAAATCCGCAAATACTTAGACCGGCATACGATTTCATCCTCACTTTCTATGCTGGAAGACGAAAAAGATGCTATTTCAAAGCAAATACAACACCTGCAAAAACTCCAAAAAAATGTAGATCACAGATTAAACAACATCCATTCCGCATTATCTCTGCCACTGGATAAAATCAACTTAATACATATTCCGTCACGTCATTGCCATCGCCTCCCAAAAGGATACAACACGGAAGAAGAAATGGATTTTCTGATCAAACAGCTTATCAACCTCAACCAAAATCGTTTATACATTATCGGAAATAATCAAATCGGATCCTCGATTTCTTTGCCGTCGTTATTAAGTGAAAAAACACTTTCCTACCAATCTGTTTTTCTTATAGACGAAGAAGGAACCGATCTCATTGCCGGCGATGACTACCTTTGCGTCACCTATCGCGGAAATTATAAGCAAAGCGCTTATTGGGGACAACAACTCATCCAATACGCGCATGCTCACAATTTCACCGTTCTTAATAACTTATTGGAAATCCTTTGGATCGATATTCACATCACTTCCGACGAAGCAGAATATATTACCCAATTACAGCTTCAAATTGAATAAACTCATTTTCTGCCTGATTTATTCTACCTATTTTTTCTGTCCGATACTTTTTATTTCCCTTGTTATGATCATCCTTTTATAAGCTGCATATATTCGAAAACAAAAACACTAAAAAAACAAAAGGACACGATCCAATATCTACTACTGTGTGATATGCTCCCTTTATGAAAGACAGTGAAATATAAAAACACTGTTAATCGTAAA
>OLRL01000710.1_pt1 | contig 18348 bp, 20 predicted proteins | sample 1643201 | NCBI WGS metagenome assembly OLRL01 (sample SAMEA3136649, study PRJEB25190) | human gut metagenome | biome: human gut; feature: human-associated habitat; material: faeces | place: Austria | collected 2013
AATGGGCTGAAAAGCCTGTAAAATAAGGAAAGTTCAGGAAATCTCTCCACAAATTACGAATTTATCAAAGGACGCCATACAACATGCTTGTGGAAAAATCAAAGTTCCATTTGGTATTTCTTTTCCCAAAATATTACCAATATGTAATCCAAAAATTGCATCTACATCTTGAATCCAGCCATTGGCAATTACTATTTCTGCGCCTCTCGAAATTTCTTCTGCACTTTGGAAAATTAACCGGACCGTTCCATGTAGCTTTTCTTTTTCTGCATTTAAAATTCTTGCTGCTCCAAGTAGGATTGCCATATGAGCATCATGTCCGCATGCATGCATCATTCCTTCATGTACAGAAGCGTAGGATACATGTGTTTCTTCATGCATCGCAAGCCCATCCATATCTGTTCGAAGAGCAATTGTCTTCCCGGGATATTTTCCTTGTATAGTAGCCAAAATCCCACTATCTTTTTCAGAACATTCATACGGAATCCCAATATGCTCTAATTCCTCGCATACGAGAGCTTTCGTCTTTGGCAATTCTTTCCCAAGCTCCGGAATACGATGAAATTTTCGCCTTAAACTTACAATATACTTTTGAAGGGCTTCATACTTTTTCTCCATTTCGATGTCCTCCTATTATTCTCTCTTTTTCGCAAAATCAAGAGCTTCCACATGGAAGCTCCTGATTCTTTGATTTATTCATGAATTAATGCATGCTGTCCTTCGGCAGGAGCCTCCGTAAGCATTTCTAATGCCTCTTCTACAAGCTCTTTTCGGAAATTTTCTTCCTGTTTCTTTGGAAGAGATGGATTACCAAATACGTGAAGCACACTATTTCCTCTCAAAATTCTGTGTGCGCCGATTCCCTCCGAAATCTTTGTCAAGTTCGTTACATGCACGATTGGAATTCCTGCTCTCTCAATTTCTTTTACCATCACTGCACCGCAGCGAGAGCTAGTACCTCAAGTAGAAGTGAGAAGAACCGCATCTACATCATTTGCTTTCAAATCCTTTGCAATTCCCTCTCCAAACTTCTTTCCGACTTCCATAGGTGTCATAACACCCGCCGTTGTAAAATAGGAAGAAAAAACATCTCCGATCTTTCCTTCTTTCTTAAGTTCAACCGCTGCATCTACCGGAACAAGACGGTTTGGATCTTCCAAAACAAATGCATTGTTATATCCCTGATGGCTGACTTCATAATCTTTTGCATCTAATTTTTCTGCATCTCCAAAAGAATATTCTTTGTAACATTTTGAATTGGTAGGCACCATGTTATCCGGATTTCCTTTTGGCACAAGACCTCCGTCAGTTACAAGCGCTAATTTTATCTGATTCAATGGTTTTTCCAAAACAGGCAGCGGAATATCTTCATGATTTGGCATCATAACTTCTGTGTGGAAGTTTCTCTTATAATATTTGTCAAGGAGCATATTAATTCCACGTACAGGAGCCGGTGTTGTATAATCTATTTCGATAGCTGGACCAGAACCATGATATCCCTCTTTTTTACCATCTCTTATGAAATCGCCTTCGACCAAACGTTTTGCAAATGTTGCAACATTTTTCATTGCTTCGCGCATTTTTGCCGCATTATTTTCTGTTTGAAGAATATATGCACGATCCTTATAAAGATCCGTTCCTGGATTTTCAGCATACAATGCTGTTACCGCCGGTATCTTTACCTTTTCCGTCACAATTGCTGTTGCCGCGCCGCATCCTAAGCCATAACGGCCGGCATTAAATCCAGGTCCTGCAACAAAAAGCTGCCCTTCATATTTTTTTACAATTTGAACAAATTCTTCACATACAGCTTCTATGTTTTCTGCAATATGATTGTCACCACAGATAATTGTTGCAACAATTTCATAGTCTTCGCCTAATAAACGTTTTAACAACAGTCCTGGACCTACTGGTTCTTCCTTTACACTTACTCCAACACTCGCTGTATCTTCTCCTCCTAATCCTGCATAAAACTGATTGATATAATGTACGACCCTAATTTTCTCTGCCATTTCTATTCCTCCTTACATTACTTCCGGAACGTCCGGCAAATCACTATCTGTTGTCACATAACAATCTCCGAGCTGTGACCAGATTCCCTGATATGCAAAATTCGTTGTATGAGTAAATGGACCTTTTACATCAACACCCATCAAACTCGGAACATTTGTCCCTTCTCCAATCACTCGCTCTACTCGCGGATGATGTAAATCATAATTACGTCCGCTATTGATTACTGCATCGATCTTCGAATCAGATATAACCAACATGTCTCCCGGCTTATCATTTGAAACAGCCGATAAATTCATAACACAAGGCATTCCCATTTTTTCTGCCCAATTGAATGCAAGTGCCGAGTCTAACTGACAGTGTCCCATTCCGGATTTATTCACGATCACACAATCCGCTTTCAATGTTTCCTTGCAGAGCGTCGCCGCCATCATACCCATTGTATCTTTTCCGTCAATTTTCATAACATTGTTTGCTATAACCATTCCAACAAATTCTATGTCTTTTCCATGTCTTCTTAAAAGTTCTTTCAAATACACTTCATTTTGCAAATAATAATTCGGTTCCCAATAACGCCAAATCATCGCACCATCCAATATTTCTGTCGGTTGGATAATCGTTGGAAGAAATCCGATTGCACTTTGTCCATACATAAGAAAATTCCATGTATCATGCGATGCCATATGCGTAACAAGATAAGCAACCTTTGGAAGCGGTTTCCCATCTGATCCAGGACCTACCGGTCCCATCTCAAACTCTTCTGTTTCATCCGGCTCTAATGTAATTCCTAATTTTGCCAAATAGACATTGATACTTAAAGAAGCATATTTCAATGCCTCTGCATAACTGGCATCATTTACTCCTTCCGCAGGTGTAGCATCAAGAATTACATGATAATGTTTCGAGAAGTTCGTATATTTTGCACATTCTCCACCCATATCCATGTAATATTTGATATTACACTTCGCATAATAAATGTCAGAAACAACAACACCTTTTAACGCTACTGTTCTTCCTTCACCCATTGGAGCCAATTTTCCCCAAATTCCTGGATAAGATGTTTCCGGAGCATCTGCCTTACAACGAGGTTGCATAATATCATGGATACCCAGAATTCTACAGCTTTCTCCCGGAACTGCAAGTTTGATATCTAACGTTCCAAAGAGCTCACTTTTGGCAAGTTCCATAAGTTCTTCCTTGTTGATTGTCAAGACTCCAGCATTCAAACTTGTTACATCCCCAAACTGTACCTTTCGCACACGGATATAATCAATTTGCAGTTTTTTACTCATATCCCTTACTCCTTTCTAATTGAGATATTGCAACGTACGAATATTTCTTTCTTTGTCAGAAATCTACTGTATCTTTATTGTAAAAGCACATGATACATTGTTACAATACACAAAAAAACAAATTGTTTAATTCTATTACACATATTTAATGTGTAATATTCCCTATAATTCACAAAAGAGACACCCTTATTTGGGCATCTCTTCCAATAACTCAAGTGTATTTTCCAACAACTGTCTTCTATATACATATTCTCCCTGTTCTGATAGCAATGGGTTACCACATGGATAACATATATTATTACCTTTGATAATCCGCCTGATTCCGATATCCGCAGAGATTTGTGTTAAGTTCGTTACCTGAACTACCGGTATGCCTTTTTCTTCTATTTTTTTCCCGATGTATGCTCCACATCTTGTGCTTGTTCCACACGCCGATGCGATCAATACCGCATCGATCGGATGAGACACTACATAATTTGCAATTTTCTTCCCCAGGCATATACTTTTTTCTGTCGACGTCATTACTCCGGCTGTTGAGATAAAACTATCATATAATTCTCCAATCCTTCCCTCTTCTTCCAATTCACGCAGAATATCTACCGGAAGAAGTCTATTCGGATTTTCTTCAACATATGTAGTATCGTATCCCTGATGACTGACCTCATATTCTTCATGAGATAGTCCTTTTTTCCCTTCTATACTATATACACCATATTTTCCTGCATTAGTAGAAGGAATTTTATCTGGATTTCCTTTTGGAACAAGTCCACCATCTGTCACAAGTAAAATAGTTGCTTCCTCAAGTCTGCATCCAAGATATGGTACCGAGCACTTTTCAGGTTCTTCCATAATTACTTCACTTTGAAATGGCTCTCCCTTATATTTCGCCAATAACATATCCAAACACCTTTTTGGAGCTTCTTTATGATAGTTTATAAAAGGAATCAGATTATTTTTATGAGGCATGTCACTTTCCGGAAATGAATAAATGTATTCCTTCTCATTTAACATATTCTTAAGCTCTTCTTTCTTATGGGATTTTTATCAAAACGCTCTGAACGATTTTCCATCATTCTTTGATTTGATAAAAGTGAGTATCCGGAAGCTTCCGAATCCAAAATTTCCTTAATTTGTTCAAAAAATTTCATATAATTGTCATGCATTCCATCGTTTACCCAATCTTCGATAATTCCAACAAGCGCATGAGCTTTCAGCTTCGCCATCAAGCTAAGCTCCCCCTCCGACAATTTGAAGCCGCACTCAGAATACCCTACATCAATATTTATTTTCCATAACTCGTAATAAATATCATACAAATAATCAAATAAGGAATTCTGACCCACATACTGAAAACATGCAAGATAGAATTTTCTATTTGCATAAAGGCACTTACAAACTTTTACAAAACTCTCTGTCAATTTTGAAGGATCATTAAACGTATTCACATTTTCCAACATATCTGTATAGAAGATCCAATTGATTAACTCATACTTGTCTTTAAAGTGATAGTAAAATGTGTTTCTGCTTATATTACAATAATCTGTAATACATTTGACAGAAATCTTCGATAAAGGTTGTTTTTCCAGTAATTCCTTTAAAGCATTGGCAAGCGCCTCTTTAGTAATCATATTATTCGACATATACACTCTCCTTTGCTCACCAAAATTTCGACAATTTTGATAAGAATTTCTTCTCTAACTCTTTATGCTTTGTTCAATTTTGATTATATTATAGCTATTTTCTATATTCAACTATAAAGATTCTCTATTTGAACACTTTTAAATAATGTACTATTTTTGTACACTTTTTTTCTCTTGAGCGCTCTCTTTTTCTCTGAAATCTTAAACACAATCACCTCCTTGTATATATTTCCAACATAACATTTTTCCGTTAGGTGAAAACTTTTCATTCTCTTGGTACGCTTTCTGTAGAAACGTCAGAAATACTGTATTTTTTTACTAAGTCTTTGTGTGGTATTAATCTGCACAAAATCATATTAGGAGGTAATTATTATGTATGCTTTTATTGCCGCTTTACCAATTCTTCTTACAGTTGTATTTATGATAGGATTTAATTGGCCTGCCAAACGGGCACTCCCTGTTTCGTGGGGCGCTGCTTGTCTCGTAGCAGGCTTTGTCTGGAAAATGAGCGCATTGGAAATTAGCGCGCGAACACTTTCCGGATTTCTGAGCGCTTTGGAAACTCTCTCTATTATTTTTGGCGCTATATTATTAATGAATGTATTGAAACAATCAGGAGCCATGGCATCCATCAATCGTATTTTTTCCAACATAACCCGCGATGCTCGTATCCAAGCCATACTTATCGGTTATGTTTTTGCCGGATTTATCGAAGGAGCTGCCGGATTTGGTACTCCAGCTGCACTTGCTGCTCCTATTTTGATCAGTCTTGGATTCCCACCACTTGCCGCCGCTGCTGTATGTCTAATATATAATTCTACGCCAGTAGTTCCAGGGCCGGTAGGTGTCCCTACATTAACAGCTTCTTCAACAGTAGCTTCTGCTGTTGCACACCTCGGTGGAGATCCTGACAAGTTTACAGCTTTATTAACAAAATGGTCTTGTATCCCTCACATGATCGGTGGCTTCTTTATTATTATCATCGGTGTTTGTGTTTTGACAAAAATCTTTGGAAAAAATAAGAGTTTTAAGGACGCTTTACCTGCGATTCCATTTTGTTTGTTTTCTGGTGCTACCATCGCTGTAATATATATCACAATGGCAATTTTTGCCGGCCCTGAGCTTACTTCCATGGTTGCTTTTCTTGGTTCCCTTGCGATTCTCATATTTGCAGCTAAAAGAGGATTCCTAATGCCAAAAGGAGTCTGGACCTTTGATGGAATGGAAGAATGGGGTGACTCTTCTTGGATGTCAACTCAGCAGGTTGCCAAAGCAAAAGAAAAAAGTATGTCTCCATTTATGGCTTGGCTGCCATATGTCATCATCGGAATTATCCTTGTATTGAGTCGTGTAGACTTCTTTGGCTTAAAGCCTATATTAAATAGTGAGCCATTTATTCTTCACGTACACAATATATTAGGTTTTGAAAATATTAATTGGGACTTTAAATACTTATGGAATCCAGGAATTATGCCGTTTATGCTGATTGCAATCGTAACAATCTTTTTACATAAAATGAAAAAAGAAGAATCCGTATCCGCTTTAAAAGATTCCGTTAAACAAGTATCCGGTGCTGCTATTGCACTTTTATTCGGTGTTGCCATGGTCAATCTATATCGTTTTACAAGCAATGCAGACATCGGACGCGCCATTGCCGTTGCTGGCTTTGACGGAGAATTTACATTTGCAAACAGTAGTATGCTTTATACGATGGCAACAGCCTTAGCGAATATTTTCCAAGGCGCTTACTTTATCGTTGCCCCTGTTATCGGCGTATTAGGCGCATTTATGTCCGGATCATGTACTGTGTCCAATACATTGTTCTCATCTCTTCAGTTTGAGACAGCCACCATTGTTGCATTGCCTCAAGTACTGATTGTTGCTCTTCAAAATATGGGTGGCGCAATCGGTAACATGGTATGCGTCAATAACATTGTGTCCGTGTGCGCAACAACAGGAACAAATGGGAATGAAGGAAAATTAATCCGTACCAATATTATTCCGGCATTTATCTATTGTGCTATTGTAGCTACTATTGTCGGAATCTTCATTGCCATGGGTATCAACCCGATGCCAGAGCTTTTGGAATAACATGTTAATACTATAATCCCATAGATTAATCCCTTAAAAGGCCGTCACCTTCAAAGTGGCGGTCTTTCTCTCTGGTAACAATACAAAATGAGAGATTCCAAACTCTACGATTGCGATTGGAGAAAAAGTTTTTAGTGGAGTTTTAAATAGCGATTGATTCAGGGGAATTAAAATAATATATTGGAAAATATAGATTGGAGTTATTTAGGTTACAATATGAAGCGAGTAGTAAGCTGATATAAAAAGCAGGACACAAAAGCGAAGAATAGGAAGGGAATGGATATGAACGAAAAATATGGGCTAACCTCTTATGAAACAAGAGAAATCCTATTTTATAAAACTGATAATGGTGAAGTTCGGGTTGAAATCCTTTTATATCAGGAAAACTTGTGGCTTACGCAGGCAAAAATGGCCGAATTATTTGAAGTGCAAAAGGCGGCTATTTCAAAACATTTGAAAAATATCTTTGAATCCGGCGAATTGCAGAAAGAAGCAGTTGTTTCCAAAATGGAAACAACTGCGGCAGACGACAAGCGGTACAATACAAACTATTACAATCTGGATGCCATTATTGCTGTTGGATACCGTGTTAATTCTAAAAAGGCTACAATGTTCCGCATTTGGGCAAATCGGGTATTAAAAGAATTTATTATCAAAGGATATGTGATGGACGATGCGCAACTGCGAGAACCTGAAAACCTTTTTGGTAAAGACTATTTTGAAGAGCAGTTGGAATGTATTCGGGACATTCGCTCTAGCGAACGCCGTTTTTATCAAAAAATCACGGACATTTACTCCCAATGCAGCGCCGACTACGATGTGAACAGCCCTATTACAAAAGAGTTTTTTTCCACAGTACAGAATAAGCTCCATTACGCTGTCACTCATCATACGGCGGCTGAGATTATTTATGAACGAGTCAATAGCACTAAACCCAACATGAGCTTGACAACTTGGAAAAATGCTCCGCAAGGGCGTATTCGTAAGACAGATGTTTCGCAGGACAAAGGCAAAGTGACTGCTGCCATCGCAAAGGCATTTGCAGAAAGTGAATTTGAAAAATTCCGTGTTTTGCAGGACCGAACATACCAGAGTGATTTCGACCGTCTTATGACAAATATCGAAGGAAACGACGTATAGTGTTTTCTGTTGTCCTAATTCCTTTTTTATCTATAAACATCAAATCGTTACATCACCCGCCATCCTCTATGTTTTTATTAGTTTTTAATTATAAAACAAGGGGTTTTATCATTTTTTTGTGCACAATTAACAGATGCACAATTTCTCAACAATTCTACTTTCTGAATAATGCGTTATTTGAATATCGGTAGTATGATAGTAGCAGATAAAGAAATTGGAGATAATTTCTAAATAAGAAAGGAGTATTGAATTATGCGTTACGAATGTGAACAAGTAGAACTTAAGAGGAAAGATGATGGCAAGAATTTATACCTTACAAAATTCTGGTGTCCTGCAAGCTGGCAAGACAAAAACATTTTAATGGTTCATGGTCTTACATATACACAGCACGTATTTGATATGAAATACAAAGATTATAGTGTATGTGAATACTTTGCAAAAAATGGTTATACTGTATGGCGTCTGGACTTGAGCGGATATGGACAGTCAGACAAATACGATGATGGTTGGGTAGTAACGACTCAGCATGCAGCTGAAGATGAAATTTATGCTCTTGAAAAAATCTGCGAGCTTCAGGGCGTAGAAAAATGTGATCTTCTCGGTTGGTCATGGGGAACAATGACAACATCAAAAGTTGCTACGCAGCGTCCTGAATTATTACACAAAGTTGTATGGCTCGGACCTTGCTTCGGTGGCGCATTTGATCCGGTTCCGATGACAGAACCATTTTCACAGCTCAACTATGGTTATGTAATCCGTGTATGGCAGCATGTACCTGGAACAAACGATCTTGTTACTGATTTCGATACAGTTGAACCAGAACTTCACGGTATGTGGGTAGACCATACATATGCACAAGACGGTGGTCATGGACGTCCAAACGGTGGTGCTAAAGAAATCATGGAAATCGGAGATGGTTGGTTAATTGATACAAAAGCTGTTAAAGTTCCTGTATTAATCGTTACTGGTGACAATGACTTCTATGTAAATATTGATCGTTGCTACCAGGCAGTAAAAGAACTTCCGGAAGGTTCTAAACTTCTTCACTTACATGGTGCCGGACACGCAATGTATCTTGAAAAAGACTACTATCAGAAAACAAGAGAAGCTATTCTTGATTTCATTTCTGAATAAACAAATTACTTTCTTAGTTACAATACGGCGGTTACAGAACACTGTAACCGCCGTAAATCTTTTCTAGTCAGATCATATCACTATATTTTATTTGCTATATCAAAATCTCTTTTAACTGTTCTACAGACTCCGCTACATACGTTGCCTGATTATCTTCAAATTCTTTCCTGCATCCGTATCCATACAACACACCCACAGAATCAATCCCGTTTTTATTGGCTCCTATGATGTCATGCTCTCGATCTCCTACCATCAACACTTGGGAACGATCTGTAATTCCATTTTTTTGCAGCGCATAAGCAATCACTTCTGCCTTATCCACTCTAGTTCCATCAAGTTCGCTTCCCGATAAGAAGGTGAAATACTTCATCAGATCAAAATGCTCTAAAATTCGTTTAGAAAATACAGCCGGTTTTGAAGTCGCTACGATTAATGTCTTTCCTGATTTTTTCAATGAATCCAGCATAGATGAAATTCCTTCATATACCTTATTTTCAAAAAGTCCTGTCACCGAAAATCGCTCTCTGTATTTTGCAACCGCCTCTTCTCCTTGTGCATCGTCCATTCCATAATATACCATGAAGGACTCTTTCAAAGGCGGACCGATAAATTTGCACAGACTATCCAAATCTTCTGTATGAATCCCATAAGCCTCTAACGCATATGCGACAGACTTTGTGATTCCTTCTTTTGGATCTGTCAACGTACCATCTAAGTCAAACAAGATATACTCATATTTTTTTATTTCCTTTTGTTGTTCCATTCTCCAATCACCTCATTTACTGTTGATACTGTCACAAATGCTTTGATATCTTCACCATGCATATGTTCCAATAATTTTCCATATTCATTCTGTGTCAAAATTGTCTGAAGCTCTGTTCGCTCTTTTTTATTATATCCACCGGTTGCATTATAGAGCGTCACCCCTCTATGCAATGTATTATTGATAAAGTCCAATACTTCTTCATAACGATCAGTCAAAATACAAACACGTTTTCTGCGATTGAATCCACTGATGAAATTATCAATAACAATTCCATTGGCATACGTACCAAGAATACTAAGTACTACAACTTTTGTATCATATACAAGCATCGAACTGATTGCAACACACATTCCTGTAATTGTCATCGCTTTTCCAATTTCAATGTGTGTGAATTTACTAACTACTTTTGCCACGATATCCAAACCACCGGAAGATGCGTTTGCATTAAACAACATGGCAAGTCCTACACTTACAACCAAAATATATGTAATCGTATCTAATAAAATATCGTCTGTGAACGATTTGTTATTTGGCGCTACATGCTCAAATACAAACAAAAATACCGGAAGCATTATTGATGTGTAGATTGTCTTAGCTCCAAACTCTTTTCCGATCACAAGGAATCCCACTACAAGAAGCGCTGCATTCAATACAAATGTCATGACAGAAATCGGAAGGGGAATAAAATTCTCCAACACAATTACAAGACCTGACAAACTTCCCACGATTACATTACTTGGAATCATAAAGAAATACACGGCAGCTGCAATAATAAAAATACCTACTGTGATTAAACTGTATTCTTTGATAAATCTCTCTTTATCCATCTCCAAACCTCACTATCTCGTAAATAATATGTCATGATTGACCATCTTATAAAATTCTTTTTTCATTTCATCATATGTCATTCCCGGAAGCCCCATCAGCCACATCAATTTTGTAATAGTTGCTTCTAATGTCATATCATAGGATTCCACAAGATCAAAATCCTGCTTGACTTTCTGACCAACTTCATAGACTGTCATATTACTTCCTTCGTTGGCAACTTGTGTTGTCATAACGACAAGCTTTCCTTTTTCTTTCCACTCTTCCATCTGTTCGTAGAATTCATGTACGATACTATCCGGCATTCCTCCGACACCAAAACTTTCAATCACGATGCAATCATAGTCTTTAAAAATGTACGACAAAATATCGGACTTCATTCCCGGAATCAATTTCAACACATAGATGCTGTTTTTCATCTCATGGTAAAAACGAACACGGTACTTATGCGGCGTTGTCGGAATATATCGGATCACCATTCCATCCTGGATTACTGCCACATATGGATAATTAATACTTTCAAATGCATTGTAACTTTTAGCGCGGACCTTTTTTGCTCTTGTACCGACGATGACTTTTCCGTCAAACACAATATTCACATCTTGTGAATCGTCATCTGCCGCATAGATAAAACTATCCAAAAGATTGGTCTTCGCATCGGTTACATCCATATTGATAGGCTTTTGTGCTCCTGTGACTACAATCGGCTTGCGTGAATTTTGAATCATATATGATAATGCAGCCGCTGTATAAGCAAGTGTATCCGTTCCATGGCAGATTACAAAACCATCGTATTTGTCATACTGCTCTTCAATTGTTCTTGTGAGAAGTTTCCAATGCTCCGGTGTTGCATTCGTACTGTCAATATTACAAACCTGCATTGTCTTTACTTCACACACATCTTTGACTTGTGGAATATAGGATAACACATCCTCAGAAGACAGCCCCGGTGAAAGTCCGTTGTCTGTCTGTTTTGACGCAATGGTACCGCCTGTACCAATCATTAGAATTCGCTTTTTCATTTGTTTTTCCTCTTTTATCAATAATTTTCCCAAAAATTCGCTTTTACAAGCTGGCAATACTCCTCATAAGCTGACATTCCTTTTAAGCTCTCCAGTGATTTCATAATCTCAATATAATACCACCCGATCACTTTCTTATCTTTCATGCGAAAACGATTCCAAAGCTCTTCTCCATACACCGGATAATCCCGACTGATATCCCTGATATTAGAAAGCTTGTCCGCTAATCCGATATATTGAAGTTCTCGTGGAGCGTGCTTCAAATATTCTATTGTCGCACTTTTTCTCTCCTTCCAAGACTTTGTCTTGTCTTCACTTTCATGCGCTACCATTGAGGCAACTCTTGCACCAAATTCCTGTTTCAGCACTTCCTCCGTTATCCCATCACAGTCTTCGATCGTATCATGCAAGATAGCCGCAGCAATAATTTCTTCATCCTTCGTCATCTGTGATACAATATCACCAACCTCCAACGGATGCACAATGTATGGTCTGCTTGTACCTTTTCGAACCTGTCCTTCATGAACCTTTGTCGCAAATGCGATTGCCTTTTCAATCATTCCGGTGTCCTTTCCGGGATAAACCCTGTATCCACAATTTCCATGCAAGAATCCTCTCAAATCGAGATATATTTATCATAACATCTTGACCTTGAAAAAACAACACATGCATGCTACTATTGTTTCAACTCTTTGATAAAAATAGGAGGCATATTGCTATGAAAAATATATTGATTACCGGAGCGTCCCGAAGCATTGGAAAATCCATTGCACTACGTTTTGCCCAAGAGAATTGTCGTCTGTTTATCAATTGTAACCGCTCTACAGAGGATCTATACGTTGTGAAATCAGAAGTCGAACAGATTTTTATCTCTAACGGAAACTATACATCTTCTTGCATTCCTTTGATTGGTGATATTGGGAATCCAGAGGACGTGCGGCAGATGTTTCAAACGATTCATGAAAAATGTAACGGCATTGATATTTTGATCAACAATGCCGGAATTGCACACATTGGATTATTGTGTGATATGACAGATGATGAGTGGAATCGCATTCTCCAGACGAATCTATCCTCTGTATTTTACTGTTCCCGGGCTGCCATTCCACATATGGTCTCCCAAAAATCCGGTAAAATCCTGAACATTTCCTCCATTTGGGGAAGCGTAGGCGCATCTTGCGAAGCAGCCTATTCTGCAACCAAATCCGGAGTCAATGGATTAACAAAAGCGTTGGCAAAAGAACTGGCTCCAAGCAATATTCAAGTCAATGCCATCGCTTGCGGCGCTATCGATACTGTAATGAATGGGCAACTGGACGAAGAAGAACGAAAAGAATTAGAAGAAGAGATTCCTGCCGGTCGTTTTGGTACTTGTGAAGAAGTGGCCGAACTTGTCTATGATCTGACAGCCAAACACAATTATCTGACCGGACAGATCATTGGATTAGACGGAGGCTGGTAATCACTTTACCAGCCTCTGTATTTTTTTACTTGTTTCTGTTCCTGCTACTTTCAACATTTCAAACAAAATCGCTTCATATGTTGTAATAATCGCGCCTTCCTGTTTCGCACGCTCGATTGCTATCTCTTTATTATACGCAGTACGTGACGAGATACAATCTTCCACGAGCACAGGAATAAATCCTTCCTTTTTCAAATCGATCAAAGTCTGCAATACACAGATATGCGCTTCAATTCCACAAAGGAGAATGTATTTTTTTGCCTGTATTTCTTCTCGAATTACTTCCATAGCGCTAAATGTAATCTTTTCTTTATATTCTTCTGTTCCAATGACCTTCTGTAAAGATGAATCAGTCATCCCCAGGCCTTTTGTATATTGCTGTGTAACCGTGATCGGAACTCCAAGTGTTCGAAGTCCTGCCAGAAGAATCTTACTATGTTCCATTAGTTGTTCTTTTTTATCCATGACAGGTATCAATTTTTCTTGATAATCGATAGCAACTGCCGCTGTATGTTCGAGTTCAATCCTCATGTTCTTTCCCTACCTCTATTTAATATCCAATTCTACCGGACAATGATCCGATCCAAAAACTTCTGTCAGAATCTTGGCATCTACCAAGCGATCTTTCAAACCTTCTGATACGATAAAATAATCAATTCTCCAGCCCGCATTTTTTGCTCTCGCACTAAATCGATAAGACCACCAAGAATAAATTCCCTCTTGATCCGGATAAAAATAACGGAACGTATCAATAAATCCTGCTTGCAATAATTCCGTGAATTTTCCTCGCTCCTCGTCTGTAAATCCTGCATTTCTTCGATTGGTTTTCGGATTCTTCAAGTCAATCTCTTGATGAGCCACATTCAGATCTCCACAGAAAATCACGTTCTTTTTCTCTTCCAGTTTTTTCAAATATATAAGGAAATCTGTTTCCCATTGCATACGATATTCCAACCGTGCAAGCTCGTTCTGTGAATTCGGAGTATAGACTGTCACAAAATAAAAATCTTCAAACTCCAGTGTGATTACTCGGCCTTCTTTGTCATGCTCTTCTATCCCCATACCATACATAACAGAAAGAGGCTCTTGCTTTGTAAAAATAGCAGTTCCTGAATATCCTTTTCTCTCTGCATAATTCCAATACTGATGATATCCCGGAAGTTCCAGTTCTAACTGACCTTCCTGCATCTTACTTTCTTGAATACAAAAAATGTCTGCATCCGCTTCTTTGAAAAAATCCAAAAATCCTTTTTGTACACAAGCGCGGATTCCATTGACATTCCAAGAAATTAACTTCATCTCTTCTTCCTCCTAATATAGAACTTCTTTTAGACATAGACCATTTGCCGGAGCAAGGAACCCTGCTTCTGCCCGGTTCTTCGATTTAAAAATCTGTCGGATCACTCCCGGTTCTTTTTCTCCGTTTCCAATCTCCAATAACGTTCCGGTCAAGATCCTCACCGTATGGTAGAGAAATCCATCTCCATGGAACACAAAGCGAATCTTTCCCGACTCTTCCAGTATCTCAATCTGATATATTGTCCGCACCATTGATTTTTCATCTTTTTTGTCTGTAAATCCCCCAAAATCATGTGTTCCGATCAAGAGATCCACAGCTTTTTGCATTGCATTTCTATCCAATTTTTTTGAAAAATGATAACAATATTTTCTCGTGAAAACACATGGTTTTTCTCTCTGATCCACTAGATATTCATACGTTTTGGCTTTGGCGCTATAACGGCTGTGGAAACTGTTTTTTACTAATTCCACCTGTCGAATCCAAATATCCTCCGGCAGCATTTCATTAAGTCTTCTTTGAAACTCTGTGGCATCTATTTTTCCGGAAAGCTTTACATTCGCTACCTGTCCCCATGCGTGGACACCTCCGTCTGTCCGCCCGGATCCATCAATCTCCACGCCATATCCAATCAGTCGGCTGATCGTTGTCTCCAAAATTCCTTGTACTGTAAGTTCTGTATTACTTTGACGCTGCCAGCCTTGATATTTTGTTCCATCATAGGCAATCGTCATTTTATAATTTCGCATAATTCTCCAACTATTTGTTCTTATTATAGATCAAACGTAATCCTTTTAATAATAATTCATCGTCAATCACGATGTCCTGCTCGCAATATGGCACGATCTTCTTTGCAAGTCCTCCTGTTGCCAAAACGGTAGCTTTTTTGCCCAGTTCTTTTTCAATTCTCTGAACCATACCATCGATACATGCTGCATTGCCATGAATGATTCCACTTTTCATGCAGTCAATAGTGTTCTTTCCGATTGTTTTCTTCGGAGCTTCGATGCTGATTCTGGACAACTGAGAAGTTCTTGATGTCAGTGCATCCAAAGAAATTCTGACTCCCGGAAGAATCATGCCTCCAATATAATTCTTCTTTTCATCTACCACACAAAATGTAGTTGCAGTTCCCATATCAATAATAATAAGCGGTACCGGATATTCATTGATAGCTGCCACTGCATTTACAATACGATCGCTTCCTACCTGTGCCGGATTATCCATCAAGATATTTAGCCCGGTTTTCACACCAGGTCCTACGATCTTTACTGGTTTTCCCAATACTTTTTCCGCAGAAGAACGGACGATATTGGTGATCGGCGGCACAACGGAAGAGATGATTCCTCCCTCAATCTGCGCCGGATCAATTCCGTATATCTCTAAGACATTTTTGAAACTGATGGCATATTCCAGTTCTGTCTTCGGAATATTCGTAGAAAGTCTTTCGATAAAATATATTTTTTCATCATCGCAACATCCGATGACGATATTAGTATTTCCTATATCAATTGCTAAAATCATAGTTCCTCCTTAGCCTGTTACAATCCTTGATTTCAGTAATGCCCTGCCCACAAATGCAGTGATGATCGCTGCTACAATTGCTTCCGGTACTCCATTGATTCCGATAATAGATAAGATAAATCCATACACAGCTTCCGTCGCAACATTATTTGCGGCCGCATAAGCATCTTTGAAAAATACAAAAATCAGATTCATTACGAGCAGTGTGTTGGTCAAAGAACCTGCAAGCCCTGCTGCTCCCAACGACATAACCATAGAGAGATTGCATTTTTCTTTCAAAAAGCGGTATACAAAATATGGAATAACTCCAACTAATATACGTGGTAAGAAACAGATAATGATGCTGCCGATTCCACCGTGTATTTCTCCCAACTCGTAAAATGGTGAGAATACAAAAGAAGTAACTGTCGGATTCATCGTATTATTGATCAAACTTGTCATTCCAAATACAAATCCTAAGATTGCTCCTTTTTTCGGTCCCAATGTCAAAGCACCTATAATGACCGGAATGTGGATAATGGTCGCTCTTGTAAATCCAAGAGGGATATATCCGAGAAATGGGGTGAAGGCCATGATGATAATCAGTGCTGCGAAAAGTGCAACCTGTACAAGGCCAAGTACCTGTGAGTGTGGCTTTACGCCTGTCTTTACTTGATTCATTTTTTTTCCTCCTTGTTATTATTCCCTGACGGGATACAATACAATTACTGCGTCATTATAGCACGCCACATTCCCCAAGAGCAATATTTTTTTGCCCTGCGATTCAGAATGTGATATGATAGACACATAAAAATTCTGAAAGACGGAGGTATCCTATGTTAAAAGGAAAGACTATCGTGCTCGGCGTAACCGGAGGGATCGCAGCATATAAGATTGCGAATCTTGCAAGTATGCTAGTCAAACTTCACTGTGATGTTCACGTGATCATGACACAAAATGCAACCAATTTTATCACTCCGATTACCTTCGAGACACTTACAAATAATAAATGCTTGATTGATACTTTTGACCGAAATTTTCAATTCCATGTGGAACACGTAGCGCTTGCGAAACGCGCCGATGTGGTCATGATCGCTCCAGCAACTGCCAATGTGATCGGAAAACTGGCGCATGGAATTGCAGATGACATGCTGACGACTACCGTTCTTGCATGTACCTGCAAGAAGTTCGTGGCTCCGGCCATGAATACGCAGATGTATCGTAATCCTATTGTGCAGGATAATATGAAGACTTTGAAACAGTATGGGTTTGAACTCATCGAACCTGCAACCGGATTTCTTGCCTGCCGAGATGTTGGAGAAGGTAAGCTTCCCGATCCGGAGGTTCTGCTGCAATACATTTTACGTGAATTAGCCTTTGAGAAAGATATGACAGGGAAAAAAGTACTTGTTACCGCCGGGCCAACACAAGAATCCATCGACCCGGTCCGCTATATTACCAATCACTCTACCGGGAAAATGGGATATGCCATTGCCAGACATTGTATGCTTCGAGGGGCCGATGTTACATTGGTCAGTGGACCAACGAATCTAACTCCACCGCCATTTGTAACTGTCATACCGGTCGTTTCTGCCAAAGAGATGTTTGATGCTGTCACCTCTCATGCAAAAGAGCAAGACATCATCATCAAATCTGCCGCTGTTGCGGATTACCGTCCGGCGACCGTTGCCTCTGAAAAAATGAAAAAATCTGACAATGCTCTTGCATTAGATTTAGAAAAAACAGAAGATATTTTAAAATATCTTGGAGAACACAAAAAAGAAAGTCAGTTCTTATGTGGTTTTTCTATGGAAACAGAAAACATGCTTGACAACTCTCGTGCCAAACTTGTGAAAAAGAATCTAGACATGATCGTCGCCAATAACTTAAAACAAACCGGCGCCGGATTCGGAACAGACACTAATATCGTAACTTTGATTACCAAAAAGGACGAACAGGAGTTGCCGATTCTTACAAAAGATGAAGTAGCGAAAGCAATTGTCGATAAAATTTTAAATCTTATCTAAAAAAGGGGCTGTCGGGAAATAGATAGTTCCAAACAGGGGCAGATTTGACTCATACGAGTCAAATCTGCCCCTAAAATTTTTCCATAAAAAGAGAAAAAGATGGCTAACGACAACCATCTCCTCTCCGTTCCATGTTATA
>OLRL01000715.1_pt1 | contig 18253 bp, 20 predicted proteins | sample 1643201 | NCBI WGS metagenome assembly OLRL01 (sample SAMEA3136649, study PRJEB25190) | human gut metagenome | biome: human gut; feature: human-associated habitat; material: faeces | place: Austria | collected 2013
AGGTGCTGTGCGAGATTCGCAACTGCCGCACTTTTACTTGCTTCTTTATTTAGTACTTCGAAGTAATAGGGCGCACTTTTGACCGTTGTGTATTTATCACGGAAAGTTTGCGGTAAACTCGCAATTGCTGCATCTAAAATTTCTGGTTCGTCGATCATCATCATTTTGACGATGTTCATGTCTGGTGTCATTTCTTCAGGTGTTCGATATTTTAGCGGCATCTTGACTAAACTTGCTTCGTGGATCGTATAAGCGCTGATATCTCGATTAGGCGTGTAGATCGCTTTGTCATCGATCGAATGGAGATGACTGCCGACACGGCGTGCCATCACTTCGATCTCTAGGAAATCTTCATGAGTCAGTCCGTGACGGGCGATGATTTTACCTGATTTCGTTTGTTGTACGAGTGCCCCGTTATAAGTAATAACGTAATCATTATCTTGAAAAAGGTTCAACTCGTTTAACTGTTCCTGGACACCTGGTAAAGGACGGCCAGTGCATAAAACGATCGAAACACCTTTTGCAACAGCAGCGGCAATCGCTTCTTTTACTTCTTTTGTTACTTCTCTTTTCTCATTTAATAAAGTACCATCGATGTCGATAGCGACTAGTTTGATAGACATAATTTCCTCCAATATATTTTAATTTATTTCAATCAATGCGCCATTACGGATATGGCTGGCAAATTCTTGATAAGTTTCGTCAAATAAATCATAATGATCACGCAAGGACGGATCAACCATTTCTTTTGGAAAGAAAAATCGCTCATCTCCTTGTTCTTGTCCCGCTAATGCAGCAACAAGCTGACTAACCTGTGATAATTCTATCAAAGTTCCGTCATTTCGCAAAATCTCGATTTGTGTGCGATGTCTGCCTTGTTCTGGGCGATAAAAATCATAAGGCAGATCGTAGCTAGAATTCACAGCAGTGTAATAAACAGGGTTATAGCCAACCTTTTCTACTAACAAAGTGAGTTCTTGGACTAATTTTGAATCCCGGTTGCCAGAAAAAGTAGCAGATTTCAGTGGTTTACGATTCAAAAAACGTTTAGCTAAATCATTTAAAATAGGATCAGCAGATTCAGACCATTGAGTAAAGTAAGTGCCCAAGACCCCATCATCAAGTTTGAGGTATTCTTCTAAAGTAAAGCTTCCGTCAAGAAATGGCAGAAGTAATTGAGAATGGAGTTCAAAACTGCTGGCATCTTCTTGATACAACTCGTGTGCGCGATGAAGCAGATGCTCCAAAATCACTTCCATACCGCGGGAAACAGGATGGAAGTACACTTGCACATACATTTGATATCGGCTAACGATATAATCTTCCACTGCATGCATGCCACTCATGGAAAAAGCGATCCCGCCTTCATAAGGGCGAATCACACGTAATATTCGGGTAAGATCAAATGTTCCATATTCTGTTCCAGTGAAATAAGCATCCCGAAGCAAATAGTCCATTCGATCCGCATCGATCTGACTAGAAATCATTTGGACAACTTGTGGGTTGGGGTAAGTTTTTTGGATCACACTAGCTACCTTTTCAGGAAAACCTTCTTCTACTCGGTTAAGAATCTGATACACTTCTGTTTCTGGAGAAGTGATGATCTCTACAGTGATGTCTTCATGATTCGTATGGAAGATATGTTCAAATGTATGAGAGTAAGGACCATGACCGACATCATGCAACAGTGCCGCACATAAAGTCACCAGCCGTTCCTGATCATCCCAGCCTCCGTTGCCTATTTTTTCTTTTGAAAAATTTCGAGAAAAGATATCGCAGATTCGTCTTGAAATCTCATAAACGCCTAATGAATGAGTAAAACGGCTATGTTCTGCTCCGTGAAAAGTGAAAGAAGAAGTGCCTAATTGTTTAATGCGTCGTAGACGTTGGACTTCTTTCGAATTGATCAAATCTAAGATTACTTGATGCTGGACATGGATATAGTTATGGACTGGATCACGAAAAACTTTTTCCATAGGCAGCATTTGATATTTATAAGGGGTTGTCATAATGTAGCTCCTTTATGTTATTACGTTGTTCCATTCTCTGGATTTGGTTGTTCCATTGCTCCAGCTGGATTTCTTTTTTTAGCCAGTCGGTAGAATCCTGTAAATCACTTGCAGAATACAGCTTTTCAAAAGCTTTTGCAAATGCTTCTTTGACTTCTTTTACAAAAAGGGGTTGGTCAAGCAGTTCTTCAAGTGTTGCCATTGTAGCAGGATCCACTGCAGGATAGCCATTTGTACCAAAGTCTTCTTTTAAAGCAGATTGATAAAATCGCTTCATGACTTGCCCGCGTTTTTCCTGATTACCGTTGACACTTAAGTACATCATAACAGAAATCCCATTTTTGATCCGACGCTGAGCGATACCGGCAAATTTTTTGCCATGGATGCTTAAATCATAAGTTCCAGGACAATAAGAATGGGTGATTTCGAATGCCTGGATCGGTGCCTTTGGAAAAGCGTATTTAGTCAATAGGAGCATTTGCTCGTAAGCGTCATCTATGGTTATTTTTTTTTTGTCACTTTGGGGGAAAATCAAAGAAATATTCAAAATTCCTTCATCTGATACGATCCCTAATCCACCTGAATTTCTGATCACTAGAGCGTAACCTGCATCTTTCAGTGTTTGGATCCCGTCACTTAGAAAAGGAGTTCGAACATCCTTCATACCTAAGATGACTGTGCAGTCATATTGCCAGAAATGTAAAAAGATTTGCTGGTGTTCTTTAGAATATTCCGTTAATATATCTGTTAATGCAAAAGGGGAAAAGTCGTTTTTTTGATAAATGTGCTGATCTAGTCGAATCGCAGGGTTCATTCAACCGGCTCCTTTGTATAAATTCATATTTTCTACAATATTATACTCTAAAATCAAGGAGTTGTTTTGGAAAAAAGGTTTTCTGTAAAAATGGACAAGTTGGTTGACAAAACAAAAGAAACTAGGAACAATGTAGCTATGAGAAGTAAAGGAGAATGAATAATGGAATTATCACAAGGAACACCGATTTCAATCAAATTGCGTACAAAAGTAAAACAGCAAGGGGAAGTGCAAGATTTTTATTTTGATTTGAAAGGGCAAATGGTGACAATTGGCGATACGCTGTACATACGTTATAAAGAGATTCAGGAGGAGACGGGCGATGAGATTCCTGTAACGATCAAATTAGTTCCAGATGGTCATGTACAGCTGATCCGTGCAGGAGAAATGCGGATGCGTTTGAAATTTGGCTATAAAGAACGGTTAGAAACATCCTATCGAACACCATACGGTATGATCCAGATTGCTACTTTTACGAAAGAACTGCATGTTAGTTTGAAAGACCGTCCCACAGCAGGGAAGGTTCGAATCGATTATGATCTGTTCATGGGACCGGAAAAAATCGGCAAATATTATTTGACCTTGGATTTTACAGCGTAAATATAAAAGAAAAGTTTGATTTTTTGTGTCTGATTTTGTATGATAAGGAGTAGACTGTGAAAGGACGTGTCCTGATTGGAAATTAGTGTATTTGAAGGTGCAAACAAAAGCGAATTATCAATGATCGAAGTAGCACACGCGATCTTAGAACAACGTGGCGATGTCATGGATTTTTCTGATTTAGCTAACCAGATCCAAAACTATCTTGGGAAATCAGACAGTGAAATTCGTGATTCACTCGCACAATTTTATACTGACTTGAATATTGACGGCAGCTTTATCTCATTAGGGGATAATCGTTGGGGCTTGCGTTCATGGTATGCTATCGATTCGATCGATGAAGAAGTAAACCATGGAATGGACGAAGAGGATGAAGATACTCCACGTCGCCGTAAACGCAAGAAAGTCAACGCCTTTATCAATGATGATGAAGACGCGATCGATTACAATGACGATGACCCAGAAGATACAGATCTGACAGAAGAAGATGACGATGATCTGTTTGATGACGATGATGATGAAGATGAAGAAATCGCTGCTTATAATTCTGACTTGCAAGAAATCGGAGCAGATGACCCGACAGATGATGAAGAAGACTTGCCAGGAAATATCGAAGAAGATTTAAGTATCATAGACGAAGACGATGATGATGAAGATTATGAAGAGGAAGAATTTTCTGACTCTGAAAAAGAATAAACATTATTTTCTTACGAGAAGTTGTGACAGAGACGATCAGCCTATCAGAATAAGGAGGTGTGACACGATTTTTGTCACACCTTCTTTTTTGTATATAAAAATCCCAAGTAAATACATAAAAAATAAAATAATTGAAACTTTTAGCGCACCTTGTACGTCATATTAAGTGAGGCAGAAAGGAGTGGAGAATGATTTTTACTGGATATAAGAAAAAACGGCAGATCGAAAAATACCGTCACCTGCTGAATGGACTCATCGAAACTGATTATCAAAAAATGTTCCGTATCACGATGAATTACGTACATGATAAAGAAGAGGCCTTAGATGTGATGCAAGATAGTTTTCATAAAGCCCTGAACTATTTTGAAAAAGAAAAAGAGATCGAGCATTTTAGTGCATGGTTTTATCGGATATTGATCCGCACGGCATTAGATAGTTGGCGCAGACAAAAAAGGACGCCTGTGGACTTATTTGAAATTCAAGATATCCCCCAACAGTTACCTTTAGAAACTTCCGTTGCAGAGCTCCATATGATTTTAGATAAAATAGACAGTCCGGAAAAAGAGATTCTGATCCTCTACTTTTTTGAAAGATTTCGTTTGAAAGAAATTGCAACTATCTTGGATATGAATGAAAACACAGTTAAAACGAAAATGTACCGCTCATTGAATGCTTTACGTCAAATCCTAGAATGAAGGAGAGAAGAGTGCCATGTATTCCCAAAAAGAAAATTTAAAAAAACTAAAGAAAACTTATAAAGAACAAGCAATTCCCAAAGGGCTTAAAGAGGAGATCCGCCAGCGTTTTATTATCGAAGAGCAATCATTTATAAAAGCAAGGCGGAGAAAGAGACGTCTCCAAGGGTTCGGAGTATCTTTGGCTATCGTAATGATTACAACAAGTAGCCTTCTTTTTAATAGTCAAGTTCGAAGCTTTGCAGAAGATTTACCCATCTTAGGATCAGTCATTGAATTGATCTTAGGCGAACGCTTTACTGATCGATCTGAAAAAATCGATATTCAGGTACCGAAGATCAATACACAAAATGAGAAAGAAAATAAAACAATTCATGGATTAAATCAAAAATACTTTCGCGAAGGACAAGCAGATTTTGAAAAAGCTGAAAAAGAATATGGAAATTTTGAAACGGATCATTACCAAGCTTTGGGAGATTATCAGAAAATCGTAGACGATAACCGGTTTCTCGTGATTGAAAGGCAGATCACCCAAACAGCAGCAGATAGCCATGTTGAAAAAAGATACGACACAATCGACAAGAAAAACAGCGTCCAGCTCTCACTTCCACTTTTATTCAAAGATGACACCTATCTATCTGTTTTGACAAAAGAAGTCAAACGGCAGATGGCCGAACAAGTCAAGGAAGATCCATCTAAGTACTATTGGACTGAGCAAGATATTCAAGAAGGGACGATAGAAAAACCAACACTTGTTACGCCTACACGAAGTTTTTATTTGAACAAAGAGCATCAATTAGTTTTGACTTTTTCTCAATACGAAATTGCTCCTGGTTATATGGGTACACCAGAATTTGTCATTCCTAAGTCCGTGACAAAAACGATTTTGGCATCGGAAGATTATTTGGATCATTAGACGAGAAGTAGTTGCGACTAGCAGTTTCAATTTTCAAGTAAGTACAAGTAAATAATAAGAAGAGAAAAAGAGAAAGAAGAGATATAGTGAAAAGAAATTACTTAGTTATCAGTATTATTGCTTTATCCGTGCTTTTGTTTTTCGAAATTACTTCGGTGGCCTCCTTGATCACCGAAGTAAAAGGACAAACACACTCTTCGGAGCATTCGTCACAATCTTTCAAACAATCAGAACAATCAGAACAATCAGAACGATCAGAACAATCAGAACGATCAGAACAATCAACCATTAAAAGCCAATCAACTGAAACAGCTAACGTCAAAGAAGCCATTCAAGAATCAGCGAAAAAGGTACAAAGTCAGTCATCACAATCAACACAAGACAGTACAAAAACGAGCCGAGATACGGCTGTCAAAAGCGTCGCAATCAGCTTTGATGATGGACCAGGAGCGACCACAACGCCGCAGCTTCTGCGAATCTTAAAAGAAAAAAACGTGCATGCCACTTTTTTCGTCTTAGGAGAAAATACGGCGCAGCATCCTGAAATCGTGAAGCAGACAGCTGAAGCAGGGCACAGATTGGCAATCACACATACAATCATCAGAATCTGGCCACTCTTTCTGCCCAGTCGATGACGGAGGAAGTGACGAAAGCAGACACTGAGATCAAAAAAGTCACTGGCAAAACCCCCGCTTTTGTTCGTCCGCCCTATGGTTCTGTCACGAATGTAGGGGCAACGATCATCCAGCGACCGATCATCGAATGGTCTGTTGATTCAGAAGATTGGAAGACAAGAAATCCTGATTTGATTTTGCAGAAGATCCAAGCAACGGTATACGATGGGGCAATTATTTTATTCCATGATATCTATCCTGAAACGATTCGTTCCGTTCCTCAAGTGATCGATTATCTGAAAGAGCAAGGCTATCGCATCACGACAGTTGGCGATTTATTAGGGCATCCAACGGCTGTCGAGAACTATTATGGCAGAAACGATCATCGGCCAGTTCAGTAAGTGAGACAAGTATCTTTAATAAATAACACATTTTAATAAGTAGTTGAACACATAACTACCTTACTTGCAAAGGCTTAACAATATCTATACAGATACAACAAAAAACTGTCCACCAATTTTCTTTGGCGGACAGTTTTCACTTAAAAATAAAGAAGCAACTATTCGTAAATTATGCTAAAATAGCAGTAGAACGCGTCCTGAGGGAATCGAACCCCCGTCTCAAGAACCGGAATCTTACGTGATATCCACTACACTAAGGACGCAAGCACTGGGATAATTGTAACTAAACAGATAAAAAATTACAAGGGGATTGGACAAAAAAATGAAATTTGAGCAAAATTTTTCACAAAAACAGCAGCAGACACAGAAACTAGCCATGACGCAACAGTTGCAACAGTCCATCCAAGTTTTACAATATAACAGTGAGGAGCTGTTGGCATTCGTTGAGAATCAAGCAATGGAAAATCCATTGGTGGAAGTTGTTGAGCCGGAATGGCAGCCAGATTACATAAAAGCTTCTTCATCTTCTTATGAAGGAGAAGAGACAAATTACCTAAATCAGATTCCTGATACAAAAGGGTCTTTATTTGATTCATTGATCGAACAAGTCCATTTGAATTACCGAGATACTTTTTTGAGGAAAATCGTTCTTTATCTTGTAGAATACATCGATTTGAACGGATTTTTGACGATTAGTTTAGAAGAAGCCGGAAAAGAGATTGGAGCTACGCCTATCCAAATGCTCGATGCGTTGACTCTGATTCAGCAATTAGAACCAGCTGGAGTAGGTGCCCGTAGTTTGCAAGAATGTCTCATGCTTCAAATAGAACGAGATGATTATGCGCCGGAATTAGCTTATATCGTGTTGGAAGAATGTTTTGAGGAACTGGTGGAGCGAAAATGGAAAGAAATCGCACAACGTTTTTCTGTTGATCTACATGCTGTTCAGCAGATATTCGACTATTTACAAACGTTGAGTCCAAGCCCTGGCCAGATTTTCGACCGTAGCAGCGAATTGTACATTATTCCTGATGTCCGGGTATTAGTGGACGACGATAAAAATGTACAAGTTATCTCAAACCGAAAAAATCAGCCAAATATACGCTTTCAAGAGAGTTACTTCAAACAAATGTCACAACAAGCAGATAAAGAAACTGAAAATTATTTAAAAGAACGGAAACAGGAATTCGAATGGTTGAAGAAAACGATCCTCCAACGTGGGGATACAATTTTGCGAGTTGCTCAAGTCATTGTTTCCCGGCAAAAAGCTTTCTTTATCGACAAGGAACGTCCAATCAAGCCTCTTACGTTAAAGGAAGTTGCAACTGAGATAGATGTGCATGAATCCACGGTCAGTCGTGCAGTCAACGGGAAATATTTGGAAACAGATTTCGGTGTATTTGAATTAAAAAAATTTTTCACTACACGAATTCCTACGAATAGTACAGAACAGACAGAAGACCTTTCAGCAGATACAGCGAAGAAAAAGCTGCAGGAATTAGTCGATCAAGAAGACAAAAACAAGCCGTTGTCTGACCAGAAATTGGTTGAATTGCTGAAAAAAGACGAGATAGTAATCTCAAGAAGAACAGTAGCAAAATATCGTGATTTATTAGGAATCCCGAGTTCATCAAAAAGAAAACGTTATGATAACTAATCAGTCAAAAGACTAGAAAAAGTATTTCACTTTTTCTAGTCTTTTTAGTTGAAAAACGAGAGAAAAACTGTTAGACTTACAGTCGTGAGGTTGAGATTTCCCTTTATTGATGTGAAATTTGAATAGTTAATTTCTTTTTTTATCGTATATGGGTCGTTTTAAGTCTACATTGGACGTAAAGTGTCCAACTAAGGAGATCGCTATGCTGGATGAAATAAAAATGATTGAATCTGTTGCACCAGATATTATCGAAGTGTTGCAAGAACGCTATAAAATTTTACGAAATATCTATTGGATGCAGCCGATTGGACGTCGAAGTTTATCGGAAAGTATGGGGATCACAGAACGAGTATTACGAACAGAAACAGACCTTTTGAAAAATCTGAATTTGATCGACACCTCAAAAAGCGGTATGACGCTGACAACTAAGGGCGAAGAAGTTTATCAAAGCCTTGAAAACTTCATGGATCAGCTTTTAGGTACGCATCAAACCGAACAACAGTTGGCAGAATATTTTGGTAACCAACGCTGTATCGTTGTTTCAGGAAACAGCGAAGAGCAGACCAAAGTGGCTGATGCATTCGGCGAAGCGCTGAGCGAAGCCCTAGACCGACTACTTCCAGAAGGCGAGAATATCATCGCTGTGATGGGAGGAACTACTATGGCTGTGGTAGCCGAACAATTGTCTAATCTGGAAAATAAGAAACGGCATAACCTGTTTGTCCCTGCAAGAGGCGGGATTGGTGAAGCGATAACTGTACAGGCAAATTCTGTCAGTGCAAGAATGGCTGCTAAAGCAAACGGTAACCACCGTGCACTTTATGTTCCGGAACAATTAAGTCTGGCAACTTACAATTCTTTACTCAATGAGCCATCTATCCAAGAAGTCTTAAACTTGATTAGTGAAGCGAATTGTGTTATTCATAGTATTGGGCGTGCATTACACATGGCAGCACGTCGTAAGATGACTGAAAAAGAATTAGTCATGCTGAAACAAGCAAATGCTGTTGCGGAATCTTTTGGCTACTTTTTCAATGAAAAAGGTGAAGTCGTTTATAAGGTCCCTAGAATCGGCATAGAATTGCAAGATTTGGAAAAAGTCCCGATCATCATGGCAATCGCGGGCGGAAAATCAAAAGCCAAAGCAATTCGAGCTTATATGAAAAATGCACCAAAACAAACGTGGCTCATCACTGATGAAGCTGCTGCAAATGAGATTTTAAAAGGGGTAACCCTTTAAAATAAATATTTTTTTGATTTTCATAAGGAGGAAATCTTAAATGACAGTTAAAGTAGGTATTAATGGTTTTGGACGTATTGGACGTCTAGCATTCCGTCGTATCCAAGATGTAGATGGAATCGAAGTAGTAGCAATCAACGACTTGACAGATGCTAAAATGTTGGCACACTTGTTAAAATACGACACAACTCAAGGACGTTTCAACGGAACAGTTGAAGTTCATGAAGGTTCATTCAACGTAAACGGAAAAGAAGTTAAAGTATTAGCTAACCGCAACCCAGAAGAATTACCATGGGGCGAACTAGGCGTAGATATCGTTCTAGAATGTACTGGTTTCTTCACTTCTAAATCAGCAGCTGAAAAACATTTAACAGCTGGTGCTAAACGCGTTGTTATCTCTGCTCCTGGCGGAAACGATGTTCCAACAATCGTTTATAACACAAACCACGAAACATTAACTGGTAAAGAAACAGTTATCTCAGGTGCTTCATGTACTACTAACTGTTTAGCTCCTATGGCTAAAACATTGAACGACAAATTTGGTGTTGTTGAAGGATTAATGACAACTATCCACGCTTACACAGGTGACCAAATGACTCTAGACGGACCTCATCCTAAAGGTGACTTCCGCCGTGCACGCGCTGCTGCTGCAAACATCGTTCCTAACTCAACAGGTGCTGCTAAAGCTATCGGTTTAGTAATTCCTGAATTGAACGGTAAATTAGACGGAGCTGCTCAACGTGTTCCTGTACCAACAGGTTCATTAACAGAATTAGTAACAGTTCTTGAAAAAGAAGTAACTGTTGACGAAATCAATGCAGCAATGAAAGAAGCTTCAAACGAATCTTACGGATACAACACAGACGAAATCGTTTCTTCAGATATCGTTGGTATGACTTATGGTTCATTATTTGATGCTACACAAACTAAAGTAATGACAGTTGGCGACAAACAATTAGTTAAAACTGTTGCTTGGTACGACAACGAAATGTCATACACTGCACAATTAGTACGTACTTTAGAATACTTCGCTAACTTATAAGATAGACAAACGTACAAGTGTAAATTATAGACATGTACATTTAAAAGCGGGGAAGCAATCGCGCTTCTTCCGCTTTTTTTGATAATAAGTTTATTCAGGAGGAAATAAAATGGCTAAGAAAACAGTGAAAGATATCGATTTAAAAGACAAAAAAGTTCTTGTCCGTGTTGACTTCAACGTTCCTTTGAAAGACGGCGTGATCACTGACGACACTCGCATCAAAGCAGCATTGCCAACAATCAACTACGTTCTAGAACAAGGCGGAAAAGCAATCCTTTTCTCTCACCTTGGACGTGTAAAAACAGAAGAAGATAAAGAAGGAAAATCTTTAGCTCCAGTTGCAAAACGTCTAGGCGAATTATTAGGTAAAGAAGTAACATTCGTACCTGAAACTCGCGGAGAACAATTAGAAGAAGCAATCCGCAACATGAATGACGGCGACGTTGTCGTATTCGAAAATACACGTTTTGAAGATATTGACGGTAAAAAAGAAAGCAAAAATGATACAGAACTAGGTAAATACTGGGCTTCATTAGGCGATGTATTTGTTAACGATGCTTTCGGTACAGCTCACCGTGCGCATGCTTCTAACGTAGGTATCGCTTCAACTGGTATCCCAACAGTTGCTGGATTCTTGATGGAAAAAGAAATCAAGTTCATCGGTGAAGCAGTAGAAGAACCAAAACGCCCAATGATTGCAATCCTTGGTGGCGCAAAAGTTTCTGATAAAATCCGCGTAATCGAAAACTTGATTCCTAAAGCAGATAAAATCTTGATCGGTGGCGGAATGACTTACACATTCTACGAAGCAAAAGGAATCAAGATCGGTAACTCTCTAGTAGAAGCTGATAAAGTAGAACTAGCAAAAGAATTAATCGAAAAAGCAGGCGACAAACTTGTCTTGCCAATCGACAATGTCTGTGCACCAGAATTTTCAAATGATGTTGAAACACAAGTAATCGAAGGAGACATTCCTGATGGTTTGATGGCTTTAGACATCGGCCCAGCATCAGTAAAATTATTTGCTGATACATTACAAGGTGCAAAAACAGTTGTTTGGAACGGACCTATGGGTGTATTTGAAATGAGTAACTTTGCTAAAGGTACAATCGGTGTTTGTGAAGCAATCGCTAACTTAGAAGGCGCAACAACAATCATCGGTGGCGGAGACTCAGCCGCAGCAGCAGAACAATTAGGATTTGCTGACAAATTCACACACATCTCAACAGGTGGCGGCGCAAGCTTGGAATTGCTTGAAGGTAAAGAATTACCAGGACTAGCAGCAATCAACGATAAATAAACGACCAAGTTTGCTCAATTCTGACGAGTAATCGATCAAAAGGTGAAGGGAGTTTTCATGACTCCCTAGCCATTTTTCAATAAATTAAGGAGTGTGTTCCTCAATGCGTAAACCTATTATCGCAGGTAACTGGAAAATGAACAAAACTGCATCAGAAGCAAAAGAATTTGCTGAAGCAGTAAAAAACAAAATCCCTTCAAATGACAAAGTTGATTCAGTCATCGGATCTCCTGCATTATTCTTACAAGAATTAATGACATCAGCTGAAGGTACAGAACTAAAAATCTCAGCACAAAACTGCTACTGGGAAAACTCAGGTGCGTTCACTGGTGAAACTTCACCAGCAGCTCTTGCTGATCTAGGTGTTCATTATGTGATCATCGGACATTCAGAACGTCGTGAATATTTCCATGAAACAGACGAAGACATCAATAAAAAAGCAAAAGCTATCTTTGCAAATGGTATGACACCAATCCTATGCTGCGGCGAATCTTTAGAAACCTATGAAGCAGGCAAAACTGCTGAATGGATCGAAGGACAAATTACAGCTGGTTTAGCTGATCTTTCAGCTGAACAAGTGTCAAACATGGTTATTGCTTATGAACCAATCTGGGCAATCGGTACTGGTAAATCAGCTGACGCACAAATCGCTGACGAAATTTGTGGAGTTGTACGTCAAACAGTTGAAAAACTTTATGGAAAAGAAGTATCAGAAGCAGTTCGTATCCAATACGGCGGTTCTGTAAAACCAGAAAATATTGCTGAATACATGGCAAAAGAAAATGTTGACGGTGCTTTAGTCGGTGGCGCAAGCTTGCAAGCAGATTCATTCTTGTCATTGTTAGACGCTGTAAAATAATTGTTGAAAATTTGCGAAAAATGCAAGAAATGTTTGCACTAATGAGCAAAATTAACTAAAATCGTATATGAGGGAAATCCCTTAGGAAAAAACAAACTCAAAGGAGAGACAAAACATGTCAATTATTACTGATGTTTACGCTCGCGAGATCTTAGACTCACGTGGTAACCCAACAATCGAAGTAGAAGTATACACAGAAAGCGGAGCTTTTGGCCGCGGAATGGTTCCTTCAGGTGCTTCAACTGGTGAATACGAAGCAGTTGAATTACGTGACGGAGACAAAGCTCGTTATGGCGGTAAAGGTGTAACTAAAGCTGTCGACAACGTAAACAACATCATTGCTGAAGCAATCATTGGCTACGATGTTCGTGACCAAATGGCTATCGACAAAGCTATGATCGCTTTAGACGGAACTCCTAACAAAGGTAAATTAGGTGCGAACGCTATTTTAGGTGTTTCTATCGCTGTTGCACGTGCAGCTGCTGACTACCTAGAAGTACCTTTATACCACTACCTAGGCGGATTCAACACAAAAGTATTGCCAACACCAATGATGAACATCATCAACGGCGGATCACATGCTGATAACTCAATCGACTTCCAAGAATTCATGATCATGCCTGTTGGCGCTCCAACATTCAAAGAAGCTCTACGTATGGGTGCTGAAGTATTCCACGCGTTAGCTTCAATCTTGAAAGCTCGCGGATTAGCAACTTCTGTTGGTGACGAAGGTGGATTTGCTCCAAACCTTGGTTCAAACGAAGAAGGTTTTGAAGTAATCATCGAAGCAATCGAAAAAGCTGGCTATGTACCTGGTAAAGACGTTGTTCTTGCTATGGATGCTGCTTCTTCAGAATTCTACGACAAAGAAAAAGGTGTTTACGTACTAGCTGACTCAGGCGAAGGCGAAAAAACAACTGACGAAATGATCAAATTCTACGAAGAATTAGTTTCTAAATATCCAATCATCTCAATCGAAGATGGATTAGACGAAAACGACTGGGACGGATTCAAGAAATTAACTGACGTATTAGGCGACAAAGTTCAATTAGTTGGTGACGACTTGTTCGTAACAAACACTCAAAAATTATCTGAAGGTATCGAAAAAGGAATTGCTAACTCAATCCTTATCAAAGTGAACCAAATCGGTACATTAACAGAAACTTTCGAAGCTATCGAAATGGCTAAAGAAGCTGGCTACACAGCAGTTGTATCTCACCGTTCTGGTGAAACAGAAGATTCAACAATCTCTGATATCGCTGTTGCAACAAACGCTGGCCAAATCAAAACTGGTTCTCTATCACGTACTGACCGTATCGCAAAATACAACCAATTACTTCGCATCGAAGACCAACTTGGCGACGTTGCGGAATACAAAGGCGTTAAATCTTTCTACAACTTGAAAAACAAATAATTTATCCGTACGTCATTACTGGTAAATTAGGATGTTTAAGCCGAAAGCCTGTGAGGAGTAATCCTTGCAGGCTTTTTTGAGTTAAGGAGTTGTGGCGGAATTTGAGGTATACCAATTTTTGCGTACTGCCGTTTTTCAAGTATTACTAAGCACAAAAAGCGTCTAATTAGTCATACCTGGTGATTTAACTTTCTTCTGTTTTTCTTAAGAAAAGGGGCGTAAATAATGCTATTTCAAGAAGGCGTAGAAGAATTTCTGTTGGATTGTCGGGTAAGAAATTTATCTAAAAGGACGATTGAAACCTATCAGTCACAGATACGAGTTTTTAGTAGTTACATATTTTCAGAGTTCGAACTAGATAAGTTAGAAGAGATCAAGAAACCTCATGTAAAGAGTTTTATATTATGGATGAAGGAGGAACGCAGTGCAAATTATATTAATCAGATTTTAAAAGCTCTCAGGACCTTCTATAAGTACCTTCTTGTTGAAGAATACATTGATCGTAACTTTATGCTAGACATTCAATATTTGAAATCAGAGAAACGATTAATCAATACTTTTAACGATCAAGAGGTAGCAGCGATGATTAGCTTCTACGATCACTCAGGATTTGTCAATCAACGGAATCGACTAATCATTGAAATTATGGCTGATTGTGGTTTACGTGCAGAAGAAGTCCGCTGTTTATCAAACGATAATTTTAAGGGAACTTTCTTTCAATTAATGGGGAAAGGGCGCAAAGAACGGGTTGTTCCTATTTCGCAATATCTGCAATTGTCCATCAAAAAATATCAGAAAACAAAACGAGGTTACTTTAATAATTTGCGTAATTATCGTGAAGTTGATGATTATCTCATTGTCAGTAAATCTGGTAAGAAACTTACGAATAATGTTCTTTTGGAGAAAATAGTTAAAGATGCAGCAAATGGAATTGGAGTGAGAGAAGAAGTCAAACGAAGAAGTTGCCACAGTTTGGCCATTATTATGCGCAGAAATTATTGAAGAGTGGGGTTAATCTCTATACAATTAGCCGCTTATTGGGACACTCAAATATAAAAACTACGCAAACCTATCTTAATTCCTTAAGTGATGCTGACATTTTAGAAAATACGAAAGTTACACCATTGGAACGTTTGTTAAGGGAGGGAAAGATGTGACAGGACAATAGAAGTGCTCGGTATTAATAATCAAGATATTTTGGATAAGTAGAGTTATCTATAAAGAAGTCTGTAGAAACTGGATTAATAAATCAGTCTACAGACTTTTTTATTTATCATGAAGCGAACGTACGTTTGAAAAATAACCGTATGATGGTATAATAGTAGGCATAGACGGGGGTGTAATAGATGTATAAAGGATATAACTTGGATTTATCAGTTATTGAGAAGCAATCATTTTTGAACGTTACTGATTATGAAATTGATCTATTTGAAAAGAAAATACATTCGAAAAAAAACGAGCTCTTATCCAGAATAAAAGAGACTATTTATTTACCTAGAACTGAAGATAATAAAATTGATGGATCGCAATTAATAAATGATTGGTTTCCTAATTATAAATCTGATATTTTTTATCTCACTCACATAATGACCACAGGACTGCCAAGAGGCTTGCTGTATGGCTGAAACGTGAATTTGGGCTGGAAGTTTTCCTAGATTCTATTGTTTGGGGGAGTGCTGATAAGCTTTTGAAAAATATTGATAATGAATATGCAATACTCAGAAAAAAGGGAGATAATATAACTTATAACTATGATATAAGAAATTTCACGACAAGTCATGTTCATATGATGCTATCAACAGCATTGAATGATGTTATCAATAATACGGAATGTCTAATCTTCCTTAACACCCCAGAGTCAATAAGTATCGGTGAAGTTTCCAAGCGTAAAACCAATTCACCATGGATATATAATGAGCTCAAAATAGCGTCACTTATAGAAAAGAAAAATCCAAGAGAAACAATTTTGAAAGAGCAATTGGGAAAAAGACAAAAAGAAATATATGCTAATGGTGGTCTTGATATTTTATATGATGTACAAACTCAGCTAGGCTGTTTAGAGACGCTTGATAATAAGAAAATACAAGAATGGCAAAAAGAATGGGAAATATCCAATCACAAATTTCACCCTCTGGATTTGTTGTATTATGGTAATTCTAGTTACTTTTTAAAGGAGTAGAGCAAGTGATGAAAAAAATAAAGTTTATGGATCACCGTATTAGAAAAGTCTTTTTAAGATTCCTTGGTGTAATTAGTACCATTCTTTCCTTGGTTCTGATTTTTATTGAGATACCAGATTATTGCAAGTTATATCTGGGAATTTCATTCGGAGTACTATTAGTGATAACTTATATTGGAATATGGTTTTATGCCAATAAGAAAGCATCTACGAGTTTAAAAATTGGAGGAACTACGGTAGAAATAATTCGTGGAGATATTTTTGCACAGAAAGGATTGAAGGTTATCCCCTTTAATGAATATTTTGATACGGTGGTTGATGATAAAATTATTTCTAAAAAGTCATTACATGGCAAATTTATCCAGAAATATTATACAAATCCATCTGATTTAAAACAAAAAATTGAAGATGATCCAGACTTTAATGACGATGAAAATTGGTGTATGAAAAAAAGGTATAAAGATGTTTATCAAAAAAGTTATAAACTAGGGAGTACTTTTGTTGATGGTGATTTTGTTCTTACTGCTTTTTCAAAGTTTAATGAGAAGAATGAAGCGCGACTTTCAATGTCTGAGTACATCAATTTTCTATTGATTTTTTGGAATGAAATCAATAGGGTATATTCGCTACAAAATGTTTCTGTTCCAATTTTTGGTGCTGGGATTACACGTTTTTCTAATGGGTTTAATAATATTCCGATTAACGAACTACTTAATATAATGTTGTGGACTTTCAGAATAAGTGAAACAAGATTCAAATATCCAGCTAAGCTAAGGATCATTATTTATAAAGATCAGTTTGATGAAATAGATTTATTCGGATTAAAGGGGGAAATTAACGATGGTAGCTTATAGAAATAAAACGTACGTAGCTTTTGATGGAGATAACGATATTCGCTATTATTGGATGATGAAAGCGTGGAAGCAGAAAGATAATACAACATTTGATTTTTATGATGCTCATGATCTTAATTCTGCAAGAGATACTAGTAAAGAAGAATCTATAAAGCCAGCTTAGAGAGAGAATGAAAAATTCAAAAGTTTTTGTTTTGTTAATAGGAGAAAATACAAAATATCTACGAAAATTTGTTAAATGGGAAATTGAATCAGCTATAAGGATGGGGTTGCCGATAATATGTGTTAATCTAAATGGGAAGCGAATGAAAGATGAACTTTGCCCACCTTGTTTGAATGATGAGCTTTCGATTTTTATACCTTACGAGAAGAAAATAATGCAATATACTTTAGAACATTGGCCGAGTTCGTATAGTCAGCATATGATAAATGGCGATTCAGGTGCGTATAGCTATAAGAACAGTGTTTACGGTGGACTTTAGGATTTTAGTGTGGTATCGAATTACTTCTTGAAATGATACTATTTACAATAGCTTGATATTGAATGCAGAGTGTATTTTAATCTGTTAAAATAGAAGTGCGTCTATGCACGGATTCAAGGCATTTTTGTACATTTGTACAAAACGTCTTTTTTTGAGAAAACAAGTGATAATTGGAGGAATAACGAATGGCTTCAGCCGAATTAAAAATCGAAGAACAGCTATGGTTAATAGCTGATAAGTTACGTGGAAGTATGGATGCTTCTGAATATAAAAATGTCGTTTTAGGACTCATCTTTTTGAAATATGTATCAGATAGTTTTGAAGAGAAATATGCTGAACTCTCTCAAGATGACTATGCTGATCCTGAAGATAAAGATGAATACTTAGCAGAGAATATCTTTTGGGTACCAATCGATGCTCGTTGGTCAAATATCAATAAGAAATCCAAGACTCCAGAAATTGGTCAGATTATTGATAATGC